>SDBT01010250.1_pt1 | contig 15152 bp, 14 predicted proteins | sample 2277101 | NCBI WGS metagenome assembly SDBT01 (sample SAMN10404973, study PRJNA504765) | marine sediment metagenome | isolation source: marine sediment core GS10_PC15, 103 cmbsf | place: Arctic Ocean: Southern Knipovich Ridge | collected 2010 | reverse complement strand
TGAAAACATGGTACTGTCATTGCGAGGAGGCCGCAGGCCGACGCGGCAATCTCAATTCATAGAACAAGATTGCTTCGCTGCGCTCGCAATGACATTCGCGCATTTTCTTAGGACCGTTGGTATGAGACTGTCGTAGTCATTTTGTCACCGCGTCAGTTGCAACTTCGTCGCCGGATACTATCCTGCCAGCCTTAATGCACTGCTCACAGTTGGCTAATCTGATGTCCTTGGTTTTTGCGCCTTTGAGTTCGAGAAAGATCCTCATGTTGTCCGGGCAAGTCGCGCCATCGAATGTAATATTTCGCGAATTGCTGATCCTTGCCCAGGGCCCCTTCTTATGAATTACCGAAATACCCCTTAACACGACATCCTTGGCATCTGTTATTTCAATGCCTTTTTCGGCTTTGACCGTAATGTTCTCGAGTGTCACCCGCTCTATTGGCATCTCCGGCAGGCCCCGGATAACGATCGCCTCTTCGGTGCCGGTACAGACAAGATTCTTCACATTGATATTGCGGAACAGCGGAGCCTTGTCACTTGTCGGGTCCAGGCCCCCTTCATAAAAACTATTAAGAAGCAAGGCATCGTCATCTACCGAATTCATCGTAAGGTTTTCCAGCCAGATATTCTCGACGATACCGCCGCGACCTCTTCGCGATTTGATCCGCACGCCTCTGCCGGTTTTGGTGAATGTACAATCGTGTATATAAATATTTCGCACGTCACCGGACATTTCACTGCCTATCGAAACCACACCGTCACACTCTTTGCCAAGCCCGAATCGGCAACCTCTGACAACGATATTCTCGCAGGGCTTGTTCACCCGCCAACCGTCCGAGTCGCGACCGGACTTGAACGCGATAGCGTCGTCATCGGTATCGAAAAGACAGTTCTCTATCAGCATGTTCCTGCACGAGTCAGGGTCGATACCGTCACCATTGGGCCCGGACGTCTTAAACCGAACGTTCCTGATTATAACGTTCTCGCAGTATATCGGATGGATAGTCCACATAGGACCATTGGTAATCGTAAAGCTCTCCATCAGCACATTTTTGCAGTTGATAGTCACGACAAAATTAGGCCTTATAGCGTCTTCTACCGTCCCGAATATGCGTTTGGCAACAGGGACCCCCTTTGCAGCCATTTCGTGCATTTTCTTTACCGACCTCTCGCTTTGTCTCTTCCATCGCCACCACGCCTTGCCCTGTCCGTTTAGAATTCCCCCGCCGGTTATCGCTATATTCTCACAGCCGTTAGCATAAATACAGGGCGAATAATTGTACAACTCGATCCCCTCATAGCGACTAAGCACTACCGGCAAATAAGCATTGAAGTTAGTGCTGAACAATACCTCGGCACCTTCTGAAATATGCAGATTGACATTGCTCTTAAAATGTATTGGTCCGGTCAGCCATTTACCCGCCGGTACAATTACCGTACCCCCTCCGGTTTGCGAACAGGCCCCGATAGCTTTTGCGAAAGCTCTTGTATTCATGGTCCGTCCGTCAGCTACAGCGCCGTAGTTGGTTATATCGAAACTTCTGTCGGCAAACGCGGGCACTGTCAACGCCGGCATATCGAACGGTGCGTCAATTTTGATGACCTCCGCGTGACAATCAACGGCAACGATCAAAGCTAAAAACACCGCTACAATAAAAACGACTTGCTGGCCTTTTCGAAATCCTGGATACCTGCTCATTGTTTTGTTCCTTCCCTTTGTATTAACTGAAATTTACCTGTAATATTTTATATCCTTGCTCAGCTACGCCACTGAACCTCATTTCTAACATCGCTTCTGCTATTATAAACCCACAAGAAAGAATTTTGTTACAAAAAAATGAGCCCAACATGGGGCCGGTATAACAATTACCTATTGATACTATAAGTATGACACATGTAGTTACAATGCTATGTGCTTATACACTGATATTTTGCGGCGGTTGCAGTGTTTTGGGACATAGTGACATTGCCGCCAAGGAATTGCGATGTGAGTATGCTCTGGACCCTATGGGTATTGATGCCCAGAGGCCAAGGTTCAGTTGGACTCTCGAATCGAGCCTGCGCCGGCAGAAGCAAACTGCTTACCAAATCATTGTTGCAAGCAGTGCGGGCAAGCTCGAAATAAATGAACACAAGGTATTAACCTGTGCTACTTCTGCTGACGGGAAACAATTTTTCATACCCATTATTTACCAAGCTCAAAAGGGCCGCACGCACAGGTGTACTTTGTGGTCGGACCGCACCTTACCACAACCGAACATCGAAGTATTTGGCTATCTTCTCAGTTAGTTGAAATATCAGCAAAGTCGCGTATTGCCAAAAGATTTTTGACCGAGTTTGTCAGGGCTTCATCAATAATACTTATTGTTGGTGAACTGGCACGTAAAACACCTTCATGATATCCTTCGGTGGTAAAGTCGCCGACAATGCTCTTAGAGTTGTTTGAATAGATCTGCCAATTGACTTTAACAGATTGCACGGTACGAAGACTAGCCATCCCGGAAGTATATCGATTTTGTTTAACATCCAGGATTCTGGCTCCAACGACAAAGCCAACGTTTGTTTGCGGTCGAGCAAACAGCTCTTTGGACTCACCCACAATTTTATATCCTGCACTAATAGCTTCCCGGTCGAAGCACTTTTTAAGGTTTTCTCTAAAAAAAGACACATCCGAAGGCATAAAGTTTATTGGCTTTCCAAAATAATTCCAGTCGTAGTAGCCTATTGTTTCGCCGACGTTAACATCGGAAATTACTTTTCCCAATTCAATGGTTTTGTGTTCGGCAGCAGAGGAGACATTTATCGGCGTAAGTGTAGTGACTGGCACTATTGCGACCTGTCTTGAGCAGCCGGTTGCTATCAAGCTGACTATTAGAACTGCAATTACATTTGAGTAAGATTTCATGACATTTCCTTTCGTTTTAACATTAGATTGATATTCGAATCTCTTTTTAGCTGAGATTTTTTCAAATAAACATCTTCAAAACACGAACTTCTCCTTACAAACACTACCACCACCAGAAACCTTCCAGTATTGGCTGTAGCAAAGTACATTTGTTATCACCTCGTTTTTATGGCTATAATTTGCCTAAATCATCGCAGGCAATTATAGACCACCACCGCTGACAAGCAAGGAAATAATATGGCAAATTGTTGCAAATAGAGCCATTTATTCGTAAAATACAGGGCATGAATCCGGTGGTTTTTTTGGTATTTTGAAAGGAGACGCGATGTTATTCAAAATTACTCCCCAAAGCATTGAAAAGTGGAAGCAATCTAAAAAACACAAAAGCCTCTACAAAGCAATTTTCCACAAAGATACTAAAATCAGAGAAGATGCAATAGATGCATTATGCTCAATTGCCGATGCCCGTGCCGCGGCATATTTGACAAATGCGCTAAAAACCGCTTCATATGACCCAACTCTGAGTCAAAAAATCAAAGAGGCTCTGGTGAAAATCGGTCCCGACGCTCTGGAACCGCTGCACAAATTAGTCAAGGCCAAATACAGATTAATCAAGGCCCAATCTATATCCGAAGCTCACGAAGCAATGCTGGTGATCAAAGAGATAGCGAACGAACGATCAGTCAGTGCTTTAATCGAACTGACGGACTCCAACGCCATGCCATCTGTGCTTTATGATGAAGCCATCAGCACACTCGTCAATATCGGTAAGCCAGCCGTAAAACAGCTCATAGACGCTCTTCAGAAAGAACCGGTACTGAAAAAGAGATTTGCTTGTGAAGCTCTGGGAAAAATCGGAAATAAAGAAGCGACTGATTCTCTTATTGAAATACTAAAAGACACAACCCAGGACTGGCACAGACATTACGACGCTGCGGAGGCGTTGGCTCTAATCACGGACGAAAAATCACTGTCACCGCTAATTGACGCATATAACCAATACGATAATACTGCCAGAGAGCCGATTATAAGGGCATTGGGCAATTTCAATGACCCTCGAGCCAGAGAAATAATACTAAACGGGATAAAAGACAAACGCAAAGGAATTCAACATGAAGCCATTATAGCATTGTGCAAAATTGCTAATAAACAATCCGCCAGTGAGCTTCTATATCTCTTAAAAGTAGGCTCGGATCAGAACCGTTTAGAAAAAATAGGTGAAGCATTAATAAATTTAAGAGACCCGGAGGTCAATATCAATGCAGTTGAGATATTAACCAAAAAAGCATTATGGGCCTGCGAATGCGAAAAAAATCCGAACATGTTCATCAACTTAATTAAAAAGTGTGACACACCAAAAGCACACGAAGCGATCGACAAGATAGAATCCAAATACCAGGCGATACAAGCGCAAAAAGAACAACTCAATCGAAAACAAGAACAATACGACGAGGAGCTTAAAAAGGCCTATTCCAGCGGCTCTGTCCGATTCTTCGAGTGCGATGTTCCCGGAGGCGATGGTTTGTGTTCGGATAACAGTTGTCCCTGTCCGGAAGTTAGGATAGCTCGAGGCACGGGTTATTTGTTCATTGAAGAAGAACTCGTTGAATTTAGAAAACGTTATCAATCAATTTCCTCTGCCAGAGCAGCGATGCAGCAGTCAGCCAATCCGTTACAAAGCAGCCGAGCCAGCATATTTTACAGGCTTGGTCCTATTCTGGTCTGCGAACAAGGAGCCAAACTTAGAAATCTTGATTTAAATGTCGCTTCTGCCGATGCTCGGTACTGGTGGGAAACCGGCAAAGTACCTTTAAGGGCTACACCATTGGGAACTTAAGAAGAATCGTCAAGGGAATAGCAGGTTTGTCCTTAACGATAGAATGAAAACGTTTTGCAAATGATTTAGACAGCAAGAGATCAATAATGTGCGTTTATATTAAGCCGCATTTCCCAGGTAAACCGTGACAAAGCAAGTCATAAATGGGCCATTATAACGAGTAACCTGGCTCCGTACTGACTTCAAATATGCTGTCGATACCGAACGAAAGGTTTTTTCTTGCCTGAGTGAGGATTTTTCTTATGCTATCGAAATGGATAAGGGTACAAAATTAGGAGAATTTACATGACTTGCGATTCTGTTTCGCGTAGAAATTTTCTAAAATCAACAACGGCTCTGGCAGGTGGCATCGCTCTTGGCCTTGGAAAGACAGCGATCTCAGCCAGTGACTCCCCGAGAATAAGGATCGCCCAGGTAGGGACTACCCACGGTCACGCAAGCGGCAAAATGAAATCTTTTCGGAAACTCACCGATTACTATGAAGTCATCGGTATCTTCGAACCAGATCCGGAAAAGAAAAAACTCGCGATGCAAAAAGACACCTATAAAGGCCTGCACTGGTTCGAAAGCATCGAGCAGCTTCTAAATGCAAAAGCTCTCAAAGCAGTTGCCGTAGAGACATACAATAAAGACCTTGTCCCTACGTCAATGATCTGTGCCAAAGCGGGTGTGCACATCCACATGGACAAACCAGGCAGTGAATCGCATAACCAATTCAAAGCACTAATGGATGAGATGGTCCGTCAGAATCGCACTTTACAGATGGGTTATATGTTCAGAAACAATTCCGGATTTCAATTTTGCTTCGATGCCGTCAAAAAAGGCTGGCTCGGTAATATCTTCGAGATTCACGGTGTGATGAGCAAGACCACAAGCTCACGAAGCAGAAAAAATCTTGCCCAATATCCGGGCGGTTCTATGTATGAACTCGGCGGTCATCTTATAGATCCTTTGATTGCGATTATGGGCAAACCTGACAAAGTGACGGCGTTTGTAAGAAAAACCAAAGCCGACCAGGACAACCTTAACGACAATCAACTCGCAGTGCTGGAATACCCTACAGCGACATGCACTATCCGCAGTGCAATGGTTGAGGTCGAAGGTTCGAGACGTCGCCAGTTCTATGTGTGCGGTGACAAGGGGACAGTTGAAATCAAGCCACTGGAAAAACCCAAACCAACGGTGATGCTAGCGCTGGATCAGGACCGAGGCAAATTCAAAAAGGGCTATCGTCCTGTTGATCTGCCTCGAATGAGCGGGCGCTACGACGATTTGCTCATCGATTTTGCGAAGGTTATAAACGGACAAATGCAAAACAAGTATCCGCCAAACCATGATGTGGCAGTTCATGAGACTGTTTTGAGAGCGAGCGGATTATCAATTGATTAGAGTATATCTTTTAACATGTACGAGGAGTATGGAATCATGAGAAGAATAACAAGAAGAGCTTTTCTCGAGACATCAGGTAAAACCGTTGCCGGTCTCAGTGGTCTGGCTGCTTTTCCAATGGCAACAGCCAGGGTTCTCGGAGCCAACGAGGGCCTCGATTTCACACCGAAATTCGACGATAAAGGCCTAATAACAGCAATAGCACAGGACGCCGACTCAGGCCTGATCCTAATGGTCGCCTACATGAACCCCGAAGCCCTGGCCTTAACAATAGAAACCGGAAACGCCACCTACTTCAGCCGATCAAGAAAAAAACTATGGAAAAAGGGCGAGCAGAGCGGCCACACCCAAAAAGTCAAGAAGATACTCACAGACTGCGACCAGGACTGCCTAATCCTAAAGGTAAAAGTGGACCAGGGCCAATGCCACGTAGGCTATAACTCCTGCTTCTACAGAAAACTAACCAAAAACACCAAAGACACTTTGGAATTCGTCGCCGAAAAGGTGTACGACCCCGATAAGGCCTACGGCAAATAAGATTTTCCTTCTAACTTAGCCCCCAAATTCATTTTAGGGGTTCTTAAAAACACGAAAAAACCTACAACCCAAAAGAAGCCTACTGCAAGTAAACTGACTTGCCTCCACGTGTCATCCTGAGTGAAGCGAAGGATCTGGCCTAAGAATTGAATAACGACATACTCAATAATCAATTAGCAAATCGACTGCAAATCAAAAACAACAATCAATCCGGTTACAGACAAAGAAAATAGAATGACTAATGAACATGTTTAATGCCTATTCTGGTACAAAGACGATGTGGTTCATCTTGAGTCGGAACTACACTCCACAACGCTGGATAGAAATAATCCCCCTTTTTTGACACGGGCAGTCTCACAGCCCCCCCATTCGATACCTTAACTTGTTCCTTTATCGACTTTATATAACTGCATATCTCATCAACAGACACAAATGGTGATTGATAGCGAGCTTGGTAGAGTTTCAGAAGTTCCTCTGGTTCAACTTGATTTGCGTAATGAACTATATACTTGGCAAGTTTGCGACCTATCAGGAAACGGTGTCTGCTCGATATTCTTAGAGACCTGACAATGCACATAGTTGGATTTGGATTATCCTCAAAGTTTATTTCAATAGTTTTTTGAAGAATCGCCTCAAAGAAACCCTTCGAGTAAATACTTCGCCTTTTTCCTTTTTCGGCAAACAACTGGATCGCAACTGCATCAATATTAAGGAACGTTGTCTTTGGAAAATCGGCAATACCTTTTACGGCAACGTGTTTTTCCTTAAATGCCCATGTGTCCTCAAGCTGCCATAAGTCAAAAGACCAATCCCTGATCTGAATCGAAAGCCCGCCGTAACAATTCCACCTCTTAACATAACCAGCAAACGAGTTAGCGATCTCCTTAATGTCGCCGTACCAAAAAATGATATCAAGATCACGGGGAATAATCACATTAGGCTCATTCGACAGCAGTATATCCCTTACCGCACCACCACACAAAAAGGAATTCTGATCATAATAGTGGTTTTGATCATAATCGTGGATTTTTTGCAATACACTACGACAGAGAGAGTTCCACTGGGACTTTCCATCCACGAATCGCATCATGCGATCCCTTAAATCATTCTCTAACTTCTGTGTTTCTGTATCAACCATTCGTCAGCCGTTTGTGAAGTGTGCACGCAAATGTATCTGTCATGCCACAAATATAATCGGTCAGAAGTTGCATGCAACAATATTTTTGGGGTAATTCCACTTTCCCCCTGCTTTTGGCCAAAATCGGCTCATTTTTCGGCAGAACATCAGGTTTATCCGGTCCATGTTTGAAAACAGTGCGATAATTTTCAGACATCAGCGAGAAAATCTTGCCCTCAAATCCTTTTCCTTCGGTTTTCCCACACTGAGCACCTTGCCAAAATGTATCCATCAAATCGTGTATGATCCGTTTCGCCATTACCTCCAACTGAAGGTTTTCCTTGGCACAATAAACATGTTTCAGTCCGACCTTTTTGCAAGCCTTGATTAATGAACACGTTTTGCTGTCTTTATATAACTCTTTATGATAGTTCCCATTCATGATATCTTCATATTTTTCCTTGAATGTTTCGATCACTGCATACACCGATGCGCTTATTGCATATACCCGAAATGCTTGCGCCATTGCCTCATCGCGAGAATTACCTTTTAATTCAACGCGATCATCTTTTTCATCAATCAGCCTTTTTGCCTTTGTAAAACAATCTTCTAAAATATCAGTATCATCATCTGAATAACCTTTTGACAGATCCTTGAATTCTTCCCAGTTTATCACTCCCTTCTTAATCCCATCTTCAATATCAACTACAGAATAAACTATGTCATCTGACGCCTCGACAATAAAAGCAATGGGATTCTTGGCATGTCCCGTCCCTGTTTCATTATCCACCAAATCTACAAGTAGGTTTTCAGATGCAAAATGACCAGCCTTGCTTCTTTCGTGGGCTTTGTCGTCACCTTTTTCGATCTTATCGGAAGAAGCGATGTACTTGCGCATTGCGGACATCGTAGCACATGTGAAGTTGAGCCCATATAGGTCCGACAAAACCTGTAATCTTGAAACAAGCCGCAGTGTCTGAGCATTCCCGTCAAATTGTATAAAGTCTTTCTTAAGTTGAGTTTTACTACCTTTATAGTTTCCAAATTCCCAGAAACTCTTTTTATTTTTCTTCTCCTCGAACCATTTCGCAATAGCCAACTCACCGGCATGTCCAAAAGGAGGATTCCCTAAATCGTGGATCAAACCACCTGTTGCTGCAATAGTCTCAATGGCTCTTACATCTTCCTCATCTAACTGGTCTTCTTTCTCTAACCAGCGACCAATAGTCCTCGCTATATCTCTTGCTACAGTAGAAACTTCCAATGAATGTGTTAGTCTCGTTCGCACAGAATCATTGGGTTCGAGAGCAAAGACCTGGGCCTTGTCGTTCAGACGCCTCACTGGTGTGCAGAATATCGCCCGATCATAATCCCGCTCAAATTCTGTCCTATGTTCACTTGTTTGAGATTTTGATTCTTCAAAGAAATCTCTAATCCGCTTCTCGGACAATAACTTACTCCATTTCATCTTCATCTGATTTACTCCATCGTTGGACATAAATTATCTGAGAAAAACTAGCTAAATCGGGGGCAAAGCCGTTATCTTTTTCTCTCTGCGCCCTCTGTAGCTATATGTAAACACGATATACGCAATACAAATCAATTTCTCCGGCCAATCATCCAATTAATTTCCTATCAGGCCACCACTTTGTGGCTCAACCAAATAATCAATAATCAATAATCTTTAATCAATAGATAGCCCCATATCCCCAAAAAAACCAGAAAAAACCGAAAAAACACAACTTTTCAACAAAAACCCCAAAAATCAGCCCAATATCCAGCATCGAGCGACGAGAGACCAGCGATATGCGACGAAAATCCTCTTGCATCTTGTGGCCTACCTACGTTTTGAACATTTTAGCTTGGTGTTTTTGAATTTGTTTAGAATTTAGAGATTAGAATTTAGAATTTCTGTAAATCTACAGATTTACAGCTTGACATCTAACACAAGATAGTATTAAATGAACATCAAACTAAATATAGAATTAAACGGTTAAACGAAAATGGCGGCCTGCCCTGAGCAAGGTCGAAGGGGAAAAAGACGGAAATAATGACAGATTCAACAAATATCGCAGATCTGCCTATGGCGGAATCAATTATCAATATTGGAGCAAAGCGGAAATCCGCCTTTGGAGGAATCAATAATCAATGGAAGGGCGAACCCAATCTACAAAGTCTTATGTACCTGAAGGTACCAAAACAAACCCAATTTAAAAACTTACATGCCTCAAGGCATAAATCTTATGTACCTGAAGGAAATTGTTATGTGCTTGAAAGCACCAAAACGAACCCAATTTCACTCCCAACGTTTAGACCAAACACGCAAAAATCGCAATTTCACCCTCAACTTTTGTCTACATTTACTTCAAAAATTCCAAAAAAACACAAAAAAACACACAAAAACGCGCACTTTTCCACTTATTTTACCCGCCTAAGTCGCAGACCCGCTACGGTGGGGCGGCTTTTCTTCACTTTTTCGCAGGTTTTTCGATCCCGTTTGCCTCTTTTATCAACTGTTTTATGCAAAACGAACCCAATTTCACTACACAAAAGCTCGAAATCAGGTACAGATTCGCTTCTGGCAGTCTCAAAAAAGTCCTCACTTTCTCTCATAACGCGCCCACTTTTATTAAAAATTGCAAAAAATGAGCGCATTTTTAAACTTTCACACCTTAACACACTTAACTCCATACACAACAAAGACTTACATAAACATTTTCACCCCACCCAACGGTCCACGGACCACGACCGACGAGAGGCGAATTATTCAAAACGAACCCAATTTCAACCAACGAGCCCCAAGAGACGAGAGACGAAAAAATGAAAAACGAACCCAATTCCTCATCTACTCATACACCCATTTACCCATCCACCTTTTTATCCAAAACGAACCCAATTACCGGTTCAACAAAAATAATAAATTGCAAATAATAAATAATAAATTGAAAGGCCCAATCTCAAGAAAAATGAGCCTAAGTGCTTGCGTAGCAAGGACTTGCGGAGGCTTAATTAGCTTTTCAATGCCTTTTTCAATGCCTGGAAAGTAGGATATTTCTCATTGCTTTGAACGATTTTTAACATTTTATCATAGCTGTGTATTATGCTGTATCTGTCGTTTAGGGGGGCCTTGATATAGAGGGCTGCGAATAGATTTCCCATCTGGAGTGCCTGAGTAAAATCGATGGTTGCCTCGTTGAATAGTTTTAAGTTTTTCGCGAGGTAAGTAATCAGCCCGGCCCTGAAGGCGTCGCCTGCGCCGACGAGATCTACTACTTCGCCTGCCATGAAAGGTGACTCGACTTTGTTGGGCGGACTTATCGATCCGTTTGGCAGCACATGTCTTTCGTATGCACCTTTGCCGAATGTGATTCCGCACAATCTTGTTCTGCTGGTCTGTGAGAAAAATGTATCGGCCAGAAAATCGAGCGAGTGCAGGTTATTGTTATATTCATCGAACTTGTGCCAATCTCTGGGTGCTGCGAGAGTATTTTCGATGATCCTGGCTTCATCTGAAGAGGTGAAGAAGATATCGACTATTGGCAGGACCGGTTCGAGCAGTTTGTACGCGGGAACGGGCCTGGCAGAATTGATGCAGTTGATGGGGTCATCGGTGAGGGTACTTGTATCAACGATGGTGATGATTTGGCGTTCATTGCACCATTGGATGAAGTTTGCCAGATCAGCTCCGCCATTTGCATCAGCTCTTTTGGAGAGACCGACGTACATGTAATAAACTATTTTAGGCTCGGTCCGCTCTATGACCGTACGCCAGTAGTCGAAATCAAAGTCATCGTTTGCACCTGAAAAGTATGCAATGCCCCCTCGCTCGTTTGCGGTTTTATTGTTAATATATGTAGTTCCAGTTTTCAATTCGGGATGTATGAAGACAGCCGACATGTCAATACCGTTTTGTATCATCAGGTCGTGGAAGAATCTTGCCTGTGCATCGAGACCGTTGAAACCACCTCTTCCGAGGTTTGCTCCGATTGCGGTATTCAAACCGGCCCGTGCCATCAGTGGTGCATTATTACCGCAACCGCCTGCGGTGGCGAAACCTGCTTTTATCCAGTCGCAAAGTTGGTGCTGGGTGAAGTTGGGATCGTCGTTTTTGCTGCAGATGGTCAATCCACCAAGGCCGACGAGTTTGTCAGCGAAGCCAAAATCCTTGTGCCTGAAATCTACAACGGCAGTATTTAAAACCAGAACATCCATCATAAGTTCTTATTGTGTTTATAGAATTTGGATACCTAAAGGGATTTTAGTGTTCGGCGTGTTTAATTAGAAGTGTTTTTTTTGAATCCGTACGTTTTTTGCGGAGTTTTTATACTGTTTGTTCTGTGACCTGCTCGCTTTGACCGCTAAGCTCTACGATGCATTTTATGATGTCTCTTCTGCTGATAATTCCGACGAGTTTTCCGTTTGAAGTTACTGGCACTCTTCTAAATGGATGTTCAATGAGGCAGTTGCAGATGTCCACCAGGTTCTCGTCATCGTCGAAAAACACGGCCGGCTGGGTCATGTAATCCTCGACCGTTTGGCCTTTTCCATAATCCGGTGCTTCGTGGAGTTTTAGTACGTCTTTTTCTGTGAGTATTCCCAGGAGACCGTCATTTTCGTCAACAACCGGGATACCGGTAATTCCGTGTTCGAGCATTTGGTTTACGGCCTGATAGACCGGTACGTCTTTTAGTGTGCTGACAATGTCACTTGTCATAATGTCTTTTGCCCTTAGCATCCGAATCTCCTTTTTGAGTGTAGTTTCCGGGGAGCTTTGCTTTTAAGAATTTGCCCCGACAGATATTTTAGGATCTTTCTCAATTTATATTTCCCTGCTTGATTTCTGTTTGCAATCAACTTCAGATATTAAATCGACAATTTAAGTACTATATTTTAGTATTTTTTTATCTGATCGGATATTTGCCTGAATATGGCTGAAACAGTGTTATTATCGGTGTTATAATGGTTTTCCCCTATGTCAGATGGATTAAATGGAGACGAAGGGAATCGAACCCTCATTCCCGCGATGCGACCGCGGTGTGCTCCCGTTACACCACGTCCCCAAATCCCGGTCTTTTATCTTAGTTTATATTGGGTGATGATGCCAGTTTTTTTTCGTAAGAAAGTACAAGTTAGAATATCCACTTTTCGAGGCATGCGATATTATTTGCAGGTTCTCGTTTGGGCTCTGGCTGCTGATCTGCCGGATAGCCCAGTGCCATCAATTCAATGACATTGATGTTCGAGGGGATATCGAGTATTTTTCGTACTTTTTCGGGGAAAAACGAACCGATCCAGCATGTTGCCAGGCCTAATTCCGTCGCTTGGAGCGCGATGTGCTCTAATGCTATTGAGACATCGATAGGCGCGATCTGCTGGCCGCATGTCATTACGTGATCGCTATTGCTGCATGCGACGATGATAGCCGAAGCCTGTCCGAGGAATTTCTGGTTATTGGCGGCTTCGACCAGTATTTGGCGTGTTTCTTTTTTTGTAACAATGACGAAACGCCAGTCCTGGATGTTTTTTGCCGATGGTGCCAGACGAGCCGCCTCGACGATGGCATCGAGTTTTTCCTCTTCTATTTGCCTGTCCTGATAGGATCGGCAGGAATATCTTTTTCGTATTGCTTCGGCTACGTTCATAATGGCACCTCGGAGTTTCTATGGTTAATGAGTTTTCGTTTCAACACGAGAATATAGAATATCCACGATATTGACGCAAGTATCAAAAAGTAGTATGATTATAAATACCCTTTGGGCGGTTAGCTCAGTTGGCTAGAGCGCCTGCTTTACACGCAGGAGGCCACAGGTTCAAGTCCTGTACCGCCCATTTTCATAAGGTTTGATTCTATAAGCACTTGTCCATGTCCGGATATCTCTTTGCCGGAGCCTTACGCTGCAATATAGAGCGAAAACGATTGTCATTTCACGATGGTTCTCATAGTATATTGGTCAGTTTGGGATATATTTTTATGTTTTGGAGTTAGAAGTAAATGGAGCTAAAGGATGTAGCAAGGCCGGGTCTGATGATATCGAACACCGAACCCGAGTCGCGTAAAGTTCGGGGACAGACCTTTGAGGTTCTTGAGCGGGCAATGGAACTGGATTTCTTCGAGGCCTATCAGACAGTTGAGGTTCCGTATGCACAAGAAAGGCAGAAAATAGCACAAGCGGTCAAGGTAAATGATTTCAGGATGACCTATTGTCTGGCCCGGGTTCTCAATGACAACAAGCTGGATTTATCTTCGCTCGATGAGAAATTGCGGAGAAGTAGTGTTGATGAGTTGGTCCGGTGTTTTGACGATGCGTCGGAGCAGGCTTGCGATGCGGTGCAGATCATAAGCGGATCGGCCCAGTCAGATCCGGATCAAAGGTCCGAACAATTGCGTCAGTTCGAGAAATCATGGCTTGAGCTTTGTGAGGCTGCTCAACAGAAAAAGTTGAAAGTTCTTGTCGAACCGCTTGATGTCAACGTTCACAAGAAGAAGGCAGTGGGTTTTACAGATGAGGTTGTGGAAATGGTCAGGGGACTCTCATCGGAAGTTGACAATGCTTTTCTTTGCCTGGACACATCTCACATGATATTGAACGGCGAAGATGTTGTTTCGTCGGTGATCGAGGCGATGGACTATATAGATGAGTTTCATATTTGCAATCCTGTACTAAAGAGTGAGCACCCATTGTTTGGTGATACGCACATTAAGCTCGGCCAGCCGGGCGAACTTGACTTAGAGATGGTTGGTCAGTTGATGGCGCGGTGTCACCAGGGAGGTTTCTTATCGAGATCGCGACGCCCAAAAGTGTTTCTGGAAGTATGGAACCGAGATGAAGCTCCATGGGATCTGATGCGTTACTGCAGGGAGACATTGCTGGGGGCCTGGTCAATTGCACGCGGTGAATTGGAGATATCCGCCAAATGAATCCGGATACCGCAGGTTTTAACAATAAAAAAAGGGCTTGATGAATCCGGCTAAGATGATTGATATTATATCTTGAATATCTAATCAGAGGCTGCGTGTTGTAGTTATAGGTGATTTGAGCGGAATATAGATTTTTTCCATGAAACCGGTGCAATTTGAAATTGCCCGGAAAAGACTTGAAATCAGGTAATTTGTTTGCTATACTAAGATTTTGGAGGTTGTTGTGATGTTAGTTGTCAGCACATTTTGTAGTTACTCGTTGAGCATGTTTTTGCCCGTTGGTTCGAATTTTCGGGGAGTTTCTGCAAATACTTGCAAGTCAATCCAATAGTTTATTCTTAATTTCAGTTTGCTCTTATGATTTCCACTTTTGTAAATTCTGTTATCTGTAGGTCAAAATTGCCCCTGGCAGTATTGATATTAGTGTTTTTAAGCGGTTGCGGTGACT
>SDBT01010249.1_pt1 | contig 15153 bp, 21 predicted proteins | sample 2277101 | NCBI WGS metagenome assembly SDBT01 (sample SAMN10404973, study PRJNA504765) | marine sediment metagenome | isolation source: marine sediment core GS10_PC15, 103 cmbsf | place: Arctic Ocean: Southern Knipovich Ridge | collected 2010 | reverse complement strand
ATCTTGACAAAGAGCCAGCAACACTTGATATACAAAATATGAATGCTACACATGACGGTTTTAGGGGGTTCATACACGGTGAAAGTTCAGAAGATTATGGACCAATATCATCACTTGACTTTTTGATGAAAATTGATTATCAGGCAATACCATTATTCGGAATCTCATATTTTACAACTACAGAGGCCAACTTTAACATGAGGTGTATAATAAAAGACACCAATGACAATGCTGTATTTCAAAACTTTGTACTAAACATAAACGGTAAGTGGGAACCCATACACTTACCTATAAGTGCATTTGAAGTGTATAGAGCCCGTAAGCCACTAGGTGGTTTTTTACAGGCTTTCACACCATTGAAAAAAATAGAGGCTTTACAGATATTTGAATGGAGAAACGCTAAAAGTATAGTAATTCAAACTCAGGATAGTTATGACGATAATGGTAGATATAGTCCTTTTTCACCTAGTAACCCAAACTCTGGAAAATATTCCAATGTAACTATAGCTGGCTTTGAAACTAGCAATGTAAGAAGAATTGATTTATATTTGGATGCTTTTAGATTTACAAAACCATTACTTGTGAATACAGGTATACCGGCAGACAGATCCATAGAAAAATCAGCCTTGGAAAAACCAGACATCAATGACTATTACCAATTACAAAGTGACGCATTTGCAGAATTAAGGAAGAGTACATTCCCAAGGGTAGAATTTGTCATAACCACACAAGGAAGATATGATATAGAGTTTGGTGACAGTTTCTATTATAGAAGCAAGACGTTAATTCCAGAGGAGTTTTGGAGTACAGATTCACCAGATGCTAATAACAACAACACAATAAAACTGGTAGCCAGAAAAATAGAATATTCTATATCAGATGCAGAGGACAACGAGGGTGGATTCCTAAGAACTATAACAGGTGTTAGAAGATTCACCTAAACAATACATTTATATTATACCATATATCAATATATAGTTATGGTTTTAACAATAAAAGATATAGAAGATGCTGTAAATAGCATCATGGCTAGATCATTAGCCACAGTAAACAACGCTATGGATACTTTCAAATCTGAACTTTTAGGAAAGGAACAAATTATTCAAGCACAAAAAAAGGAGATAGAGGAATTAAAAAAGGGTGGTAGAAATACAAAAACGATTCATGAGAGTGACAACAAGAAAACTAAAACCTCTTAGAGAAAGACGAATTAGAGGTAAAAGATACTGGGAAAATCATAAAGGACAGGTCTTCCCTGCAGTAACCACCGTATTATCTATCATAGATAGTGGATGGGTTAAAGAGTGGAAAGATGGTCTAGGTGAAGATGTAGCAAAAAAAGTCAAGAAAGAAATTGGTATAGATCAAGACATATATAATAGTATAATTAAATATTCTGGTAAAAAAACTAGTGGGTTAATTTCTGGTATATCAACATCAATAGGAACAAAGGCGCACAGTATAATAGAAACATATCTAAGTAACAAAAAAATAAACATTTACGCAGAACTATATCCACTATCACACTTTAACAACATAAAAGAATTCATAGATAAGATTGACAGAATAAGAGTATTAGAAGCACATTTATACAGTGAATCTTTAGGTATTGCTGGTAGAGTTGACGCCGTGTGTGATTACGAGGGAGAGAAATGTGTGGTGGATTTTAAAACCAGTTCAAAAATGAAAGGTGATGATCAAATGTTAGGATACTTTTTACAGGTGACAGCGTATGCATTAATGTGGAATGAGTTACAACGTGATAATATAAAAATAGGTGTCATAATAATGTCATCTGGTGAAGGACAAAGAAAAGTTTTTAAAGTCAATATAATGGAATACGTTGATCAATTAAAAGATATAATTAAAAAATATAAAACCAAGAATGAATCGTAAAGAATACTTAAAAAATTATATGAAAATTTATAATAAGAAATATTATAATAATAATCGTAATAAAATAATAGATCAAGTAACCAAATACTACAAAAATAATAAAGATGGTGTGAATAAATATAAAAACCAGAACACTTATATTATACAACATAATAGATATATGTTATGGAAGGAGAAAAAGCCAGTCTAGCACAATTAAAATTTATTAATGATTTAGGATATAAAGGTAAGCCACCATTCAGTAAAAACGATGCAAGTAAATTAATTAACAAATTAAAGACAATAGAACAAGCTAACGCTTTAAGAGAAAAGGTTAATTATACTTCTACAGATGAGGAATTAAAATCGCTAGAAAAAATAATTGGAATGTATACAACATGTCTGATTAAATGTGTTGATGTGGATATAACGGAAGGTGCTGTTATTGGGATGATTTTAAATAATTGGATAAAGTCATCTAAAAAGAAAGATTAATATAACCATATGTGCAATTAAAAGATTGCCATGGCTAAAAAGAAAGATGATAAAGAAATTAGTTTTGAATTAACAGAGATTGAAGGTGTAGGACCTACCAAAATGAAAAGAATGAATGAGGCAGGACTTAGATACATACATGATATATGCATGTCATCAGTTATGGATATATCAAGAATCACAGGTTTAGACAATGGTGCGGCAGAAACATTATGGTTAAATTCTAGAAAAGCATTGTCAGATTCAAATACAATAAGACCAAAAACAATGACAGCGTTAGAATCTTATAAATATAAATTGGGATTAGAAACACTTACATCAAAATGTGAATCAATAGATATTTTATTTGGTGGTGAAGGACCAAAATGTGAAACATTCACAGAAGTTTATGGTGGATTTGGTTCTGGTAAGACTCAATATATCATGACTTGTATGGTAGAAGTAATTAATGATGGAGGTAAGGTATTCATGATAGACTGTGAAGATACATTGGACTTGGAAAGATTTATTGGTATAGCAAGGGCCAGAGGTTACATAAAGAATGATAACGATTCAATGAGATTTTTAGACAATTTGATCTTAAAGACAGCATCAAACTCTACCGAAATGTACGAGTATCTTAATAACTCTACAGAAGAAATGCTTAGTGGTAACGTTAAATTGTTCGTTATTGATGGAGCAATAGGTCAAATAAGACAAGAGTATCTAGGTAGAGGTGAGTTATCAGAGAGACAGAATTATCTTAAACCTTTAATGGGTAGACTTTCAGCAATCCCAATGTATTTCAAATGCTGGGTAATCATGAGTAATCAGATACAACATGACCCAAGTGCGATGTTTGTGGATCCTACCAAACCTATAGGTGGGAATGTTGTAGGACATGCGGCAACATATAGAGTTATGTTTAAGAATTACTCTGACACAAAATGGAGTGCCAAAATGGTAGATTCCCCACATCATGCTAGACTTACAATGCCATTCAAACTGTCAAACAAAGGAGTGGAAGATATTCCAGAAGAATTGCGAAAGTCTAAAAAAGTACTTTGTAATATTGAGGCAAAGTCATTCATAGAAAATAATCTTGACAAGACAGACGAAGAACTCATACCACTGGTTAACGAGATTGAAAAGATAGTATTCTATAACATAAACTATAACATAAAAATATTAGAAGTGAAAGCAATGAGAAAAGAAGTACAGCCAAAAGACTATAAGGCAAATGAAGGTCCAACAGTTGAACCAGTGTTTAGTAATGACAAAGGACTCGTAGATGACAGTCTTTTATTAGATGATGATAAAGAGGAGATCACTTTAGGGTAAAAATTGTCAGAAAGAGTAAGATATGGGCAAGATGCAGGTAGACCTGACGAAATAACATACTACATATACACTAAAGGTTTAAAGTTAGGGAGTTACCCACAGTTAAAACTAAAACATATGATAGAGAAATTATTTGAAAGTGATACATGGTGCTGTGAATTAAAGAATTATGAGAAATAGAACACGTATATTTGATCAGGGAAAATGAATATTAACAAGTTAAAAAAACATCTAAAAGATGAAATATCAAACTGTAAACCTGTAAAATGTAATTTTTGTAATGATAGTGGATGTGTTGCTGATGAGATACATTATTGTGGTAAATTCTGGGTTGTAGAAAGAATGATGCATTTAGAGGAAATACTGGAGTATGTAAATAAAAATTGAATAGTCGTACTTGGATGTTATACCACATGCGAAAGAATAACAATGTGGAATTTACAAAGTCGGAGAAAGCAATGGTGGAAGAAATAACGCGAGAGTGTTTTGGTAAAGAGATCCCTATACAAGAGATTAGTGGAATGGTAGTACTACAAAAACGTATGAATTATCTAAAGCCAGTAATGGATGGCACAGAGGAAGTAAGACCTACCATACCTGGTCCTAAACCTGATATTCTAATCAAACCTTTAAAAATAATAATACGTGTAAATGGTCTAATACATCAGACAAAAAAAGCAAGAATCAAAGATGCTGATCAAAAATTCATACTAGAAGGCAATGGTTATACTATTATAGACGTAAATTTTGAGGATAGAGAGGATCTTTGGGAATAGCATATAGGACATAGGTAAAAAAATCTTACTTAATTACTTAAGTAAGTAAGTAACATATAGTAACATATATATTAAAAATATTGTTTATTATTATCTATTGTATCATACGACTTTCACTGTGTATAATCAGGATGACTACAATAATATAAAATTTAGAGCCATGAAAGCTAAATTATGTATGAGAAAGTTTCTATGGCAGGCGGCTATGGTATACAAGTCAAAAGTAAAGGAAGATAACACTCTATTTAACTATATGGAGAGTAATCACCTTAATCCTAAATCTGTTTTTAGTATAAGAGCATGGGATAAATGGGTACAGAGTGAGGAAGATTTAAAAAAACTTAGAAAACTACATAAAGATTTGGACGATTTAATATATAAAAAGGTGAGAATGTTTGGTTAAATGTGGTAAAGATCTCGTGGTTATTGAGGTAGATTCATTAGAGAGTCTATTTGATGACGTAGAAATTGCAAAATCAAAGACAGTAATAAAACAAAACAACTCGTTAAAATTCTTCATATATATAAAACCTATGGAGTTTGATAATGTTAGCACACGTACAATTAAAAAAGATTCTGACACTGTAATCTTTCACGGTGAGGGTGACGAGTTGGACGACTCAGAATTTATAGATGTGTCAAACACTGATAAGATAGCCACATCAAGAATATCTGGAATGCTTAACAGTTTACAGATGAAAGGATATGATATAGGTGATCTAAATTATGATCATGTCAGAAAAGATCAGGCATATGCATTCATAACTAGAATATTCAAAGAAGAAAGTGATACCAATGTATGTTGGCTTAAATTATTAGAAAGGGAAAGAGTGTATGGTGATAAAAGAATGGATATTCCTGAACTTGGTAAGATATTTCAAACAGCAATGAGTGAGGCTGGTAAAGATGAGACTGATTTATGTGATGAAATACCAGACACGTATAATAAACGTGTTAATTATTTAATAATGTATATAAGGAGAAATTATAATTATAATGAACTATCAAACAAGTTTACCATAAATCTCAATAATAACACGTTATGGGAAATAATGGAAAATGATCCTGACGCATTCATTGAAATGTCTAAAAATGCATTATCATATTACAAGTTACAGTGTAGTTTGGATTTTATTGTAGATACAAACGTAAAAATGATTGACTTGAAGCCTGAGTTGGATAAAAATATGGTAGTTTTTGACTGTGAGATAATAGCGGTTGAGGATAAAATGTCAGTCACTATAAGAGGTGATTTTAAATGTCCAATGTGTAGAGGGGTAAGATCTGCAACATCAACCAATAGAGGCATGTTTGACGACATAGCGTGTTTTGAGTGTGAAAAAAGTATGAAGTTATACAGAATACTTGAGACAAAATCCATACAAATAATGTGGCTCTCAGAGTCTATGACAGATGCAAGACATGGTAAACCGTCAGTAATAAAATCAAAAATATATGGTGATTTTGTAGGTGAATCTTTCGTAGGTCAGAAGAAAAGAATAATTGGACAGTTTAGATCAGAGAGGAAGGATAGAAGTAAATACAATGAAATTTTTATAGATGTAATTGCTGTGATTGATTTGGATGATGAGGATATACTATTACCAACAGATGATGAAATTAACGAATGGAGAAAACTTTGTGAAGAAAGTGGTGATGAATTCTTAACAAAGCTTACAGATTTATCATATACTGTTATAGGTAATATAGGAGTTAAAAAATCATCAATATTGGCAGTAGTTAGTGCGCCAAAAACAACAAAGAAAATAAATAATTTACATGAGTTAATGGTAGGAGATCCCGGTGTTGCGAAATCACACATTATTAAAGAGACTCTAAAACTATCACAAAAACAAATATTGACAACAGGTAGAGGAAACACAGCCGCTGGACTTACAGGAGGAATGGACAGAGTTACATCTAACTCACCACTTGTATTTCTACCCGGTGCGTTAACAATAGCCAATGAAGGACTTGCTGGAGTGGACGAGATTGATAAGATGAATGAGAATGACAGAGAGGCGATGTTACCTGCAATGTCAGAAGGATATGTGCCAATTAATAAGGTTGGTGTGCATGGTATACTACCTACAGATACCACAATTATTGCAGGTGCAAACCCAAAGACAGGTAGATGGAAAGACAAACCTATATTAGATCAAATTACAATGTCTGAACCATTACTGTCTAGATTCACAATAATTTGGCTAATACGTGATATTGTAGATGAGTATAATGATGCCAATGTAGCATATCATATATTAAATGATATGAGTCCTGATACAGAAATAACAGTTGACAGTGATAAAATAAAAAGATTCTTAAACTACGTAAAGATTAATTATAATCCAACTCTAAGTGACGAAGCAAAAAAATACCTACAACAATATTACGTAAAGATTAGAAAGATATCTTCCAGACAGGATAGAATACCAGTAGATGCAAGAAAAGTGGAAGATTTAGCCAAGCTATCAATAGCATACGCAAGAGTAAATATGAGAGATAGAGTGACAAAGAATGATGCCAAATTAATGTGTGAGTTATTTGAAGAGTCATTACAGAGTTTTGGAATAGACCCAGAGAATGGCAACATAATGGAAACATTCAAAAGCAGACAAGACGTAAACAAACAGGAGTTTTTGTCAGATGCACTTGTAAGACTCAGACTTGACGGTGATACATTTACAGAGGATGACTTTATAATTGAATTAGCCAGAGATGGTACATTTTATAGTCAAGATCAAGCCAGAGTACTATTCAAAAGATTACAGGCTAAAGGTGAGATATTTAAAAACCCAGATGATACATATAGATAGACTTATATTATACATGTATACAATGTATAATTTATGAGGGAAGCAAAGGGAGTTCCTAAAAATTCATTATTAGTGGGAAACTACTACTCCTCGCTTACTCATTCTACCTTAAAATTATTTAATGCCGTACCTGTAAGGACACAAAAACGATCAAAGCCTACAAAAAGAATAACACAGTTTACAATTAAGAATGGTTTTATTTTCTCACCAAGCGTATTTGCAAATTACACTCCAAAAGAACTTGAGAGTGTAATGGATATTATACAGGAAAATACATTTTGTACTGATAAAATTAACTCATCATTTCACAAGTCATGGCGTAAAGTGAGAGATGCATCATATTTCCAACTAGTTCAAGAGCAAGCTTTCCACTATGTTACCACATATGGATATGAAGATGTGGGAGTGTTTAACCATGACACTGTGTTTATTCCTAATGAAAGGTTAAGTGTTCCAGAGATTACTAATGACTTGCAGTTGTCAGTGATTCAGGGCTATACAAAAAAACAAATCAAAGAGAAATTAATGTTATTATTGAACAGTGGAATAGCATTAAAATATATTGATGATATTGAAATTATTTCAAAGTATTGCGGTCTGTCAGATGATGACGCATTATCAATTAATAACAAAGAGGTTAGAATAAGACTCTATACTATGCTTGATTTGATACCTGAGGATCCTATGGAATTATTTAGACTTGTATTATTCAATACTACAAAAGAAGATCTTTTAATTATTAATAAAAAAATGATAAAGTTAATCAAAGAGTCTGATAATTTTGATGCTGAGTTATTTAGACAGTATGATGAAAACTATGGATATTCTAGACTAGCTGAAATATTTAAAAGATTTAAACCATTATTCTTGGCATTCAAAGCAAATGATGAAATGAAACCAATCATTAACAAGATTGGGCATCTATCAGATACTTATCACAAACCTATGAATAACTCAATTTTAAACGATGTGACAGGTATGTTAAAGAGAAATATTGAAATCAAACCAGAAACTCTAAACAAAGAGTTAAAAAAGGCAAACATATTTAGAAAGATACGTTTAGCATCAGCACTTAATTATAGAATGTCTGAACCTGAAAGCATACTATACAAGATTAGAAATGGTAAATCTCATGTAAAACCATTCTCTTTTGATAATGTGAATGGTGCAAAGACTACATATGATATGGTATTAAAATCAATACTAGGCGATTTAAAACACTTGAAAGGAAAGAAAGTGTATATTCCAGACAACATAAAATATGCCTTACCAGCAACATCAAAACAGTTCACAGGTAATATACCATCTGGAAGTTATACCATAATACCAAAAGATATGTTGTTTGGTATATCTTGGAGCAATGTTGATCATCATAGAGTGGATTTAGATTTGAGTCTTATATCACTTAATCACGGTAAGATAGGATGGGATGCATTATATAAAACTGATAAAAATGAAGTTTTATTTAGTGGTGATGTTGTAGACGCTCCTAATGGAGCATCAGAGTTATTTTATGTTAACAATGATTATGAAAATGAAATGATATTATATCTTAACTACTTTAATTATGATGAAGATGTACCAGTACCATATTATACAGTGGTTGCAGATGAACATCCTAACACTTTTGGAAAAAACTATATGATTGATCCTAACAATATAAAATGTGTTACAAAGTCAAACATAAATGAAAAAAGTAAGATATTAGGACTTGTAAAAGTGACAAAAGGAGAGTGTCGCTTCTATTTCTCAGAGACCAATCTAGGTAAAGCCATATCATCTAGGGATGATGATCAAACAGCATTAACTAGAAAGTATCTGTCAAAGTATACACAAAATATGATAACACTTAATGATGTATTGAAAAGTGTTGGTGTTAAATTTGTAAAGAAGGCAGGTAAAGATGTTATTGATTTATCACCAAACTCATTAGAGAGTGATACAATTATCAATTTATTGTTAAAATAAAAAACTACTATTTAAACATAACGAAATAGTCTTTATAAACATTACGCTTTCATTATATACTACTATAATTATATCATAGCATGAAAAACAGAAATATATGTCTATGGTGTAATAAATCAAACACATCAGAACCACATGCAACATGTGAATGGAGAATGGTAGAGCAAGTAGAGGAAGCCAATATGCTCTCAGGACTTACTATTGAGGAGGTGATTTGAATGATTATAATGAATAATGAAGAGGAAGGAGTATCATATATCGAGTACATGGATGATGATGACAAACTCACTATTTGGAAAGTAAGTACGGTTACAAAAATCGCACAACAGATTCCAAGAGCCGAGAGTGAGCCTATCTATCCAAGAAACGTAGTAGAAAAGTCAAACAGACTAGATATAAAATACATTACAGAATATCTTAAAGAACAAGGATTCTATGAATTTGAACGTGAAGGAGATCTAGTATTCTTTAAAGATTACTACACAAAAGGAGAAGGTACAATCATGCATACAAAGTCATGTTCCAAATGTTGTAAAGAATACATAATTAATGTAGACGAAACACACTGTTTATTGTGCAAATAATCACAGTATTTTTTTTCTTTTATATACTATTAAATATTAGTTAGTGTATATATGAATAAACAATTTAAAATAATAAAAAGATATCTAGAAAAATATGGTAAAATATTTGACATGAATCCTATGGAATTTTCTTATGCTTTACAGTCTATAATTAATGATGATTTATCTTCATCTGAAATTCAAGATATAATGGAATTTCGTAAGACTGAGTATGTACATAAAACAGGTTCATTACAAGATCTTTTGAATGATCTTGAAGATTAATCTTGTGGACTTTTCATTGGTCAAAGAAATTCAAAAAACAATATAAAAACTTGATAATAACATGTGTAAGTTATGTGATTCTAAAAATAATATAAATGCTCACCACATAGTACTCAAAAAAGATTTTTCATTAGATTTGGATAATGGTATTACACTATGTCAAGGATGCCATGAAAACATACACGGTTATAGTTTGTATTAGATACATTTATATAGTGTGTAATAAGATAGAAAGATTAATATATGATCGAATTAGAGGACATTGTTGCCAGAAAAAATTATAAATTTAAGATAGACTGGTCGTGTGACACATGTGGGAAAGACACTTTTATTTATGGTGTATCTTTGAAAGGTGAACCATCATATGGTAAACATCAAATTACTTGGAATGAGATAATTCATAAAAAATGCAATGTTGGTCATATGAGTATACCGGTAAGAACATGTACAAGATGCAATAAGGTATATGATTTTGAGGAAACATCATGTAAGGACTGTGATAGTGTGATATATCAAATGTTAAGTCTAGAATTAGAATATGTAGAACTCACACAAAGCATAAGAAAGATGAAACGAAAAAAGCAAGAAATACGTGCAGAGGAAATAAGACTCTCAGAAGTCATTCATATGTTAGAATATTTAGGATATAAACCATGTGATTCATGTAATAAAGTGACAGTTGGGATAGGTGAAACAGAATGTAATAACTGTGAGATTTAGATTGGGTGGTAAAAATTATAAGGCAGGTGCAAGTTTCGAAGGAAGATGGCTAAATCAATTATTATTTACTGGTAAAGCCAAGAGAGGTAGACGTTTTTTTAGATCTACAGGTCCAAGATGGAAGAGAGATTACACACGTATGAATGAGAAAGGAACAGATTATGCTTGGATATATGCTCCAGTGGATGTATGGTGGATTGATGAGAAAAATAATTATAACGAGGATCAATGCAAGATTGGAACAGCTAATGTGGGAAGAATTGATGAGGAAGAGTTTTTGAATCTGGTAATGTATTCATGGGAAAATCCTGACATAACAGTGTCATTAGTTTCAAAACAAAAGAATAAAAAACACACGCATGTATGGACTCTTAACGATAAAGTAATTGTTTAAATATGTTAATAGATAGGTATATATATGGCTAAAAGGCTATACAATCTTGATAAATTACGTAGAACTATGGGGGAAACTGATGCTAATGATCCCACAACAAACTCCAGACTTAGAGAGTGTGGTGAATATGCACAATTTATATTTACCACATACATGTCAAACATAGGTGTCAGAGATGACACAACTAACCCATTAATAAACCCAACCGAGATAGAATTTGAACTTGTTAATTCTGGAGCGGTAGGATGGTTCTACTATTTAGAGAATGGGCAAAGAGAAATGTTTGATGATTATGAATCTAATATAGAAAAGTATTTACAAGGTAAGTTCGGACGACCTAACTTTAAGTCCAGTAGACCATTATGAACTATAATTTTTTTAAGATTGCAACGTCTAACAGAGACGCTAGATTTATTCAGACTGTGAATATGGAAGAGGCACAGAGACCTTCAATAGGAACACAACTTATATTATCAAGATCAAAAGGTTTATGGAAAGTTGTTTTGGTCACACCTGCAGATAATCCTGCAGGAACAAGCAATACATATTTCGTTGAGAAAATTAGAGACCATATATTTAGATAAAAACATATTTATACGGGTATAATGTGATGTATTATTACGATGTATGTTAATGCAGTTTGTCCGAAATGTACTAATAATAACAATAACGTATTAACTGACTTCGGTAAAAGTATTTTATGTGATGCGTGCAGAAATGTATGGGACACACTTGATAGGAGTATTAGACAATGACAAGAAAAACACATCTGATTAAAAATTTAAAAGATTCTAAATTATCAAAGACTCTTAGAAATCTAAAGAGAAACAAAATAGTTTTAAAACCTTACGCCTTAATGAGTATGAAAGAAAAGTATGATTATAATGACATACATAAGATTGGTTATCTAGATATTGAAACATCTGGACTCACAGCAAACTTTGATTATATGATAAGTTGGGCAATGGTTGTTAGGGATATTGATACAGGTAAGACAGAGGTAAGAGGTTCATACATTACAAAAGAAGATAGAAACTATGCAGAAAAAAATAATGATGCTGATTTAATTGATCAGAGAATATTAATAGAATTAATGGAAGAGATTGAAGATATGGACTGTCTTATAGGACATTGGTTCATTGGTAAGTATAGACATGACATACCATTTGTAAGGACAAGATGTGCGATTAACAAAGTAAGTGGTTTTCCAAAACACAAAATGATAAGATACGGTGACACCCAAAAATGGGGTTCACTTATTCATAGATTATCAAGTAATGGTTTAGGAATGATAGGAGATGCCTATGGTATCTCAACAAAGAAAACACAAATTAAGACGAAGATGTGGAAGAATGCCATATTATTTGCAGACAAAAAAGCCGTTAGTTATGTCTATGATCACAATATTAAGGATGTATGGTTAACATATAAAATACATAAACACATGGAGGAATACGTCCCCATTCCATCCACATATGCATAATGAAAAATAAACTTTTAGGTCTCTCTCCAACTGAAAGACTGATGTATAATATAATAAAAAAGAATCCAAACATGTGTCAGTCAGAATTAACTACCATGTTATGCACAGGCTCATATGGTCAAAGATGCATATATGTTTTACAGTCTAGAAATCTTATAAAAGCAAAGAGAGGAGATCACAATTCAAAACTATATAGAGTAAAATGAATACTTAAATATTATTAAAGTGATATTTAAGTGTTATTATGGGAACCAGATCATCTAGAAAACAACTAGAATCTTGGACCAAAAACATAGCAAAGAAAAACCAACAAATATTAATGTCTAACTCTTTTGAAGAGTTTAACAGAGCAATAGGTACACCAAAACATCCTAACACAGGTATAAGAACTGATATTTTTGATTATCAATTAGATTATTTTAACGCAGTACAGGCAAAACATAAGGTAATTCTTAACAAGTCACGTAAGATAGGAGCAACAGAGACAGGTCTTAGAATCATAGCGTTTAATTGCTTTGATCATTTGGAAGGTAAGACAGTGATTAAAGGTAGGTATGTAGGTCACAGAGTAATGATAGTGGCAGGTAATAAACAGAATGTAGCAAACGGATTTATCAGAAGATTCAAGGAATTATTTGATGATGGATTCGTTGACATGAATGGTAACTCTTGGACTAGCAAGGACATAATATTAAATGACTCAAATAGTAGTGTAGAATTATTTAATGGAACAGTGATAGCCGCATATGCCGCCAGTGAATCCGTGAGAGGTGAAGCGGATGTGGTCTGTGTGTTCATGTCGGAGAGTGCATTTATTAATCTTAATGATGATAGTGTGGTATATAAAGCAGTAAGACCTAACATTTCAAACATACAAAATGCTGACTTTATATTGGAATCAACACCTAATGGAAGATCAAATTTCTTTTATGACATATGGGATAAAGCACATCAAGAACCACCAACTACTGATTTTTTCCCATTATTTCAACCTTATTATGTAGCAATAGGTAAATTATTATTTGCCGATGATATAGAAAAGATGAAGAACGAGTATTCGGAAGACTTTTTTCAACAAGAATATGAAGGATTATTCACTACTGGAGCAAATCAGGAATTTACAGAGGATGAAATAGTGAAATCAAATGATGGTATAGATTATTTTGTTGATATTTGATGAATAGAACAGTATGTCATGACTATCATTATGAATATATGTGTGATGATAAAAAATAACTTGCATTTAAATATTTATATATGATTTTACAGAAAGATATATATAATGGTGACAAAAAGGGACATTCATTTACAAGCAGATTCAAAGCCTTTAAATAATATACCTGCTGGTACATCCAAAAGTACAACGGATTGGTTTGCTTCTGATATAGTACCTATAGATTTACAAGAAGATGAGGTAGGAAGAATTAGAATATGGGTTAGTATAGACACCACAGATATAGTTAAATATACCACAGACGGTGGTACATCTTTTAAAGCAGTTAATAGTGGTGTGGCTTTAGCCGTCAATTCAGAATTTGCTTTTGATGTCAGAGTTACAAGTACATCATTATTTAATATTCAATTTAATACAGTTACCGCAAATGTTGAATGCTTTGTTGATCAGGTGAATAAAGAGTAATGCCATTTTTCCATCCACAAGGTATGGCTGATCAACAATCACTACGTAATAGATTACGACCTAATTTCTGGCCACCTCAAGGAATTGCAGGGGGAGCACCCCCGATAATTGAAGATTTACTAAAAGCATTATATCCACCATTAGATAATCCAAATTATTTAAACCACAAATTCTATCAGGTAAATCCAGGTGAATTTGAAACACCACAAACTAATTTTATTTGGGAGATAACAAACAGTGTAGGGCCAGGTATATTTCAACAAGCATCAGGATTTGACATTAGACCATTTTTATCACCTATACCAACAAATAATTTGGCAAATGCTTTTGATACTGGAAATGATTTTGAGCCCGGATTCTCTCTAAATGTAATTCAACTATCAGATGACCAACTACATTTGTTTGGATGGGAGGCTGTCACGGGTATAATACATGAATGGGTGTTGTCTGGCCCTGCTGTATTTCCTTCAGATTTTACACCATCTGACTTTCAATTTACACCGCCATCTGAAACTAACGGACGAGATATTAAAATTTTAGATAACGGTTCAAAAATTGTCATAGCTGGAGAGATTAATGATTCTATAGAACTGTTTGAATTAACTACGAAAAACTCACTTAGCACTACACCTATATTTTTAGCTAGTTTTGATTTGAGTTTACAAAATACTACTATATCATCCTGTGATTATTCAACAGATGGCAAAAAATTATATGTTTTGTTTAGGAATGCAGACACTTTAAACCAATGGAATCTTACAGAACGTTTTACACTACCAGCCCCAGGAACTTTACCTGATAGAACATTTCCTTTTAATC
>SDBT01010248.1_pt1 | contig 15153 bp, 20 predicted proteins | sample 2277101 | NCBI WGS metagenome assembly SDBT01 (sample SAMN10404973, study PRJNA504765) | marine sediment metagenome | isolation source: marine sediment core GS10_PC15, 103 cmbsf | place: Arctic Ocean: Southern Knipovich Ridge | collected 2010 | reverse complement strand
ATAGCAACTTCTGGCACTAGCTCTGCAATGCTTTTGATCGTGGCATTGCTGCCTAGTCTAAACTCAGTCGCAGTGGTGACCGTAAGGTCTGCCACTAGGAATATTCCGTCCTCAACTGTAATGATTCTGCCAAAGTCAATTGCGGCTTGAAAAGCAGTTGAGTCCACAGTTGAGTCGTCACCGACAGCGCCAAACATCTTGACGCTAACTAGTGTAGGGAAGTTTTGTACAAAATGAATGTTAAGAGTGTCATGGTCTATTTGTGATCCACCATCAGGACTCGGGGCAGATCCAGCCACAACCTTAAAAAGCAATACACCTGAGTTATTACCCGTGGCGTAGTCCTCAACTGCTATGGGCAGGCCGACTACTACTACCGTGTCCGCGGTCATTGCCGCGACTGTTGCTTTTGTTATTGATCGGTTGGTAACGCTAGGGTTAACTACCTCGAACCAGTCATTTGCTAGGTCGAAAACAAGGCGCACACGCCCCGAGATGTCGTTAGCTACGGGGTCCGCGCCACCACGAAGTTTTATACTTTTAACCCCTAGGCCAGCGGGGTTAACCGTCGACGCGCCGGTGTTACCGTTCCCCGCAAGGTAATTAAGCTCAAAGCCGTCAGCCAAGGCGGGGGCGGTTTGCTTGGACCCGATTTTTGTCAGCACATAAGCATCGGCTATGCCCGAGTCGGTGTAAAACGTTCCGTTTGCTACGTAGGCGGCGATACCTTTGCCGAGTTGATTTAAGTCAGTAACGGTTAGCGCTTGCCCGGTATCCTCGACAACGTTCTGCGCTTCGTCCCTCGTCTTGCTCCACTGTGCAGCGGTTAAGACGTCGCCCGTCGTTTTATCATTTAAATCTTCCATCGGTCATACCCCCTGGAATATAACTTGGCAATTTGCTGGTTTTAACTTTAGGAATAAGCATTCTAACAACGCGGTAAGATTGTCCCCAAAAGTAAATGGAAACGTGTACGGGAACCTCTCAGGCAACGTCAGTGCCACGACTATAGTGTAGCGCGCTTCTCGTTCAGTGGCGAAAGAGACGGCACTGTCTTTACCCGCCAGTACTACCGCCGTAACGCCGAACACTACGGCCAGTGCCTCGAAATCCTCAACAGTTTGGATGCCCAACGCCGAGAGCTTCGTAACTATGTCGCGCCTCCGTTCGTCCGCCGTCCCGGTGCCGCTGAAGCACGAGTCAGGTATGCCCAGTGCACGCTCCCACTCGTCTAAAAATAGTGTCGTAGCGTCAGGGAAGTACTCGTCTTCAAGCGTTACTAGGTAGCCTTGCGCCCGGAACAACTCGCCGCTTAACCCGCGTAGCAGCTGCCGGAGGTTCGACCCTCGTATATTTTTCGCTTCAAACATCTTGCCGTTCGGCAGGTAGCTGGATAGCGCAAAGGTGTGTTTCTCTAAGTCTGGGTTCAACATCAGAACGTCACCGACCCCTTCGTCGCTATCTCGCCAAAGATAATCGCGATATCACCGGACGGAGAAGATAGTTCGAAAGTCCCTACGGTGTCGCCCGTGTCAGGGTCGACGGTGTTCTTAATGGCCGCACGGTACGCGTCTTCGTCCACGTCAGTACTTACGCTAACCTGCTCGGCATAAAACTGGTCTAGGTTATCGTCAATAGCCGATTGCATGGTGCTGGTGTTCGGGGTTAACGCAGTAAAAACATACGGGCTGGGCACGGCCAGGGGTGCCGCGACGATATTGTCGTCTGACGCGGTGGTGGCGGGCCGTATCTCGTCAATTTTATCTTTAACGGTTTGAATTTCCGACGCGGACGGGATCGCGATGTCGTCGTTGTCCCGCATAAAGAATGTTCGGACTTGGCCTAGCGGTATCGAGGTGGTGGCGGTAATCGTCCCTGTAGCCGGAGTGGCCGGGGTGTTAGCCACTACGTAGTGAAATACAGTAGTGCTCTCGACGATAACCTCCGTGTCGATCACGTTATAATCGGTTTCGACTGCGCCCACTATCGTCGTGACCTCACCGCCCACAAGGCCGTGCGGGGTAGTCGTCGTTACTGTGGCGACGTTACCCACTCGCGCGATACTCGTCACCGCCACGGTACTAATCTCGGTGCCTGCAGGGTTAACGAAAACCCGCGTAACGCCCGCTACCTCCTTGGCTTTACTCTCGATATCCGACTCATTGAAATGCGCGACGGGATTGCGGATTTTCTCAAGGTAACGCGCGATGTAGTCCGCCGTAGACTCTTCTCCAGTGCCGCCCCCGACTTCTGCGAAAGTGACGAATAGAGTGTCGTCTACGTTAACTATAGGGCTCTGCAAGGCGACTGCCTTGCCGGCGTCTAGGTTTGTGCTTTCTCCGAACCCCGTAGAGGCGACGGTCACATTGACTGTGGTAAACGCCGCCGTAATCGTCCCGGTTGCGGGGGAAGCCGGCGACCCTGCGACGGCGTATTCGAAGGTGTTTAGCCCGGTTACGGTAATCGCGGCGTCGGTAAGGTTGTACTCGGTCTGGTCTGCGCCCGCTATCGTAACGGGGACGAAAGAGGACAAGCCGTGATCGGACGCCGTCGTTGCTGTGGCCGTTGTGCCGCTTCGTGTTAGCGACGTTACGCTTATCTCCTGCGCCGCAACAGCGCCGCCAGAAGAAACGGTATACTCTTCGCCCCCTGCGGTCAGCACTACGCCTACGCCGATAGTGCCCCCGGCTGTCCCGGTAGCCACTAGCTGCCCGGACGAACCCGTCGCGGGGGCGGGCGGTCCTACGTAGATGTTACCCCAACGCGGTGCCGTTTCGTCGTCTGCGGTATCGGGAAACAGCCGCGTTTCAGTGCGGGTAAGGTCCCCGTAGAAATCGAATATGCGCCGGGCGATGCCCGCGATAAGCGAGCGCAGCCAGTGGACCGTCAAGTACGGGTCCGAGTCGGGAGCTTCCCTCTGTACGTCCGCTTTGATGCGGTCTTCAACCTGTGCGCCGCTTTCCGGTGTGCCGACTGTCATTAGAAATTACCTGTATTTTCCCAGAGTTCAAAGAAGCGTCGATCAACTTTAGACCCGCCTCGCCCTAAATTAATAAAAACACACACTTTGCCGTTGCGCAAGAAAGGCGTTTCAACTTCAACGCTAACTGCGATGTCGTCGTCTATGAGGCGTTGCAACCCATTACGCACAACAACCCCCAGCTCTGCAAGCACCGTGCCGGTAACGCGTTCCTGTTCGAATTGCCACGTTTTTGAGCCCTGTTCGAACCCTGGCGTCGATTCATTGCCTACCCACCCCCTGCGCCGGTTGTTCTCGGGTACTTCCGCCGCTGTGGCACGTACCTCTTCAAAAATCGACATTAAGATGTAAGTGTCGAGGGTTTGCGCCGTAGAAAAGTCCCCGGCGTCTGTCCACTCGAAATCGTAGTACCCCTTGTCCGCGTTTAGTATTACGTCAGTTGTCATTGCGGCCCCATTGTATTTTGTTCGGTATCCCCGCCACTATCTACACCCTGTGCGTGTACGTGCGACTCGCCGATATTTGTGCCGCCACTGGTAACAGTACCGCCTAGTGCAGACGCGCCGGTCACAGTTAGGCCGCCTTGTACCGCTAGCGCCCCCGTGGCTGTCGTCAGAGGCGTGTCCAGAGTGACGGACGTACTCGCAGTGATGGTCGCATCGACGCAAGTAACACCCACGTTTGTGCTGGCCGTGACGTCGACGTTCTCCGCCACAACTGTGACATCTGCGCTCGCGGTTATGTTGGCGTTAACGGTTTGGATGTTGACATCCCCCGCGCCTTCGGTCGTGATGATGTCGAGGTCGCCGTTATTACGGGCAATAATTCGGGTGTTAGTTGCGGGGTGGAAGAACACGGGCTCGCCCTGTTCTGTATCGGAGGGCCTCTCGCCGGTTACGGATAACGCCGCACCGGCGTCAACTGCTTTGAGTTGTGTTTGGGCGGGCAAATCAGCGTACAGCCCGTAGGGGAACACGATAGTATGATTGCCTATGCGCCCCAGAAAGGACGCCTGTTGGTTAGGGCGCTGTAGCTTCTTATCTGCGCCTGTAACCCTACCCCAAAGCCTTGAAAGCATCGTTTAGGTCTCCCGTAGCCTTTTGGGATAATATCTTCTCGTCAATAGTATAGACGTTTCGCTCGACAAACTCTAAGTTAGTGATTGTGGGCTGCCCTTCCCCCTGTGAGAAAGTCACAGTTTCCAGTAACATTTTGCGGGTGATATCGGCTACGTCCGAAGTCACTTGTACCAGGGTATTGCTCGTCCACAGGCCGCCGTTAGTTTTTTGGTGGCCTTTAACGGTGCACGAAAAACCTGTAGCTTTCGCCTTGGCAAGCTGTACCGCCCATTTGGCGCGGTCTTTAAGCTGTTCTGAGCTATACGATTCGGTCTCGACTGAAACCATTTGACGGCCTACACGCGCATCAGGGTTAGTCGCCTCGCCGCCTTGGTCCTCTGCCGTCTCACTACTCGACTCCCCTGCGAAGTCTAACGCTCTGGGGTCAAGCTGCCCCCTGTGGATATGTTTGTTAAAAAGCTGCGAGGCGTTGATAGCCCAGTTTTGTGCGAGGATGTTGTTATCATTCGCGCCTTGTAGCCTCTGGACTATCGCACCTGAATCGGTAGGCGAGGACTGCGTTATTAAGATGTTGCCTTCCGGCGTGGAGCTAAGCAAGGCTTGACGCTTACGGGCGTACGGGGCGACAAAATCAAAAGCGTTCTGGCCAACTTGTGGCGCGATGATGTCCTCCGCGTTATTGAACGGCGCGGGGTTAAGGCTATCCTGGACAGTCAACGACTGGCGTAGGTGCGAGATAACAATCTCGATAATGCCCTTAAGCGTCAAGTTCTCGCTGGCTTTGATGTCGTCAATAATATTAATTTGGGAGTCCAGAAAATCGCCCGTCTTATCGCGCCCGGTGTACGTGACAAGGTGGGTGCCCTCTTGGTCCCTACCGTTTACTTCGCCGATAGTTCCGGTTAGCTTTTTTACGCCGTCAACACTGACTTCTACGTTGTCCCCTTGGCGTAACGGCGGGAAGTCGTCAACCGCGCTGGCGGTAAAACTGAAGTCATTCGCCATAGTGCCCAGTGACTCGGTGATGCTCGCGCTCACGAAGTCAGTAAAAGGGCTGCCGTTAACAATTAATTCAATCACGCGGTTAATACCTTAATATCGCCCTCAACAAAAGCGTTCTGCTTAATATCGTTCAGTTCGGCAATTACGCCCACAAGGTCGGTGTCGCCGTAGAACTCAAATACCAGTATCGTTAAAGGCTTTAGGGGGGTATTGATCGTAATAATGGTGCTGGTGCTAACCCGGACAGTATCGAGTGCTTTCTGGGTTTGTACGCGTACCCTGTCCAGCTGTTCGAGTGCCTCGTTAGTTAGTAGCTGGTTGTCCCGCGCATCGGTGTACTGCGCTTCGAGCGCGTCCTGTGCGGCGTCGAGGTCTTCCGTAGTGTCGTATGTCTCTTCGGCGGCGCTCAAATAGCTGTAGCTTAGCGCCTGGGTGCGCATGTTTGCCCGCATTGTGTCGCGGTTTTGCTTGCGTTGCGTCAGGCCTACGGTGGTAGGTACTATCGGCGGATCGTCTTCGCCGAAATCAAATAGGGTGTCGAATGCCCCGAATAGCGTTTCGGGTGCATCGTATAGGTTGTTCAGGGCGGCAAACAGCGCGCCGACCCCAGAAGCAAGGGCAGTAGGTGCTTGTATCAAGTCCCCTGCAGCGGCGGCGAAAGCGGTAACGGCCTGCTTAAACGAAGGAAGCTGCCCCTCCGCCGCCTCTGCGAATTCCGCCGCTACGGTAAACGCCGCCGCTACGTCTGCCACGGTGGCTAGTGCGTCCGAAAAGTTGCCCGAAAAGTTAAGGCCGAGCTCGTAGTCGTCCGCCAGGTCGGTAGCTAGCTGTGTGTTGAGTAGGTCACTCTCCGCCTGCACCTGCGCAGGCAGGCTGCCGACCTGGCGGGGTATGCCGGGTGCGTCGTCCACCTCGAAAGGTACGGTTATCTCGGCACGGCCCAACTCTGTCAATTTTTCGATTAACGTGTACCGACCGTTAATAACGTTCTCGACATCGCCGAAGGTCGGGTGGGTCAAAACGCCCGCCTCTCCGTCCTCCAGCACCCTCAAGATGTCGTTTTTTTGTTGCTCGTAGTTCTCGTGGGGTATGATGATCGGCAGATTAAACGTACGCGGCACTTTGCCTTGCCGCTCAATAGCCTGTTTGTCCGACCCGGGAAAGTTGAATTTTATTAACCGGTTCCCCCCCACAGTGGCCATGTCGTTGAACAAGAACTCTACGCCTTTGTACCGGGCGGTTTTTAACTGGATTAAGTCCGCCATTACGCGCTACCCCCTACATCGACACGACGGACGCCTGCGCCTTCCACCCTCGCGGCACCCGTCTGTTTTAGCCCTGGATCTAGGCCGACGTTCACCCCCACGTTAACCTGTGCCTGCGCCGCTGACGTTTCCGCCTTCGTGCCCAAAAATTCCGCCTTGATGGCTTCCGTATCAAACTGCCCGAAGTCTAAGGTTACGAAAGCACCAATCAACTGGCCGATTATCGCCCCCATGCCTGAAATGCCGCGCACAATAAGGTCTAGCGTCCCCCCGATTATCGTGCCGATTAAATCTCCGAGGCTTGCGAACTCTGTCAAGTTTTGCGCCGCTTCGGAATCTGAGCTGAATAACTCGGCGATAATCTTTGCCGCTTCTTTGAACTGGCCGACCAGCCGCGTCATGGTCGGCCCGAATTTCTTAGGAATGCCTACTGAGAAGCCTTTGAAGAACGTCTCGACTTTGCTCCAGTTGCGTATGATCGCAAAGGCACCGAGTGCGATGCCTACCGCCAGCAAGCCTACCGGCCCGAGTGCCACCGCCGCTACGGCGCCGAATGCCGCAAAGCCCGCCGTTAGCGCAGGCACAATCAACGCGATAGAGCCCACCACTAGTAGCAAAGGCCCGATAGCCGCAGCGATGCCGCCTATGTTTACGATAACTTTTTTAGCGCCGGGGCTTAGGTCGTTAAGCCTCTCGACTACGCCACGAATAGCCTGCGTGATCTTAAGCGCTACCGGCAGCAATAGCTGCCCAAAAGACTCTTTAAGGTCTTGTATACGCGCCGACGTTATGCGCTCTTGGTTGGCAAGGTCGCCACTCGTGCGGGCGAAATCACCAATAGCGTTTCCCGACTGCTCCAGGGCGAGGGCCAACGTTGCATGTGCTTTCGCCTGGCGTAACGTCTGAAACCGTTGGCCTTTCGCGAGTAGCTGCGAGATTTTAGCCTTAACGTCTTTCTCACTGATTGCCACCCCCAAAGATTTTAGAGACTCCCTCTCGCCGAGCAGTGCTTTGGTCAATGCCTCACTGGCACCCTGCGCCCCGCCTGAAAAATTGGTAAATGATGCCAGGTCGACAGCCAGCTCGTTAACTTGTGTCGAGAGTTTAAGGGCGGATTCTTGGCTGAACCCGAAACCCGTTAACAGGTCGCCGGTATCGGATAGGAGCTGCAGTGCCTTAGTGCCCGCTAGCCCGAAATTCTGGGAGAGGTTTGTCGCTGCAACGTCAGACTGCCTCGATATGTCCCGAAACACCGTTGCAAACTTAGAGCGCGTTTCTTCTGCGTCGCTGGCCGCGTTCTTCAGTGAGTGGGCCATCAGTGCGATGGGGAGGGTAACGGCGCCAGACATCGCTTTACTGGCTTTGCGCATCTTGGCGCTAGCGGCTATAAACGCTTTCTTGGTCCGTTCGATGGACGCGCGCATGCTTTCCGACGCTTTGCGTGTCTTCTCGGCGGCCCGGCTGAATTGGTCGCGGGCTTTTATGAGGTACTGAATTGTAAACGACTTATTAGCCATTCGCTTTTAGCTCCCCCGCGATTGTTTTGGAGTGTCCCGCAAGTTCCTGCACACGGGCTATACTGGCGTTTTGTAAGTAGTCTATACCGACGCCGCCCCGAAAGGCGAACGCGATGCGACTTAACCCTAATTGATAGCTATTATCGCCAACGACCATCAATTGAGAATAAAATTTGCGGCGTATACCCCTATCATTTTTCGTAAGTCCTTGTGGATCATGTCGTCCATGCGGGCGGAGGTCAATTTCTTCTCCCCACCCATGAGCGCCACTTCCTTGAATAGTTCACGGAAATGTAACACGAGCTTTTTCATGTCAACGCCGCCGCCGACCATGATAGTCAGGATACCGTCGCCGTCCTTCTGGCCTTCTTCCGGCTCTTCCGTTTTAGCTTTCGCTGCAGCTTCCTTTGCTTGCTCGACTGTATCGTCGTCCAACATCCCTGCCATCTTCATGATGCCGGTTTGGATTAGCCCCTCTATGGCACAGCACGTACTAGACACGCGGCCCGTTGGCTCCTCCAATCGGATGAAATTGCACTCTATTTGGGCGCCCGACCCGTTGGAATACGAGATAGGGCGGGATAGTTCAAAGTCGATAGATTGCATAAACTACGCCTTAGCTAACGGTTAGTGGTGCGCCGGAAAACTCGATGGGGATCTTTCCCTCGTTCTGGATGCTTTTGTCCGGGTCGTTGGACATGATCCCCTGCGTCAAGGTGCGGCCTAGCCGGTTGCCTTCAGGGTCGGTGCCCGATACCCGCACAATGCGCCCAGCACCCAGCGCCTTGAAGTCGCGCGACTGGTTCATTGACGCGATAGACGCTGGCATCTCGAACTTAACCATGCCTACTTTCGTCGTTATGTCTTCGGAGTGGACGGGTACCACTCTGCCACCGCGCGTTGCGGCTTTAGTGGTTGACGTGCCTTGCCCTTCGACAATAACCAGCGTGTTGCCCTCTAGGGTTATTGTCTCGTCGTCTACCTCCACGGAGGCATCAACGAGGATAATTTCTTGATCAGCCATGGTGTTATACCTCGAATGCGATAGCTAGGTCATAGGTTGCATCAGTAAACTGCACGATGATGAATAACTTCGCCGCAACCAGAAACTTACCAGTTACCGGGTTAAGCGTAACGGTCAAATTTTCGCGGAACGATTTGTCGAAGTCAGTCGCAACACCGCCGATTGAGCCGACGCCTGTGTTGACCAGCGCCAAGTCGCCCAACTTGCCATATAGCTCCGCTACGAATGACGCAACGCTCGCCTCGTTAGCCGAGTCAACGCCGTTAACCAGCGCCCCCGTGGCCGCCCGGTATTGAGGGTATTGCGTTCGCGTGTTGTTAACGATGAATTCCCGCGCCGCCGTGGCCGTGTCTACGAAGTTTAAAGGGCCGAAAGTTGGGTCGGGGTTACCCGCCGAGTCCGTCTTGTACGTGGTTACGACCCTCCCCGCGATAACTGCGGTGAAAGGCCTGTTTGCGTCGATCACCCAGCCGCCTGCAGCTTCTAACTGTGCAATTTCTACGTCGGTGAACGAGTCGCCCACGTCGGGTACAAGTAGGTCGGGAAACGGCGTATTAAAATACGGTTTCGAATTAGTGTGTGGGCCGCCAAAACTATCGAGAGTCGACCGGGCAATAACTAGCTCGCCTAGAGTCGCACCGTCGGTGCGCCGTAGCGCGCGAATCGCGGCGAATTCTGCCACTTTCGTGAACGGCAGATCGAGAACAGCCGGGCCGCGGTGGTCAGCCTCGTTAATGAGCTTGTCCGCGTTAATGTACAGCTCGTGGCTGTTTTCAGCCCCTAGCGTCACGAGGTGGTTAGCGTGGGTGTCCGTAATGCCGACAACACCCCGGCCATCCAACACGTTATTAGTCACGTTGAACCGTGGGTCGAGAAAATCGGTTAGCTCGGACAAGTCTTGATCGAACTGCCACACGATGCCTTGGTATCGCTCGTTACCCACGACATCGAACACGCCTGTGAGTACAGGGTCCGTCGCGCCACTGGCCATGGCCGTGATGGCTGACGTGACACCGCCGACTGTACCTTCGGACTTAATGCCGATAGTGTTACCAAACGTGCCTGCGTTCTTTGCAGTCAATGCCACCGAGCCTACGGTGTTGATCGCAGTCACCAGGGCGTCCGCGTCCGCAGTGATCGCAGTCACCAGGGCGTCGCCGATAACCGTTGCAGTGTCCAAGTCGGCCACTGCGAGGATGTACTTGTTGAATTTTTTCGAGCCGATATAAACGGTAATCGTACCCGCTTCTGTCGCCGTGCCAGTGAACAACACCACGCCGTCTGCAGCAGTACCGCCGCCGTTATCGTCCAGGCCGATAGCGTCAAATTGCGTCACACCGTTACGGCGTCGCGCTCTTCGGATAGCTGCAGCGAGCGGCGAGTCAACGCCGAATAGTGCGTCCTCTGCCCCATCACTTAGGATATTTTTAGTCAAGGCACCTGTTACAGCTGTGCCGCCATTTTGCTGCCCCACGAAGAGCAACTTCTCGGGGGTTAACCCTGCGGTTACGCCTGCTGCTCGTATGCTGGCGGTGACGTGCGGACGTGCTACGGTCATTATTCAGCATCCTCGTTAGTCATTTTCGGGGCTTCGACACTAATGCAGTTGTCGATTACCGCGTCTTTAAATCGGTTGCGCCATTCACGATTAACAGGTACGCCCTGTTTCACGTCGACCGCCACGGTGTCGCCCACTTTAACTTTATGTAGTGCAGCTAACGCTGCGTTGTTAATTATTACGCTCACGGTGTCCATGGCGGTTGGCCCTCCATCAGGGTATCGGTTCCTCGTCAAGGTCGATAGTAGCACTAAGCCCTCCAGTACCCAAGTCTGTGGTGAGGGTGTACTCAAAGTCGCGCATGGCAACGTCGTTGTCCGGCCCTACCGTGTCAACGCGGGATAACTGCGCGAGCTGTTCGAAAGTAATCTCGTGGGCGTACACCGCTTTGTTCTTGCCGTTCACGTCTGAGTACGCAAAAACGCCGTGCCCTGTGAAGGTTGCGCGGTATTGACTGTATGTAAACTGCGTGTCGAAGCTGGCGCGAAGTATTGACCGGAAGACTGCAGGGATGTACTCCGCCTCGACTTTATCGCGGGCCTGTGCGCCGGTTAGGTCGTCCGTAACGTTCATGACGATGTACACGGCAAAAGGCTGCAGCAGCAGCGGGGTGTAGGAGTACTCACCTACGGTGGAGCTTGCCGCGTCCGACTCTTCGTTGCGTTTCTTGCTTTGCGTTACGTCGCCCAGCTGCACAACCAGCACGTCATCGTCTAGCCCTTTGCGGGTGTAGACATCCCCTAGGTACTGCTCAATGTCCAGCACGGACAGGATGCGGATGCTCACTTGCACGGTTGCGCTACCGATTACAGGGTCCAGAGGGTAGCTGACGGGCAACTCATAGTCGAAAGTTGTGGTCGCTACGTTTGTGGCCTGGAACAAGCCGTTAAACAGCGCACCGTTAGCGTCTTCGACAATAGGCGAGCCGCTTACAGTCGTGGGTCCGCTGTCCGCTACGGCGATCATAACCTTGCGCCGGTTCACCACCTTCGCGAGTTGGAACGTGCCGTTAAACTCGGACTCGGTAGCACCGCTAATCGTTATCGTCTTGCCGCCGCCCGCGATGTCTTTTTCGGACAGCGTCAAGTCGTGGTCCTGCAGCGTTTCAAAAGTAGCCGTGGTGCCTACTCGGGTGAAAGTACCTGTGTCAATCTGAACCGGAGCGTCAATGCCGAGTAAAGCTACGTTTTGGTTTTCAACAAGGCCGTGCGCTCCCGAAGTGGTGACGGAAGCCGTGGTCCCCGCTACGGTGATCGAAGTTACAGCAAGCGACGAGCTAAAGCCGTCGGTGTGCTGCGGAATACTCGCGGAGAGCTTGTCGACTATATCTTGAGCCTTCATAGTGCCCTCTCGATTTCGCCGGTCAAATTGCGGATGATGTCGCGCTCGCTGGCTTTGATGGCGTTAGCTAACCCCGGGCGGGCCCGCATGCGTTTCGTGCCTACTTCAAGCCACAGGGCGTAGTCCACAGTGTTACCGATTGTAAGTTGGTCGCTACGGTCGACGCTAAAATCGAAGCCTTTGCGATACGTGCCTGTACGATTCGCTGGGGTCTCACCTGGTGCAGAGGCTATGTGCCGCCGTTTCGCCCCTCCACTTGTGCGGCGGATGTACAGCCGCCCAGTTTTATCTTTGGCCAGCACCTGCCTGCTGAACTCCTTGCGTACGTCTTTACCCGAGCGCCAAAGGGCCTTTTCAACGCCAAAGCGAGTGTTAGCGGCGAGCTTTTCCGCCGAAACCTTTATCGTTGTGTCACCTGTGCTGATTACGATATCAAGCTGAATTGACAACTTTACTGTCCTCCCCACGTTCGGTGCACATTAGGATTAGCACGCGATCGTCCTCGCAGCAGTTTTCGGCCGTAAGTATTTTCAACCGCTTGGTGCCGCGCTTGACCCACTGTTCTGCGCCTATGTCCGCGCGGTACGCAAGGGAAAGCCTGTGCGTCGCTACGCGTTCGGTATTGTTTTCGTCGAACACCGTGACGCCCCTCAGCGTTTTCATGATCGCTGTGTCAATGCGCGGGTTGGTGAACACTTCGGACGCCAAGCCGTTAACTATTTTTTCGTCGCGGTCTTCAAACGTTACGGCTTTACCATACCGGGTGAGGTTACGAGAGAATAGAGTCATTGCCGTGCGCTCCGATTGAAAACAAGTTCACGGGTGCCTTGTCGAGTTCAGCCAGGCAGCCACCCGACAGCGTGTTGGCCATCTGGCCAAACGGTGTGCCTTTGACGCCTTCGCCGAACTTAAACCCATACGTGGCTGTTCCGCCACTACAGGGGTCGGTCTCAGAGGCCAAGGTTAAAGTGTTCTCAGTAGCTGCGGCGAAGTGCGCCGATAGGTACAACTCAATTTGTTTCAAGCATGCAGCGCAGTCCGCCGCAATTTGATCGACTACACACGTGGCGGCTTCGATAGCTGCCTCGATCTGTGGGTCAGTTAGTGTCGTGCTGGTGGGCAGTATCGCCCTGACTTCTGAAGCGGTTACTCTGGCCATTATTCGAAATACCCCACAAAACTGAATTCAGTTTGTCCAGCCGTTAAACACTTAATCGCTATGGCTTGCTCTGGCATCACCATTAGGCACGCGTCCTCAAAAAACACGCGGGACGCGTTCGCGGGTACCCGGAATATGCCGAGGCTTGCGCTCGGAGTCAGCCCGTTGACCTTCGCGCTGCCGTATGCGTCCGCATCCTCGACGTTAGGGCTGGCACTACGCATGTGGTTGGTGCCCCCTGCGGGGGTTCCAGTCGCCGTGCCGGTTACGAACAGCGCGTCAAAACGCACGTTCGCACCCCCGCTCACCCACAACTGGCCCATGTTCAAGGCCACGCTGCTCGTGTTTCTAACGTACAAGGCATAGTCGTTGGCCGCGCAAACGTAGGAGCTCGTCCACGTGTAGAGCGCTCCGGCGTCCCTGCACGCGTAATACGCCCTTGGACTCGCCCGCGCACTGACATCCAACCTACCGTCCGTACCGGTTGCGTGCTCCCGTTTAGTTGCAGCTTTATTCCAAAAGTACATTAGAAATACTGCACGAATACATCGCGCAGCCCTCCTGCTTCGAATATCCCCGACACTTCCAAGCTTTGCATGTTTGGCAGCTGCATTATGAACGGCGGGCAACTAGGCAGTATCACTGTGCCCCTTTTGAGTGCATCGTCTGTCGCGCCGTAGAAGCGAATCCACAACTCCTTGTTCCCCGTACTGTGAATCGAGATCCACCGCCACGGTTTATCGAGGGACGGCGGCGCCGGTATGAGGGTAACGGCGGTTACCGACCCGACGGGAATCGCTACGGGGGTAACCGGTATACTGCTAACGTTAAACGCCTGCCCGCGGTAGTCAGTCATAGGTCAAAAGTGTGCAGTTGGTAATACACCTGGATCGGGGTGTTGTTGTTTAGCGAGCTGCCCACCAGCTTCACGTCTGATTTCTCGAATATTGTTTGGCTGACGCCTAGCGATATTTGGGATGTCGTCTGAAATATCTTAGCAGGGATCGTACGGAGAAATATGCCGTTGTCACCATCCGTAATGAGGAACTCGGTCTCGGCGTCACGGTTTTTGGGGGTGGAGCTGTACGCGAATATAACTTGCGCCACTTTCCCCGCCGGTACTGTGCGGTGCGAGTTTACGGACACGTTCCCTAGAGGTGTGATAGTGAAACGTACGTCACCCGTGGCCTTGTCCCTGATAGTAATCGTGCCTTGGTTCCCTTTCGGGAGACTTGCGCCCGCAGCGACCACCCGCGCCTCCGCGGGCCGTAACCCGTCAGATAAACCCGGTACGTCAGTGAAGGTCACCCCGTTGAGATCGGCAATAACTTCGTCCCTAACATACCCAACGCGCTGAAAAGTGATGGCAACCTGTTGAGCGCCCAGCCCCAGTAGCGTGTCGGCGGGGTCGCTGGATGCCATCTCCCACTGCTCGCCAACGGGCAGCGGATACCGAAGTGTGCCGCCCGTTGGCCACACGTCTTCCTCGCCGAGAAGCCCTACGTCGGGGTTTTGCGCGTTTACGAAAACTAGCGACTCACCGGGCACTTGCCCTCTCGCTACGCGCGATAAGTGGCTTACAAAACTGTCAGGTTTTTCATAAAAACCTTTCGTCACCTTGCGCACCTCACTGAGAGCTTAGCCGCGCCGCCTTGGCAAAACGCCCACGCGCCTGAGTCGCCGGACGAGTTACGCAACGGCCCTCCGTTGCGGAACGAAATCACATACGCGTCGTGTCCGGGTAAGGGCTTGGTGGCTTGCACCGCAAGGTACACGTCACACACGCCGATGTTAACTGCTACGAGGGGTGTGCCCACTGTAAAACCTGACAGGGCGTACAGGTCAACCCAGTCGTTCGCAGGTACGGTTATGTTCGCCGTGCTGTCGGACATTTACTTCCCGCCGGCTTTCTTCAGTGCCGCGTTTTCTTTCTGCAGCGCCTTAACCTGCGCCGCGTTTTCTTTCTGCAGCGCCTTAACCTGCGCCGCCATTTGCGTCAAGGCTTGCCTCTCCGCGGCTTTCAAGTCGTCGTTTTCTTCCTGCAGTTTGGAGAGCTTGCCGCCTTCCGCTGTCGCGTCGAGGCTTTTACGTTGCGAAGGGTCGGTCAGCTTACTGCCTAGCCGTTCGGCTTGCGCCGCAGTAACCGTAATCACGGTGCCCGCCGGGACGTGTTCTAACTTTCCGCCTACCGCTGTATACAACTTGGGGTGGGCGACTACGCGTTTCAA
>SDBT01010247.1_pt1 | contig 15153 bp, 21 predicted proteins | sample 2277101 | NCBI WGS metagenome assembly SDBT01 (sample SAMN10404973, study PRJNA504765) | marine sediment metagenome | isolation source: marine sediment core GS10_PC15, 103 cmbsf | place: Arctic Ocean: Southern Knipovich Ridge | collected 2010 | reverse complement strand
GGTGTATTTCTTTTTCTATGTTATTATTATCCATTATTGTAATGCCGCCTTATACCCGCTCCACCATACTTTGGCCATTTTAGGATTTATTGGTTCGTTATCTATTAAGATAACCGCCTGATCATCCGTACAATCAACTAAACAGATCCCTTTAATTATACAGCCTTTTTCGATCAAAACCTGCATCTTATCTAATATTGTTCTTGTGTCGTTATCGCAAATTATTGATTCCATTGGACTGCTTTACATTTTTGCATATGAAGCCACAAAGATCATTTTTTCTTTTGATCTAAGCATTAGATTCCAGCAATCATGATGACGGTATATAATCCAGTTTAGATCTGAGAAAGGGTAAATATTTCTAATGTCGATGTCTTCAGGCTTGACTACACCAGAAGTTACAACTTGTCCGTGTTTCCATTTTTTATGTAATTTATTTTCATGTTTACTAATTACACCATGCGCCCATGCTCGGGCACGCAAATCGTCTTTAGGAAGAACATCTTTTGGATCTACAATATATTTTCCTTCTCTTCTTGCTTTAAGATCTTCTGGCTCTGGGGGAGGATCGACTTTCATGTATTTGCTCCTTGATATTATTATACATAGGTCAGTTAGAACGACTTGAAGTATAATATAGCAGAAGGAGATTTATTATTCCTACCTATGATTATACATGCAGCAAGTGTGATTATGTTATGGAGATAGTACGCTCCATTCATGACAATTCGGATGAATTATGTGAAAAATGCGGAGTGGCCATGGAAAGATTGATCAGTCGTAATATTACAGTATTATTTGGAACTAAGGGTACAGTCGATGACCACAAAGAAAAAGAGCACCAAAAGAAAACCAAAGATCCTGAAAGAGCTGTTCGGATGAGGAAAAAAGCATTTGGTAGTGACGCTGTTGGCGATCCTGGCATGCAAAGTGACCCTAAGCATATCATTAAGAGGGGAAGAGTTATTGCTGGACAGCAGACAGAAATAGACAAGAAAGAGTTTATTAAAGCTGCTGCCAAAGACAATGTAATGGTTGAAACTGCTAAAAATATACTGAAACGCAAGAAAAAGTGATTGAGATAAAATCTGAATCTGCTGAATTGCATCTTAATGAATTCGGAGCAATTACTTATTTCTCCACGCTAAAAAATATTACACCTCAGAGTCCTTGTTATTTAGTATTATTTCAAGACTATTCACGTCTAGTTCCATTTTGTCGTCTATTAGATAGCAGCAGTATGATAGATGATGTAATTACATGCAACAGTGGAGTGACTTATGAGAAACAAGTAGAAGATTTTGAAATCAAAAATACAATTAAAATTTATCCCAATGGTCTGGATTGGCATGCTGAGATTATTAACAGTTCTATTCCTAGACATTACAGATTTGGGATGTCACTGCCTTGTACTAGACTTAAGGATAAATTAACTACTAATATTGCAAACTATTTTATGTTCTTTGAAGAATGTTATCGCGATCAATCAAGTATTGAATTGCCGTATCTGACATTTGATCATTCAAACAGTAATAGCATGAGTATATTTTCATCGTGGAAATATAACACACAGTTTTTTCTATATAATGACAACGGCATGTCTTATGTTCGTGCTACTACTTCCACGACTTTTTCCAATTCAATGTGTTTGTCAATTAGACTGAATTCGTGTGATAAGGACATATTTGATATTTATCTTGAAAAATATCCTGGCTATGATCGAATATTAACTTCTAAGAGAGATAATTTCTTTGATTTAAGCAGCAACTACAAAGTCAAAATAGTATTTCAGTCAGAATCTGGTGCTTTCGATATATTTGGTAGCAATATCGAGGCAAAGAAACCAACAGACTCTCAACTTAAAAGATGGGGCGAATGTCTAAAGAATGAACTTAGTAAATATCCATACAACATTTTTCAATTGCTTGATTTAGAAGGCATTTATTTTGCACGCGATATAACCGTCCATGACAAGAATGCTCTTATTAAAATTAATGCAACATGTAAAATAGGAAACAAAGGAACACAATGGATCATAGTTGATACTGATGCCGCAATGATAGAAGACCTGCATCATGAGATATTTCATTTGATGCAGAACTCTGTACATGGATTAGATAAATATGATGCAGATAATGCGGAGCGTGAAGCTATTACTTTTGCCAAAATTATGACAAATGGTTCATTAAATGACGCCGAGAAAGAGCAGACAACAACAGTAATAGAAACATCTCACAAAATAATACCAGATTTCTCCGCATTGCTACAATCGTTAACAAGAGCAAAACAGAAATATATTTATTGCATTGACAACTTGAATCATGTAAGCAGGGTAGAATTCGGTAAAATGCCCGAAATTCATATTAGAAAATTCTCATCGCATACTGTATAATCAAGCCATGGGTGGAAGACCTGTATCAATCCAGTCCTACAAGACCACAGGCGATCTTGCCAAAATTATTAAGTCTGAAATTGACGGGATTAAGCAGCCCTGCAATGTAACAGCCTGGATGGATCTTATTAGAACGGCACGGCAGCCACAAACTCTTTGGCGAATTGACTATATTGAACCACGGGAAGAACTATTTAAAGTAAATGATTTAATACGCGAATCTGAACAATATCTTTATGCGAATAAAACAGACCTAACATTAATGGAAGGGTATACAGCTGATATTAGTCAGCAAATAGCATTTAATACAATTCGTGCCAGACTTCGGTCTGAAGAAGGTGACATTCAAACAAGCATTGCAATGTTCAGTAGAATGCTAAAGGAATGGTATGCAGACATTCCAGTTATTCGGCAAAGCAATCTCTTGTTTCATTGTTGCCTATGTTTTCTGTGTTGCAAAATGTTTGAAGAATCACTGCAATGTCTTGATAGACATTGGGTACTTACTAAGTACTTGTCCCCACCAGACAGAACAAAACTAGGAATATGGGATAATCACGTCATTTTACAATTGGCATGTTGGTTCTTTGCTAAGAATAGTCCAGATTTCAATGACTATTTCGCCATAAAGTCTAAATGTAGACCATCTGAAGTATATAATCATAAGAAAATCGCCATATTAAATTTCTTGTCTTATGATCATGCCTGGATTGTTAGCTTCTGCGGAATCCACTTTTACGAACACGCTAGGACTTTGATGCCTTCTCTGCCTCCTTTTGATGCAAAACATACAACTTATATTAATCCACCAGCAGTATGGCAAAGTGAAACTGAATGGACTACTGAAGATCAGGATCAACCACGATTTTATCATGATGCTTATAATAGATTAGCAGCACTGCCACATGTAACAGATTATGATGAATTAGATAACTATTTGTATTCGTTTTATCATTTTTACAATGATTATTCTCAAGATCTTGAAAACCAAACTGCGTTATATAAGTTTTTGAACAACAATATAGGGTTTAGTGACTATTCATCTGTTCTAGAAGCAGGTTGTGGTATTAACCCACTTGGACATAGCGAAAACTATGTTAGAGTAGATATATCTGAGTTTGTTTGTGGCATCCTTCGTGAGAAGGGGCTAGAAGTAATCAACAGTTGCATTACTACGTTCCTTAAGGACACAAATAAAACATTTGATATTTGCTTTGCATGTAATATCTTGCAAAAACTTAGAAAAGAACGACTTAATATTTTTCTAAAAGAATGCTCTAAAAAATGCAGTTTCCTTGTTGCTCTTATTAATACTGACAATGATTATAGAGACGAAATATTAATTGAACGTAACGATCCTATCAATATGAATCATACAGTCGCCAGTGCTGAAGAATGGGTTAAAATACTTGAACCGCATTTTAAGGTAGACAAATTTCGTGGCGATGATAATTTTGTCTACGTATTCTGTTCATCACGACATAAGGTAAAGAAATGAATGTAGCTCTTATTGATTTGCCATTCACTCATCTAGATTGCCCGTCTTCAGGTCTTACGACACTCAAGTCTGTCCTGGGACAGCATGATATACAATGTAAATGCTTTCCGTTGGGATTAGAATTTGCGCTGATAGTTGGGATAGATAGATATGAGGATATAGTCCATCTTGAAGATAGCTATATATGCAATTGGCTCTTTGCACGAATTGCATTCCCTAACTCAGATATTAACTCGCATGAAAAATACATGTTGCAACACATAGGTCGCTACGAGTTGGGAATTCTAGAACTAATGAATATGCGATCTAAATGCGAAGAATTTGTCGTTAATCAAGACAAAGGGCAGTGGGACAATTTTGATGTAATAGGGCTCACAACAGGAGGCTGCCTTCATTCTGCTCTTGCTTTAGGTAGGCTAATAAAAGAAAGAGATCCCAATAAAATAATCGTTTATGGGGGATGGGAAGTTCATGAGGAAGCAGCAATCGAATTTGTAAAAGAATTAGAATGGATTGACTACATTGTAGTAGGTGAAGCGGAGAATAGTTTCCCGCAACTGCTTAAAATGATTGAATCGAGAGACCAGATTGATTTGGAGGGAGTGGCATATAAAGATAATGGTTCAGTCAAATATAATCCCAGTCAGACTCAGGTTAATGTTAATATAAATCCAGTTCCTGATATGAGTGATTACATAGATCGCATTGAAAGCGTCGAAGATGAGAAAGACCGACATAAACTCATGTCTCAATTATGCGTGCCATTAGAATTATCGAGAGGCTGTGTTTACGGAACTAAAATGTGTTGTACTTTTTGTGCTGACGTTGAGATACAGAACTACAATTATAGGATGAAAACAAATGAAAACGCATTAGCTTACATCATTGAAGCACATGAAAAATATCCTTCTTTGCGAAAATTTGACATATGGGACTCTATGGTCACAGTTAATTATATAAACAAGGTGTTCAAGAAATGGATAGAAACCCGTAAATATAAGACGTCATTCTTTTTGCAAACTAAGCCAACGATCAAAAGACAACACGTCAAGATCTTAGCAGACTTCGGTGTGACTGAAATGCAATTAGGAATTGAATCGTTGGCAACGGAGATGCTTAAGCTGCTTAGAAAAGGGCAGTCAACTCTTCAATGTATATCTGCTCTTAAATGGTCCAGGACCTATGGAATAAAAGTATTATGGATGTCTTTGTTTAGAGTTCCAGAAGAGCATTCCAGCTATTATTATGAAACGGCCAATTTGTGCCATATGTTACATCATCTTGAACCACCTAGATTTTCTCCTGTTATTATTACTAAAAAATCACCTTACTGGCAGGAAAAATCTCATTTCAAATTCAAAAACCTTCGTCCTTGTGTATTATATAAGTCTATCTACCCTAGTTGCTTAGATCTCAATGCAATAGCATGGAATTTTGAGTATGATGATGAAAACTACAATGGTGATTTAGAAATCTATGACTACGATTTGCACAGTGCTAAGACACATGCTGTCCTTCGTGAAGCAGTAAATATGTGGGAGCAGAATAAAACAGCACAATTATATCTTGACAACAATGTAATATACGATAGTAGATCTGAACAAATTAAACAGCATGAAATTACTTCATTAGAAAGAGACCTATTAATTTATTGTGATGCTCCACAACATATTAATTCTATAAAATCTTCTTTTGGTGATATTAATGAGACATTAATTAAACTAATAGAAAAAGAACTAATACTAACCATAGAAGATAAATACTTGACGCTAGTAGTCTTAACAGATAAGCAGATTGGCGAATCAGACTTGCAGTCTGCCCAAGTCATATTGCCAATGCGCCACAACATTATGCAACATGCCACATAACAACATATACCTGTATGGTGCTGATAGAAGTGGACTTTCTCTTGCCTCTGCAATACTAAACAGCTCGCATGAAATAGAATTGTCCATATATAACACCTTGAAAATTGGCTATCAAAATTTTATCTATCCAAAAAAATATCTACATAACACCTTTAAAATTGGCTATCAATATTTTATATCCAAAAAAATATCTATCATTGATGATTTAAATTCATTATATGAACGGAATCATCCTGATGGGAGATGGATATGGGCCATCAGAGATCCAATAGTATCAGTTTGTTCTTACATCAACAACCTGTCGATGAATGTCGCTGATGCAATGGTATATTGGTATGAATCCAATCTTATTTGCTGGTATTTTTACCACTCGTATGATCAACAGAATCAAATGATAATAAAGTTTGAAGATCTAATTCTTTTGCCTGCTGAAACAATCCAGCGGGCTTGTGCGTTTATAGGAATTCATTTTAGCCCCCAATACCTTAATTATGGAGATTTCGACCAGCCTTACTTAGAAGGAAAATTATCGTTAGGGCATATTGATATAGAACATATAGATCCGTATGATAAATCCCATATGATAGAGTTCTGGGACCTATGGTCTCAATATCAGAATACAGAAATGATAGTTGAAATGAATTATAATAGTTCTTTCAAAGACTAATTACTGTCAAATTTCTGCTATTTGCTGCCCTTTCTGATGACTTAGTTTCATGATTGAATTCAGCTAAGCGGGGGGTCAAACTGTTTTCATGCTCAATTATGAGACAATCAGACGTCCAAGACAAGTATTTGTTGATTACTGATAACGGATCTTTAATAACGTGTAAGACATTTAGCATCAAGATAATGTCAAATTTTGTTTTAATTTCAAATGATTCTATATCCTCCTGATATATTAATGCCCCGTCATCAATAATACTATTAACTTCTATGGCTATATCAACAACTATTGGATCATGGTCTATGCCGACAGCAGTTTTAGCCCCATGGCGTATGGCTTCATGTAGAAAAAATCCATAGTTACAGCCGAGATCTAATATGGTCTTATCTTTGATGTTTCTCGTAATATGGTTTGCAAGGAGCTTAGTTGCCTGGTCCCATTTGCCTTTTATTTCAAGAAGTTTTGGTATAAAGACAACGGGTTGATAAAAATTCATGTCGGAATGAGTTAAGATGAATTCTATGGCTTTTTTGCGATTCATACATGCTATTTAATCTATTTCAAAGGCACCTACAATCCCTATCCGTGAATTTTTTTTTGCAGAAATTTCAACTCTGTTAACTGAGTGAAAAATGTTATTCTTCCATGTCACGAATCGGTTGGGGCTAGGATATATATATTGTCCTATATGTTCTTCTCCTGTATTCATCATTAATTCTCCACCCCACTCCTGCTGCCATTGATCGTGACAATAAAAAGCATATCCATGCTTTTCTGGGTCTTTATGCCATCCCAGGTGTGTTCCAGCCGTAATAACCATAGCTCTGGCAAAAAAATACTTGTATTGAAATCCAGTCGTGATGATGTGATCCAAATTATCCGACACCTTGTTTATTACTGCATCAAAAGGAGTGTTTGATGGGAATGGAGTATGATTTGTTTTCGAAGAAATAGAAGAGACTATCAATGTGCTAACAGATATAGTCTGCTCTGCAAATTCGTAATATTTATATTCTATATCCTTAACATAATTGCATAATTTATTGAAATCATCCTGATCCAAGAAGTCATCAACAACAGAAAAAATGGAGTTCTTAAATGTAATGTTCATTAAACATTATACAAAGACTACGTGTATAATAATACAATTATGGCAACAAAAATCACACACATTATGCAATATGATGCCCCAGTAAAGGAATTGATCATATCGAAATTAGCTCTGTTTCATAGCAAGGTAATCTTAAATCAATTTACCAGACTTATCGTTCTTATGCCAATGGAGTCTCAAATACATCGAACTGATAAACACAAATCAATGTTCGACGAAATAATCACTGTCAGATTTAATTCAGCTGATAGTCATTTCTGGAATAATAGATGCCTGTACAGGTTTTATTACTATATGAACTCATTAACTGATATTGATAATGATTGCATCTATGTTGATTATGGAATAATATTGCCAAATGTTCCTGAAATATCATCATCGTCACAAATAGTTGCCGCTAATAAAGCAGACGATTCTTCTATTATGGAATACATCAATGAACAAATGCATTCTAAATGCGGATTTGAAAAGCTAAAATCTGAGTCGTTGCAATATTACGATTTTAGTATTTTTCATATATCTGATGAAACAAGAAATGAATTCTCACGTAATGTAAAGAAAATAATTAAGGCCTATGACAATTATATTGACCAAAAGTGTGCCTATGCCATTCTGTCGTGGTTATGCTGTTATTTATCTATCAGCGTTAGAGGCTTAGATATGCTGCCTGTTAATATTACACATTCTGATGCAGTAGACGATTTCTACACAATCATATGATTCAAAAAAAAGATGAACGATTTTTGATAAGTTGTCAAAATATCGGACTAGAACTCCAAAACAATTCGTTATTATTTGTTAATTTTGGTGATCAGACTATAAACCTGCCTTTGTTTTTCTTTGTAAATCATAATAAACCACCCCAGTTTTGTGAATTAGAAATATTCTCTATGCTAGATAGTCAAATATGTTGTTATGGCATTAATAATGCCAAAGAATCCTTTAAATGTAACATCTCAACACAAGATAACCAAATCAATTTCAGTGTTTATGATGCAAATCAACCAATAGGATTTATGTGGCCTTCAATTGGCAAAACATACTATGGTGAAGAAATGCTACCTATTGATTGTAACATTGTTCAAACTGCAATATATCTAGAGAAAAATAATGATACTCATGTTCTAGATATTTTAGTGCCGTGTGTGAATCATGTAAACAGCCGAAACAAATGCATGTCAGTGTTTGGTAATGGTGAATCTAAATATTCAAGTTTTTATTATAATAGTGCTCATTATTGTAACGTGACTTTTTCACCTCCATTCAAAATATCGTTTTCTTGTTTTAATACAAAGAGAGAAGCACTGACATGGTGGCATCAGAATAATCCACGAACAATTCAAAGTATAAATATTACCGAATTCATCAATAAACAAACGATGCAAAAAGTTTTATTCGGCGGATGGAAAATCAATGACATTGATGGACCGTCAGAATATTTATTAAATATAACAAGACGCATGCAAGAATTATTACACAGAAATTCTATAAGGACATGTATAGTTGGATCTATGGCCATGCATCTTCATGGCATAAGGACAAATGTTCTAGACATAGATATACTGACTAACAGAAAGTCATCATTACAAAAAATAGTTAATATATTACAAAAAGAAGAATGTGATTTGTCCATTGTACAAGATCCAAAAGGGGAGATGTCATCTCTTAGAATAATTTTACCGGATGGGCAAATTGATATAACATATGTCAATAGATTTGATTGGCTAAATGGAATAGATGACATAAATGGTTTTCGCGTGATAAAAAAAGAGCATCTATTGTTTATGAAGTTAGTAAAAGATTTTGAGCGAAATATTTTAACCCCGGATCTATCAAAAAACAAAAATGTATCTGCGATACTATCACTAATGCATGCTTTCAGCCCGTGGCTCTACCCATTTCTTGATGAATATCTTAGCCATGATTATATGCCAAGGTTTTATCATCTCTACAAAGAATTGCAGGATGGACAATGGTATGAACACACCGTCTCAGTAAACCAACCTTTTATTTGCAATGCGTTTATTAAGGGTAAAATTATTCTTATTCCTGTAATTAATACAGGAACAGAATCTGAAGCGAATGTCAGTATATCAGATGAAATAAATAAAGCCATATGGATGCCATTAGAATCTAGTGATGATACACAATGTCAGATAGATCACTCTGGCGGCAAAACTAACGTACATATTGCCAGAGTAGAATCGCTTGGACTTTTAACTTGCTACATGTAACCAATGAATAGGATTGCTATAGTCTTTGGACATTCAGAATGGGGAATCGACTTAAGTAAACAATTATTGTTGACTTTTTATGACCAAGTTATTTCAATCACAAATACGTATTACACAGTTGATGTATATCCATATCTTTGTAACTTTGTCATTACAGATATAAACAGCTTTTGCAAAGGTTTAAATTATCAGGAATTAGATATTGATCCTGATAGTTTTAGATACGATCCTCCATCAGAAGAAAATTGGACGGAATATTTCAATAGCATATCTTGGGCTGGGACAATTAGACCTAAGAATTGCTATAACAAAGATTTTTTGAAATTCTATTTGCCAGATGTAGCAGTATACCACGATTTTGCTACTAAATACGCAGATGACTATGATCTAGTTCTGTATTGCCATAATGATATAGTATTTGAAAATCCAGAAAAAAAAGATCTACTTGAGGACTGGTCAAAAATTCTAGCATACAAAAGCCAATATTCAATAATTGCTGAAATGAGAGCAATCTGCAATAAAGACTTCAGCTTGCGATTTCATTGTTGCTTCATTTTAACTAATACAAGAAAATTCAATGAATCACAACTCAGCTTCATTAATGATCACGAATTGATTAATGGAAACGATTTTTATGTGTATAGCAATGGAGGAACTGGTCTCTTATCATCATTTTATAGGAAACAAGATGATAAACCAAGATGGCAGCCATATCTTATCAGCACTCATGGTGTCTACAGAGATATAACAATCAACGATAAAAATGATAAATGGTTTAATCATATATGTGGCGTTGAATGGAATAGAACTCGTAATATGAGCGATGGGGGAAGCGTTGAAAGAACAAAGTCTATATATAATCAAGCAAAAAAAAGGGTTGCAGAACTACTGCAATAAAGGAACATTTCTTTGCCGTGTGAATTGTGCGATTTAGAATAAAAAACTAAATGGTATGTTATTATCAATAATGGTATATAATAAATAAAAATGGGGCGGTGACCCAACTGGTATGAGGTACAGCCCTTAAAAGGCTGGAGTTGGCGGTTCGAATCCGCCCCGCCCTAATTATATGAATAGCAAACATAGAATCTAGACAGAAAATAAAACACTAATATATAATTTGACATATGAAACACTATGAAAGCAGGATACATTGCTGCCATATATCAATCTGTTTAGATTAGTGTATAATTGAATTTGAGGAGTATCATATGAAGTCCCGCATTCAGGACAGAAAAATTCGTAAATCTCTAGGAACACTGGATGATAATTTGTACTTTCTTACAAGCGAACCAGATAATGAAGACCTTGAATTCATCAGCGGCGTGACAGATAGACTGGATCGACTATTAAGACGACTTTCACGATGGAGTCGATTATACAATAAAGAAATAAATCCAAAAAACATACAACAGACATTACATGAAGATTAAGAGACATGGCAGACAATTTACGAAATCCTTCGTGCCCAAATTGTGGCTCAACAACAGTTGGATATTCATCTAATGATGGTGTGCATTGGAGATGTAGCAGATTCCCAGCATGTGATGGAGCAATAAGAACTGCGCCAAAATATACTCCAAAAAAACATAGGCGCAAACCGCGTAAATGATCTGTAATCTTTATACTGATGGAGCATGTCAGCCCAATCCAGGAGCAGGAGGATGGGCGTTTATTATTGATTATGATTCAATTTCGCATGCTCAAAAAGGTGGGAAAGAAGACACTACAAACAATAGGATGGAATTAACTGCGGTTTTAGAGGGCCTTAAATTCTTTATCTCATATATCTATAATATAGATCAGCCAATTCTAAGAATTTGCTCTGATAGTAAGTATTTGCTTTTAGGAATGGAACAATGGCTAGAAAATTGGGAGAAAAATAATTGGAGGCGAACAGACAAAAAGCCAGTACTTAATACAGATTTATGGAAAGAAATAAACGAATTAAAAAGACAAGTCCAAATAGAGTACAAATATATAAAAGGCCATTCAGGGCACCCAGAAAATGAAAAATGCGATCAATTGGCTGTGAGCATGATCAAAATGAGATGATAAATGACTCGTAATTATTATGAAGTTCTTGGTATTAAAAAAAATGCTACAATAGAAGAAGTTAAAAAAGCATATCGCAAGTTAGCGCTTAAATTCCATCCCGATACTAACAGAAAAGAAATAGAACAAGCCGAAACAAAATTCAAAGAAATTACCGAAGCATACGATGTCCTCAAAGATAATGACAAACGCAAAATATACGATGTTCATGGAAATTACAGTGCTAGCCATGTCCATCGTCCACGCAGACAGTCTTGGACATGGACATCAAATTCTGCAAATGTTAATGTTGAAGACATATTTGAAACATTCTTTAGACCAAGACAGCAGCAGCAGCAGCAGCAGCAACAGCAACGTAGAGGACCTGATTCAAAAATTGAATTACCTATCACTTTAGAAGAAGTTGCCAAAGGAGCAAAAAAAGAATGTTCATTTATTGTGCATGACATATGCGGATCATGCAAAGGAAATGGAGGAACTGGTAATAAATGTAAATCATGTCGAGGCACAGGAAATTTTAGGCAGCAAGTAGGTGGATTTTCAGTGTCATTTGGATCTTGTCCACATTGTGGAGGAAAAGGGTTTCACGTTCAAAACAAATGCCATGGGTGCAATGGCAAGGGCTACAAAGAAACTAAACAACATATTAACATAGATATTCCACAGGGTATAATAGATAATCAAATTTTAAGATTTAAGAATGCGGGCGGCTTATTTGATCGCAATCATCCACGAGGCGATGTAATTTGTCTTGTAAAAATAGCACCACATAAAATATTTAAACGGCAAGGAAATGACCTTTTTTGTAATTATAATATTAGTTTTGTGCAAGCGTGTCTAGGAGCAGAACTAAAAATTCCAATAATAACAGGCAAAACATCGAAACTGAAGATACCTAGCGGAACACAATATGGGCAGCAATTTAAATTAAAAGGAAAAGGAATTCCAATTGCAAATAGGCTATCTAATAAACTTCATGCTGGTGATCAGTATGTTACAGTTGTTGTTGATGTCCCTGAGAAGATTTCCAAAGAAGCAAAGGAATTACTTGAAGAGTTTGGCAAAATAACGGAGGTAATACGAAAATAAAATCGTATAAAATGTTAAGAAGAATGGAAGATACGACAACAACCGAAAATTCCGATGACCCTGGAGACTATGATTCTAAATTGATAGGCTTTTTAGAACGGGCATTTGCACTTTCTATTGTAGACGACTGCTGGGGGGCTTTTCATGCTGACTGGGTTAGTGGCTGGCTGCATAATAATCGTCTGGGACGTTCTAAGAATGTTTATTCAGACAATGCTAATTGAGCGAAAGCTCAAGAAGATGAGCCACTGTCCACATTGCGGTAAAGACACACTACAAACATATACAGCAAAGGATTAAACTAGTGGAAACTACTTTAGTTATAATTAAGCCTGATGGTGTCGAAAGGCATATGGTCGGTACAGTAATTTCAGCCATAGAGAGTCGAGGCTTGAATATTAAACATCTGCAACAAAAAACATTGTTGCATGAAGAAGCCATAAAATTATATAAAGAACACATAGATAAATGGCATTTCGAAAGAAATATTAAGCACATGACTAGTGGACCTGTAATACTGCTAGAAATTGAAGGGAAAGAAGCACTAAATAAATGCAGAGAATATGTTATGTATTTTCGCAATATATACAAGGATATGGTTAAACTTCCAAGGAACCTCATTCATGCAACAGACAGACAGAACAATGTGGCTAATGAACTATTAGCTGTTAATTTGTCTGCTGAATTTCTATCAATGGCTGTTTGACAAAATATTAAATGGCTATTTGACATATAGCCAATATGGTCGTATAATTTTCGAGAAGTAGTAGTTTTTGTGTAGTTCCAAAATTTAAAGGAGTCAACAAATGGCATTTTTCGATCTACTCACAGCTCTGTTTTTTGCCCTGGTAGATGAGTTTCTGCTTAATTTCTTCGACGGATTCATTGATATTGCCGGTGGCTGGTTTGGCGGCGTGTAATAATATAAGATTCGAGGGATGTGAAAAACCATAGGGTTAAAAAGATGCGCGATCTGCGTCGTGCCCATCTGTGTGGTCGCAGGCCCTATCTCTATAGACTATTTAGAAAAGTATTCCCTGAATACGATTGTCTAAATGCGCCATTCAAATCACAAGAATTCCGCATTAATTGGAATATAGAGAAGCATTGGATAGAGAGCATTGTAGGCTATGATAGCGATTTTACTTGTCATCCTCCTTCGGATTATCGTCGTATGAAAAACAGAATTAGACGACGCAGATACAGACGAGTCATAAGGAAAGCTGAAATCGACAGAGAATTTGAAGACGTAGTACTTCCAAGGGTGCGCCGAGACGTAAGGTGGGATTGCTGTTAAACAAAAGAAATAGACACTACGATCAGATTTCTGAGTTTAATGAAATCAAATATCGATTCAAAGGCCTATGTCGAGAGGCAAAGCGTTATATAAAATTGCATTACAGTCTCTGGTTGCTTGCTCACGTCTTTCATAAAAAACCCATTAAGATTCATATAGGAAATGGTAATCCTGAGCCATTGTTGTGGATGGACATCCATATAGAAGTGCCAACTTTATTAGGACATCGCCAACAATGGATATGCAATGTAGATTCGTTGGACTTTATCTTTTATAATTACTCATTCGAGGAACTTCATACGCATATAATGTTTCATAGAGATTCAAATGGAGATGAGGTAGTAGAAAGTACCAAGGAATTTCTGTTTATGAAACCTAAAGAATTTTGGAAATGGATGGAAGATAATGCACAGTGGATTCTAAAACATCCAATGATTGAATATGATAAAATTACGACGTCACAATCAAGTTTTATCAGAAATAGTGCCGTAAATTACGCTAAAATGTGGCTCAAGAAATGGTTTCCACTATTAGCAGACCGTCAAGTACTTTTAGTCGAGAGCTGAGAAATGAGTACAATTCTAGTTACAGGTGGAGCTGGATTTATAGGAGCACATCTGTGTAAATCATTGCTTCATAAAGGGAATGAGGTCATTTGCATAGATAATTTTTTCACTGGTAACAAATCTAATGTTGCATCACTTTTAGACAACCACAATTTCGAATTAATTAGACATGACATAGTCAATCCAATCACAATTGAAGTTGATGAAATATATAACCTGGCTTGTCCCGCTTCTCCAGTTCATTATCAATATAATTCCATAAAAACCATTAAGACCAACATTATTGGAACAATGAACATGCTTGGATTGGCCAAACGTGTTAAAGCGAAATTCTTACAAGCAAGCACTTCTGAAGTATACGGAGACCCACTAGAAC
>SDBT01010246.1_pt1 | contig 15155 bp, 14 predicted proteins | sample 2277101 | NCBI WGS metagenome assembly SDBT01 (sample SAMN10404973, study PRJNA504765) | marine sediment metagenome | isolation source: marine sediment core GS10_PC15, 103 cmbsf | place: Arctic Ocean: Southern Knipovich Ridge | collected 2010 | reverse complement strand
CGTATTGCAAAAGATGAAATCGTTACATCTCTTAATGCTATTAGGAGACTAAAGATACCTATCTATACCACCTTGCCTACCAATCTCGCTGGGACTGGTGGTTACTTTGCTGGCTTGAGCGTTTCTGGTGGTGGTGTAGATCTCTACTATTTCGATGGAGATATCTGGTTCAAAGTCGTAGATAGCTCGGCTCTTAGTAGTGGACTACCTAACACCTTGGCCATCAATAACAATTCTGGAGGAGTGGATAACATAATTCTTGATAATACTATCAACTCAAGTGTTGGTGCACTCACAAGTGTAGCTGCTGGTGATCTTAATATTTTGGCTGGTGCCGGAGTTGGAAGTGTTCCACTTGCAAATACTGCAGATGTTCGTATAGCTTCTGGTACTGGTGCAGCAGGGGTGAACATCGAGGCAGGAACAGGGGGGGTAGATGTTGATACAACGGGGGGTATATCTCTTGACGGAGGTAATGATTCCAACTTTACTACTACCACTGGCGGGTTAGCTCTCGAGTCAACTATAGGAATCGTCACTATTACTGCTGGTGAGGCAAATGCAGGTGCAGTACATATTGAAGCTAGTAATGCTGCAGGTGGTATTGTGTTAATTCCTGGAACAGCTGGTACTGTACAACTCGGAGATGCAAGTGCAACAGGTGGTAATTTACTTACACCTTCTGTAACCGCATCTACTGCTGCAGCAGCAGTACCAGTAACAGGAATGGTTCACGAAATTACTACAACTGGTACTGGCGATGCTTTAACACTTGTTGATGGAACAAATGGACAGCATTTAGTTTTGATTTATGTGGCAGAAGCAGGAGGTGCTGATACAGCAATCCTTACACCAACAACTCTTGCTGGTGGTGCTACAATCACTTTTAATGCTCTTGGGGATGCTGCTCATATATATTTTAGCAGTACTGGAGGTTGGTATTTCCTCGGTGGTGCTGCTGTAGTGGCTTAGTTTTTTAACAATTAAAAGAATTATATATTCTATTAATTTCATTATTGGTAAGATACTTCCAGGAATAAGCCTATAATCTCACACAAAGTCAACCAACTACATGTCGAAATGATATCATAGGAGCATAAAACTGAATATTTTCTAAAACTGTGGTTCTAAAATACACAAAAACGGAAGAGGTTTAAAGCAGATCACTTCATTACAACTAGAACGAAATATGGCTACTCTTGCAACCGCTACCTCTGCAGCTATCACTAAAAGCCTCTTGTCCAAGTTGCCTTCTGAGGCAGCAAAAAAATTTGACATCGACGAAACTGAATTCAAGGAATTCCTCCAAGGGTTCCTCACTATTCAGCTTGGTAAGGCCTCTAAGGGCGGCCGCTCAGCTGGTCCTAAGGGTAAGAATGGTAAAGGTCGTATTTCCGGCTATATCCTATTTTCTAATGAGAATCGTGAAGATGTAAAGAGCAGGAATCCTGAGTTTAAGTTTACTGATGTTGGAAAGGAACTTGGGAGGATGTGGGGTGAACTCACTGATGAAGAGAAGGACGAATGGAACCAAAAGGCTGCCGCTCAGAATAAATCTAATGGACTTCCTGTACCTGTTACTAAGGATAAAAGGAAAACAGTCAAAAAGACTGTTACCAAAAGCCAGAAAAGCCAGAAGACCGCCACCACTGATGGGGGAATGAAGATATCTCGAGACAAAGCGACAAAGTCTTGGGTGGTCCAAGGAACCACCTTTGTAGTACAGTCTCCCAATAATAAGGTCGTGACCGGTAAGCTTCGCGGTAACAAAGTAATTAATTTGTCTCCTACTGATCGTAAGAAATGCGAGACCAACGGCTGGGAAATGAAGACAGCACCAGCAAAGGCGGCCCCAAAGAGCAGGACAAAGGCAGCACCAAAACCAGTTGTTGAAGAAGACGGAGACGTGGAATATTCGGAAGAAGATCATTCTGATGACGAAGATTCTGAGGATGACGAGTAAGTATTTAATTTCTTTTGGTACCTAGAGTATCACAAGAAATATTTTAGACATCACCTAATGCACGTTTGATGTAGTCGTTACTAAACACACCATTAGGATCTAGTTGTTTCCTAACAGCGTTGAAATGATCAAAATTAGCTTTTCCGTATAATTTTTCAGTTAGCTCTGGGGTCATCTCATTGTATTTACCCCAATGGGGTCGTCCAAAGTACTTGCTAGTAAGTAAATTCTGAAAATCACGAAACAAACTGAGTACCAATGGATCAGTAGCATTTTTAGCTGGTTGAAAAATATTAATAAATACTGATTCTCTACCACTCGTCATACTTAACAAACCAGTATCAGCACCAGTGAATCGTATGAGGATACTTCGACCATAATTCCAATTGAATTGCTGGCGATAGCTTTTAATCAGTTGAATCGTATCTTTAATTGCGTCGGGGAACACTTCTGCAGGCACTGCAATTTCTATTTCAGTATAATGAGAAGCTTCTTGGTTTTTGGTTAGGACATACATTCCATAGTCAACCTTGTGATCAAGTTTCTTAACACTAACAGTGCGATCCTTTGAGAGCTCCTTCTCGGTGAAATTTTTTGGGTTGACCTTTTTACGAAGATAGACCGTGGTTTGTAGGTCATCCCTATCTGGTTTAATATAACATTGAAAGAATAGATATTTATTTAGGTATTCATCAATACCCCCGAGGACATCAGACCAAAGCATTTTTTTCTTGGTATGTTCAATAGCATACAAGTCAACACATTGGACAGTATAACTATGAACAACTCCTAAACAACCAAGATTGACTTGTACTGCAGTAAACTCTGGATCTTTCTTAGTAAATGTACGGACTGAACCGTTAGCTATAATCATGGTTATCCCAACAATAGCTTGTGACATACTTCCCATATCCCATCGACTACCATGACTGCTTGTGCTCAACACACCACCGAGTGATTGGAACGGGATGGCGGGTAGAACATGGAGAGCGAGATTATTATCAGCTAGACACAAGTTTAGATCTTGGAGAAGTATTCCAGATTCTACAGTGATCTGCTTGTTCTTTTTGTCGATATTCAATACATTCTTGAGGTTAAATGTGCGAATCATTGTGTCTTGAGTAATAGAAATATCATTAAAGGTGTGATGACCACCAGAAGCGCGAATAACACCATCGTCATGTTTTTTTACTATTTCTTGAAGATCTTTTATATTACCGAGCCACGCTTTTTTGATTTCTGTGGTTCTGGAAGTGAGATTTTTACAGGTAAATTTAACAAGTTTGCCGGGTATAAAAGTATATTTAGGTTCAGCTTTGTAACGGAGATCAAAAGTAATGTATGAGTGTTTGCTTAATGTTTCGTACATAAAGTTATGTGCACGATGCCAGTTTTTGTCAGAATCATCATAGATCCAAGATTGTAGGGCATAGTCAGTATCAGAACCCACAGTTTTTAGAAACTCATATTCGTTATTGGCTAGCCATAATACTAATACTAATAAAACAGTGTAGATAATAATTATACCTTTCATTATACTAATTAATTATTTTTGAAAATTAATTAATTTGTACCCCAATAAAGATTCCAGGAGATTATCGTGCAGTAATGAATACCTGGTTTGGTAAGGACTGGAACACCGCGGTGTTGAGTATTCCTCATCGTATTTCATATCCATCATTATATCAAAAGTCCAGTCTGGACATTCAAGATTCCATTCAAGAGACCGCGACAGTGGCAGAAGAATGGAAACGACTGGGTGATGCCTCCTCAACAATCTACTGATACCATTATTTGTACTGAAGAGTTCGTCATCTAGCGTTTACAGCGCTCCAAGAAAACTGATTTTATGGTTGCAGAAAACAGAACAACATACAATGGGTATTAGCTATTCTGAACCACTACCTTACATGCGAAACTACATATGTAGGTTGACAGGTAGAACTAAACAAGAGCCAATCACACAAAATTATGGTAAATATCGTTATGTGAAACATCTCAGTCAGGGCTCGTTTGGACGTGTCGTTCTGGCTACAGTACGCTGCGAAGCAGCTAGCACATTGTTCGCGAAGCGAACTGATCCGTCTTATGCCCTAAAGATCATACCGAGTAAATTTAATACAACGAATGAGATAAACATTCTCAAAGATATACAATACATTCATGGGGTGGTACAGTATATCGATATGTTCAAGATAGAAAACAATGTAGTGATTGTCACAGAGTTCTGTAAAGGTCAAGAGTTATTTAATTATATCAACAATGAGGGTCCGCTGTCCGAAAAAACCACAAAGTATATTTTTAAACAGTTATGTATAGCTATACAGATTGTGCACACAAAAGGAATTGTACATCGTGATCTCAAACCGGAAAATATTATTATTAATGACCAATACATAGTAACAATCATTGACTGGGGGTTTGCTTTTTATCCATCTAAAACCACTGAACGTGAAAGCTGTGGTTCCCCAAACTATGCCGCTCCAGAAATACTTGTAAAAAACATCCAATATGGATCGGAGGTCGATGTTTGGAGCTTGGGTTGTATTTTGTATGCGATGCTTACTGGACTGCTTCCCTTTGATAATGATAATATATCAGAAATATTTAACTCTATTGTAGCGTGCAGTGTGGATTATGACAATACCAAGTTAAGTGAAGAAGCTATTGATCTACTACGTAGTATTTTTACTATGGATAACCGTATCACTATCACTGAGATTCTTAATGATCGTTGGCTTAATCCCGATATATGTATCGATTGGCATTAAATATGTCCTGCCAATAATTGTTTGAGGTGTATGCTTGAGAAGACACGCTCAGACACGTCAAGTCCTTCAGACGCTCAGAAGATATGCTGAGTCAGACCGTCTGACTCAGACACGCCTAGAAAACTTCACGAACGCGATGCAAAAACAAAGAGACGCCTATGAACAATTAGTTGAAGATTCCACTACTTGGCTTCGAGATAATCAAGATGTTATGTCTAAAATCAAATATTGGATTACAAATGGAGATGTGATCAATTATACAATTATCACAAATGAAGATCTCGGAGATGGATATGTAAAATGTATGTACGAGTCAACAATTAAAGCACTCGAATATATCCTTGAAAAAGCAAATATTCGAACAATGGAAGAACTAATTTTTTTTCGTGAAACAGACTACCCAGATCAAAATGTTCCAGTTTTCACATCAGTCTCTTCGATGAAAAGAAGTGATTTTTGTGGAGTTTTTGGGGATAAAGTTTACCCAATTCGTGTTCCAAAAGGTACATTATTATTCTACATTTCGGCATATGATTGTATACGTGATGAAGAAAGTGAACAAGAGATCCTATTGGAAAAAGGATCTACTAAATTAATCAATGGCGAGTTGGTGTTTATTCCTGCCAAGCAAGAATTATAAAGGACCGAAAGTTCTTTAGATGCCTGTTGCATCAAGCACGCTAGATTCTAACGCGCCACGGGAGCAGGTGCGTACCCACCTGCTCTTTTGACATACTTTTGATAAAAGTATAGCTCTTTTATAGACAGCCTATTGATAATCCAAGAACAACATCAACAGTATAATGTTCTCTACATAGTAGAATTAAACCGTACATGATCACAGTAGCTGCTACCAACGGATAAAAGAAAATTGTCGTGTTGATACATATCAATGCAGTCGTTAGAGCATGTCCACTAACAATGAGATCATGTTTGTTTGAGGAAATCAAAGTACGTTTTTCATAGGAAGGACACGGTATATGTGTGACACACATCGCAATACAACGTATCCAATGCAACCACAGACAATGATATAACAATTGTATGGTATAATTAAAACCGTGACTCCACAGTATATCTACACCTCCTAGAACCATTATTAATACTAACAGTGTGTCAATCCAAATTACATACTGTTTCCAATACTCACCATCTGTATTACTATGAACGATATCCCATAATGGCTCGTCCTGGTGAATATTTATATTATTATCCAACTTTAGCGATATATACTTTATAGCTGCAGAACTCAATATCACAAATACCAATTCAAACCACATTTTGTATGAAATTTAAATGTTATTACCTATATCAATTTTTTGTACTTTTCTTGTAGCGTCTCTCTGCGGAGCAGCACCTTCGTACATGAAGCGTACAGCGCATCCGCAGCTTCCCTGTTCGTTCCGGCGCGTTCAGTGTGTAGAACCGGAAGGAGAAACGACACTTGCTTACTGCCAGAGGCGGACAAAGTACAAAATTGATTCTTGAATTCCCGGGTGTCTAAAAAACAACCAACTACTAAACTACTACTACTATGTCTACTACTACTACTACTACTACTAATGCTAAGACTGTCCTCTGTAATGCGTACAGAAAGAATAATTATTGTCGATTTGGATCCAGGTGTACCTATGCACACGGTGTCAGTGAACTAGTTCACAAGTTTAATAAACCCTGCTGGTATTTTAACCAAGGTGGATGTAACAAGTCAGCTGCGGAATGTGTATATCAGCATGTCCTATCTGACATGAGAAAACCGATTCACCTACAACATCCGTGTATTTATTACCATCATAATCTTTTCTGTAATCGTGAAAAGATATGTACTTTCGATCACTATGAGCTTACGTCTGATGAATGGAAGCATCATTTTCCTAAGGTTGTCTTTCCTGGTGTTGGTTATCTGACTCGAAAGCCAAAGGATATCCAATTCAAAACTGAAGATTTTCCAGTCGTCGGACTCGGTGAGGAAAAGCCTCACCCTCCTAGGAAACCCAGAGGGTTTCCGAGAAACGAAACGACCAATACATCGGGTCGTACGGACGACACCCCCGCCCAGCGCAAGCTCCGCCAGCGGCTGAAAAGCGCGGAGAGAGCCGCGGGCCTGGTCGGCGATTGGGTGACCCCGTTGTCTACAACTCCAGAAAAACCAACAGCTGTACTAGCTGTGACACCTCCTGTGGAACCTCCTGGTATTTTGATTCTACAATCCACAAAGCCAAAAGTGGCTAAAACTACATGGGGTATTTCTAACAGTAAAAGATGGGCTGACTATAGCGACGAAGACGATGATGTGAAGGACACTGTGAGTGTCAACAGTGATGTGAAGGTCATTGTGAATGTCAAGAGGGGGGTCTATTACTTGGCGAACTTGCCAAGTGCTGAATATAACAAGATTCCCAGAGATATGTTTCAGCTTCTAGAGGAGCTGGGTGAAAATCTGCCTAACGTTTTGGATTTGCATAGCCCAAGCCCAAAGATGCCATCGATTGATGATAAACTAAAATCTATAATCACGGCTACTCTTAAGCATATGTTGACTATAAAGTAAATATCTTTCGGTCCTATGGGACCACAAGATAAAGTACAAAAACTGATTTTATCCGTAGTGTTATAAGATATATCTAACATGTCTCCAGCCCGCAACACAATACCCGTGATTACAAAATACGAACTAGCTTGTTTATTGTCAGTACGAGCTACTGAAATTGCTTCTGGTCAGCCTATAACTATTAAGGATCCTGGTACAACTGATCCAGTAGAAATTGCAAGATTGGAATTTAGTACTGGTAAATCCCCAAAGAAGGTTCTTCGCACTTGGCCTGACGGTACAGTAGAGTGTTGGTCTCTTTCTGAGCTCAAGGTTATAGTACAAAATTGATATTTAAAACTGTTTATAAGAATAAAATCAAACCATGTCTGATGCTGAGTGTCTCCACAATCTAGATCTTAATCGGTTTTACCGAATATATACCACAGTTTACGAAATGCTCAAGGATCGTGAATATACACCAGGAGAACCCCAACTGGATAAAAAAAAATGGATTAGTCGTTATCTTGGCTATCTTGCAGAATTAGAGGACGATAGTTCAGGAATGGATATATTTGGGATCATAGATAAGATGATTCTCTTGTTCGTGAAAGGTAAGAAACAATTACTTGTTTACTTTCACCCCTTAAACTCCAAACTCTGTCAAAGTGATATGAATTGTATTCACAATCTACTGAGTGAGAAAGAATCCCAACATCTAATAATTGTCGCTAACAACAAAGCAACACCAAAGGTCTCTAACGTCCTTGGAATTCTTGGACATAATGCACAATTATTCAGTGAAGATGAATTGATGTTTAACGTCACTCGTCATCAACTTGTCCCCAAGCACATTCGTCTAGATGGAGAAGAACGCGAGTTAGTTCTCAACACATTCGCGATACTCCCCGATGGCAAACAACACCTTGACCTCTTTCCTGGAATGTTTACAATCGATCCTATTGCTAAATACTATAACTTTAAAGTGGACGATTTGATTTGTATTGAAAGACCTCGAATAGATGGGTTTATTGATATCAGCTATCGTATAGTAATCTACCCAATAACTGACAAGGATAAAAATAAGTAACTGTTGGGTTGCACCCCGTACCGCTTACCGCCGAGCGAAGCTCGGGAACGTCCGGCCGAAGCGGACCACGGGATGGAGCACGCCTGCTCTTTTAACAAAAGTAGGGGCGACGCTGGCTTATTGGTTTGGCTAAAGTACAAAACTAACTTTAAGGAGTCCAAACTCCTCAAAGTTAATACATCGTCCGTTTTCCAAACCGCGAGGGCATTCCCATGCCTGCACTTGAAGAAGCGGGCGCGTCAGTAGGAACTCCTACGGAGTTCCGGATAGCAGCGTCATTATAGTAATGAGGTAACAAGATGACAAGAGAACCGTACGGTACTTGTGTCCATTTTGCACCCCATTTCTTACGATCGTCGGGAGGTAGTATATAATAGCGAGTTGTATTGTGGTGATCCTGATCAACAATAGTTAAATACCAACCCTCTGCAATAAGTTTGTCCACAATATTCATTACCTATTTATGCGTCCTTTCTAAATAAAGTTAATTATGAAATGCCCTTAAAAATTAGCAGCTAAACATAAAATGGACGACCAGAAACTACGAATCTTCAATGCTATAGCAACCTTCATACAAGATCTAAATACTGGATTCGGTAAAAAGTACAAGCCAGTTGCACTGTATAATCGACTCGTTGAACGGACTACACTTCGTGATACTACTGCAGTAGAACGTCATATTAATGCCTTTCGCGCCTTTTTTACTCAAAACCAAACCTACATCCAGAGCAAGTCTCTAGTAAATAATGCTCGACTTGTATATTCTGAACGGGTGTATCTTGATATTGGTCATATTTTATCAAAGACAGAACCAGATACTCACAAACATATACATCAACATCTAGTTACTATTTATTCACTAATGAATATTGGTACTCCGAGTGGTCTCCAGGCACTAGAATCTCTCAAACAAGAACACAACACAGAACAAAATAAAGAACTAGATCTTAGCCTTCCAGATACTACAGAAGGGAACTTCATCAAAGACACCTTGACAGAAATGACAGGACATTTTGATAATATGGAAGAAAATGCCAATCCAATGATGATGATGTCTAGTATGATGCAATCAGGCTTCTTTACAAAATTTATGGGCGACCTTCAAACAAAATTTAGTAGTGGAGAAATGGATCTTCGTAGCTTGATGGGTACTGTCACTAGTGTTATTAGTGAAGCAACCCCTCAAGGTGGCGAAGAGGCTGCTCAAATTCGTAGCTTTGTCAATCAGAGTATGGAACAAGTCAGCAACCTTACTGGTGGTCAGGATCTACCTCCAGAAGTACAAGGACAGATGACTGGCCTCCTTGATGCTATGACTAGTGGTCAGAATCCGATAGAACCAGTCGCTGAAGAAAAAGATAATTCTGAATAAGTAGAATTTATTCTACTTATTCTAATAAATGTAAAGTAACAAGTTTTTGTAATGTATAAAAGTAACAAGGATCGTCTGGCACAGTAGAACCCCAGAGCTCTGTCAGATTCTTGTCGGGAAGTATCTGACGTCGGTCATTCGGATTCTGGAGATTGTTGACTTTTATGTACTGGACCAGACGCTCGGTACATGAACCGCGGTTCATGTGTGTACCATGATCTACACCAAAAAAGTCAGCCAACTCATTAGTAATATGATACATTTTTAAGAATCCAATAGGAGTATCGAGGTGACGCTTGCGTTTTCGGGAAGGAGGTTCGGCGATTGGATCAATATCGTATCTAAATACCTGGTAATCTATATCACTACAAGTACTGGTACTTGCCTGAATTCTATCTCCATTTGATTTAAATACTACATTATTAGCATACGAATCTAGTATAGCTTGTTTAGCTATCTCTACCGATGAATAAACCCCACAGATATTACCACCATAATCAGCAGGCTGTACTATCCAAACAGACATTTTGTTAATGTCTAAGAACTTTTTAAAATTTCAATTTTAACAAAAGTACGCGATCGAATATCGCTAGCCGCTTCCCGAGCTTCGCTCGGCGGTAAGCGGTGCGGGGTCGCAACCCCGCATAATTTCTCGTGACCGAACGATAGCTCCTGTAATTACTGCCTGTAACTGAGAATCAATCTCAGAACGGTTGTATATATCTAATCCAGCTTGGGTCGTACCTCCTGGTGAAGCTACTTGCTTAATCAAGTCGGGGGGTGATGGGGTTGTCAATAACATTTTACCAGCACCTCGCATGGTTTGAGCGATTAACTTTAAAGAAGTATTGTAATCTAAACCCTCTTGCTCTCCTACTTTAGCTATAGCATCAGCTATCTTGTATAAAAAAGCCGGTCCGCTTCCACTAATTCCAGTCACTATGTCTAATTGGGACTCGGTCTTAATTTCTTGAGTAGTTCCCATAGTAGAAAAAAGATCAATCACCCACTCGCGATAATTTTGATTAACGTTTTTAAAGTACAACGCTGACATAGCTTCTCCAACCACAGCGGGCGTATTTGGCATTACTCTAACCATCTGTATCTCCGACCCTAGATACTTTTCAAATACAGAAATAGGCGTTCCAGCTAAAATGGTGATCAGACATTTTTGTGATAATTTTATTTTTGGAAACTCGGACAAAATTTGGTCGATAGCCTGTGGTTTTACACAAAAAAGTAAACACTCGCTCCATTCAACTAATTCAGCTAAATTTCTCGGTTTGAGCGAAAACTCTTGTCCAATTTGACTTGCATATTCTGGTGTACATTCACAAAAAGAAATTTCGGACTTTTTGTCTAATCGATGCCAAATAGCACGAGCCATTTGACCAAAACCAATAAAACCAATCTTGTATTTTAACACCATTTATAAAAAATGATTTATAATATTATAAAATCATTTTTTTATAACAATGACTGATCCAAACTATTCACCAATTTATTATCCGCGCATCTTGACGACAGAAGAACAAGAATGGTTTAAGTCGACACACGTTCAACCAAAAAAATGTGTATACTCACAAAAGTCTGGATCACGACCATTTCCCATACTGTGTAATTATTGTAGACATATATTGGTGAAGCCGTGGATTTATAGAACTAGACACAACACGGCAATTTGCGGAAACTGTTTACCATATACGTTAAAGTTTCGCACAAATATGGATGAAGAAGGTCTGGACAATTTAAAACGTATATTTACGACATTTTATTTTGGTACACGATATCCCTATGAATGGGATGATGTAGTCGATCTGGAAAAGTAAAATTGTATTTTTCTCTGTATATGACAATCAAAAACTACCTCATTGATATTGACGGTCAGTCTGCGAGAACGTATGAAAACCTCAAAATTATTCCCGGTGTTCCTAGGTGCAGGCAAGTCAATCAAGATGTTGGATTAAATTTACCTGGTAAATTTAATTCATTTTAGTAGTCAGCTGTGTGTTGCTTAGCAGAGCTGGTTTGCGCACTTTAGCCGAGCATAATCGAGGCGTCCCCACCTTTCTTTCCAAGAGAGGTGACCAAAGAAGAGCCTGTGCGTTGCACAGGCTCTAGTTTTGACCTACTTTTGTTAAAAGTAGTTAGCAGCTATAGGAAATAGCCAACACTAACAGTCCCCAACTGAGAATGTGAGCGATCTGGTGTTTTTGTACGTTCTGTCCGTTAACGATAGCTTCTAACATTTGATTCTTTGTGTATCCAATAACTAAGAACGCACCAAGAGCTAGTGATGCCTTAACAAGATTAAAGCTATTGTCTTCCCGGAGAGCAATAGTCAATACCAAACCGGCAAAACCAGCATAAATCAAGACGTTATCGATCATTGGGATACTCTTAATAATACTTTCGCGGACGGCATTACCATTCTGGAGAGCTTGGCGGACACGTTCCTGGACGTGGTAGTACATCATAAAGGTACCAGCAACGATAGCAATAGCTGAACCTATGCCAAGTAAATAGCGGCGGCTCTGGACGTTAAAGTCCCCGACGTCGCTGCCAGATGCTGCGAGGCCTAGTATAAAATACCCAAAGGTAAAGCAGTAAGCCCCGAAAGCACGGGAGACACGACCGACATTCATCATTAAATTTGTACCAGCGACGATTAACGACACACCTATGACAGCATGCAGACCAAGTGATATATCAATACAATCCATTGTATTTACTATACTCGGATATAATATTTGGTAAACAAAACATTTAGTGTAATTTTTTCATCGCAGTTTAATTGGTGAAAAACGATATTCACCACATATTACTTAAGGATTTGTATATTGTTAATGAATTCGATTTTTCGATTGGTTGCATTGCCTAAACCGTGGCAATAGTAATACGTTTGTATAGGTAAAGTGGACATTTTATTTTGATTAGATCCAATGATTTAATCTCAATTTTCTAAAAATTGAGATTAACATAATAATAATATTACATTTGCAACATGACGTCTACAGAAAATAAAGTAACCTGTCTTGCTATAGGAGATCCGCATTTTCAGGTAAAGAATATCCTCGATGCAGAAGAGCTGATCAAAAAGGTAAACAAGCTCGTAACACAATTGCAACCGACCTTTGTGGTCATACTCGGTGATCTCCTGCATACACATGAAAAAATACATGTATCGCCATTTAACACCGCAACTCGATTAATTACAAGTCTAGCTCGTAAAGTGCTAGTTTTTTTGATAATCGGGAATCATGATTATTGTGTATCAAAAGATACCCCAATATTAATGTGGGACGGTTCAACAACACTTTCTCAGTATATAACCATAGGGGACAAACTAATTGGCGATGATGGTACACTCAGAACAGTTCAAAAACTAACCCAAGGTACAGCTAAGATGTATACAATTACACAGAAGAAAGGTATGCAATATACTGTAACAGAAAATCATAAATTATCGCTTAAATGTGGATATCATAAGAGTAAATTCTGGAACAATACAAAACAACGTTGGACTGTAAAATGGCTTGATTCAAATGATTATCATCTACATAGTAAATTCTTTCGAACTGAACTAGATGCAATTAAATATCTAAAAACTATTCCTAATATGGATGTGATTGATATAACTGTCAAGGATTATCTACAAATTCCCAGAAATGTTCAGGATAGACTATATAATTATCGCTCTACAGCAGTGCAATGGCCAAAAAGAGCTGTTGAAATTGATCCATATATACTTGGGACATGGATAGGAGATGGTTGTAAAACGGGAAAGGCTTTTGCAAGTGCTGACGTGATTATTATTTATAGTTGGATTTTATGGGGGCTGCAGAACAATTGTCAAATTGTTCATAGTGGACAATATAACTATTATGTCAAAAATTCCAACGCTTATTCTGAAAACGGTTTAAATACTCTAAATAGTTCGTGTTATACGTGTCGGGCATGTCAGGGCCATATAGAACGTTATGGTCGCGCTCCATCTCTAGCATGTGCTAATTCTAATGAACTCAAAAGATTACTAAGAGGTGAAAATGATATTTATACATATCTTTCAACTGGTGCGAGTTCTGAACAGCTAGCGAGCCTTAATGATAAAGTTCTAATTAAAGAATTATATTACAAACGCTCTGATATTGAAGATAGTACAGTAATTTTACGTCATGACTTGCCCAGAATTAATTCTAATCCTCTTCGCGAACTATTGAATCGTTATGATCTATGTAATAATAAACATATACCACGTCAATATCTGGTTAATGATATTGATACGAGATTGCAATTACTTGCAGGATTGATAGACACTGATGGTACAGTTTTCAAGGATCGACGAAACGTTAGTTTCACGCAAGGCGGATGTAACCAACATATATGTGGCGATGTTCTTTATTTATGCAGATCATTGGGTTTTGCAGCTTATCTTACTCGCACACCAATAGCAACTATGGTGCAGATATCTGGTGAAGTTGAACTTATCCCTGCAAGACTGTCACGTAAAAAATGTATCCCCATCATTAATGACGGTATAGATTCGCGAGGACGAGTTTGTGCAGATAAGAGCCGTACTAGTATTACCATTACGCCTAGCTCAGAAACAGAATATGTTGGATGGGAATTAGATGGTAATCATCGCTTTCTATTGGGCGACTTTACAGTTACCCATAATTGTAACAACCAACAATTTCTCACAAATAAGCATCCGTTTAATTCTTTTAAAAAGGTCGAGAATGTAACTGTTTGCGATCGGGTAATTTTACGCACTATCCATGGATTAAAGTTCGTATTCTGTCCTTACGTACCTCCGGAACGATTTGAAGAGGCTCTGGATACCATCGAGGACAAAGGACGAACCTGGGATGATGCTGAATGTATATTTGCACACCAAGAATTTTATGGTTGTCGTTTTAATCCAGTAATGACTAGTACCATAGGAGATATCTGGCCAGAAGAGTACCCCCTCGTTGTTTCAGGACATATCCATAATGAACAGCGTCTGCAATCTAATATCTATTATACTGGAAGTAGTATGCAACATGCGTTTGGCGAAACTGCTAATAAAACTATTGCATTCCTCACCTTTACAGCAAATACAAAGTTCAAATTGCAGAAAATAGATCTAGAGATGCGTAAAAAGAAGATTGTATACTTGAATGTAGAAAACGCTGATAAGTTTACTCCCGAAACCAATACAGATATCAAATTAGTATTGAAAGGACGCTCTGAACAATTCAAGGTCTTTCGCGGTGGACAAACCTATAAAGATTTGCAAAAAATGGGTATTATGGTATCTTTTATACCAAAAGATGACATACAAACAAATCGTGTAGTACAAAAGCGAGATGTATTAGACATCCTAAAAGATATGATCAAAGATGATGACAAGTATGTTCGTGGTGCCTTTGACGAACTTTATGCTT
>SDBT01010245.1_pt1 | contig 15156 bp, 7 predicted proteins | sample 2277101 | NCBI WGS metagenome assembly SDBT01 (sample SAMN10404973, study PRJNA504765) | marine sediment metagenome | isolation source: marine sediment core GS10_PC15, 103 cmbsf | place: Arctic Ocean: Southern Knipovich Ridge | collected 2010 | reverse complement strand
GTATCACCCAAACTACCACTTTTGTTTTGTAAAATTGCTACATAAAAATCATAGGTCAAGGCATCCTTGCAAATATCACCAGCAAATTTTGCACCAAATGCGTACTGATCTACTGCACTATCGCTATAAAAACCAAGAGATTCAGGCCCAACGGCATAAGCATCACCTAATGCAATACCACGACCAAGCTCAAATGAAAATGCACCAATAGTAAAGGTGTGTTCTTTGCCAAACGGCAAGCTTACCGCCTTACCAAGGTCAAAACGAAGCCACCCTTCTCTAATCCACATAATATGCCGCGGAATAGCGTGCTTATGTGGTCTGCCAATCGCTTCTAATATCTTGGTATCTGTTTCGGTTGTCTTTGCTATACTGTTTGGATCTCCCCATACACCTTTGTTTCTGATAGAAAAAAGAAACTCCGTAATTGGTTTACCATACGTATGCCTACCATATAAAACATCAAATACCATATCGAGGGTATGCCGCGCAAACCAAAGTTTATCAGTTTCGTTATCATTATTAAGCAAGCTTGTATTTTTACCATAAAAAGTTTCTGGCTTGAACGTCCCTGATAAGCTATATTCAAAATCACCATTTTGAGGTGATACCATCTTACTAACTATATTAGTACACAAAAAAGTAGAAATTAGGATGAAAGCAGCTGAAAAGACTATGTTTTTTTTTATTTGCATTGTATCCCTCGTTGCATTGAAAGTATTATTTGCGGACATCCACATTGAAAATTTAAATTCTTAGTTTAAATACATTTATAGTAAGGATAATAGTAATGCTTTTTGTTAATTTGTCAAATTAAAGACCTCATAAAAAGGAACAATAAATGACAAAAAAAAATCCTACATTACTGCTTGGTGCTCATATATCCATAGCGGGTGATATTCATCTGGCATTTGAACGGGGCGAATCTATTGGTTGCACAGTTATGCAGATTTTTACCAAAAATAACCGTCAATGGAAATCAAACCCACTTACAAAAAAAGAAATTGAATTGTATAAAAAGACGGCAAAGCAATCTTCAACCAAATCAGTCGTTGCTCACGCAACATATCTCATTAATATTGGATCTCCAGATAAAGTAACTGAAAAAAAATCAGTTAATGCCGTGATCATGGAACTCAAACGTTGTGATACACTGAGTATCCCTTATTTGGTACTTCATCCAGGATCTCATATAAAAACTAATGAAGAATCATGTATACAACAAATTAGCAATAATCTTAATAAAATATTTAAAGCAACACCGGGAAAAACCATGCTATTGCTAGAAGTTATGGCAGGACAAGGAAGCGTTGTGTGCTATACATTCGAACAAATTGCTCGTGTTATCAAACAGTCAAAATATAAACGCCGTCTTGGCGTATGTTTTGACACTTGTCACGCTTTTGTTGCTGGCTATGACTTCAGAACAAAAAAAACATATGAAAATATGTGGAAAGAATTTGACCGCATTATAGGTCTTGGCAAACTAAAGATCATACATATCAATGATTCAAAAAAAGAACTGGGATCTCGTGTCGATCGTCATGCTGATATTGGCAAAGGAAAAATACAACTAAATGCATTTAGACTTCTTTTTAACGATAAACGATTCTTTCACATACCAAAAATTTTAGAAACCCCCCAGAAAAATCTGGATGATCATCTCAGGAATATGAAAAAAATATATACGTTACTGTCTCCACAAACCTGCCGAATATTGAAATTTAAAAAAGAAAAATAAAATTTCACACGGCTCAAAAGCCGTAGCTTCACTGACAGGTATGAAATTAATAGTGGTCCCCAAAAAATTTTAATTTTTTGGGGAAATACTATCTGAGGGTAAAGTAATAGACCAGATCTTTAAGACATGAAGAGCTAAGAAGGAATTGTAGTAACAACCCTAAAGATCTAAATCTATTACTTCCTCAATAAGCAGTGCTTCTAACCATCCCCTCTACCAACCACTAAGAAGGAATAAAGCCTATATTTTAAATTCCATAAAAACCATCCCTTGATATGATACCCCTTGGGCAACAATCAAAACGAGCACTTCCTATGGAAACTCACGCCTCATACTAAACTCAAGCAAACTATGGATAAAATCCATATACACAAAAGACATTACTAATTTTGAAGAAGACAAAAAAAAAAACAATTTTTCCACAAGTCACCAAAAAGCAACAACACAAAATCCCCCACTTAGTGCCATTTTTAAAGAAATTGGATTGCTTTTTAATGAATGCAACAAGAAAGCAACACTTTACAAGTTTAGCAGACTTTTAAAAAAATGCTAAGATTGGCGCTTTTTGAAAAATCTAGATAACTAGCTTAATTCAACTTAATAAAAAAATCTTTGATTTTTCAGCAATCTCATCACCTTTACCCCAACTTATCAATTTGGGGCCCACGAGAACCCTTTATTGGTTACATAAATACCAAAATATAAAAATGATAATCAATTTAAGACCAGTGATCGACAACTTAGATAAGTTTTGTATTGAAAAAAAATGGCCTAGAAATTCCGAGTTTTACCTCACAAAAATATTTGATTTTTCCGAGGAACCCCAACAGTAAGCTAGGCATATTCTGATTTATTTTTTAGATTTGGGAACATCAAGATAACATTCAACCCGATCATCTACCAACCAGTCAGTGAAACCCTCAACAATAAAGCCACACTCAAAGCCTGCATGAGCTTCCTTCACGGTTTTTTTCTCACGCTGCAAGCTGATAATTTTACCTTCTCCAACCTTTTTATCACCTCGCCATATAACAACATAACCATCTCGAGAAAAGCGCCCATCTTTGACATATGAGCCTGCAATAATACCAATCTTTTTTATGTCAAAAACTCGTAATACGATTGCCTCACCAATCTTGGTACGTACAATTTCTACTTCTTTGGTACTTTCTATTTTTCGCTCTAATTCCTCAAGAAGTTTATAAATAATATCAAAATGCTCAACAGAAATTGCACGACGCCGTGCAAGACTTACCGCATTGGTTTCACTTTTAACATGAAAACCAATAATTTGTGATCCAGTGTTAAAAGCAAATTCAACATCACCTTCACTTACATCACCAACACCCGCATGAATAATATTAAATCCATTTTCTAATCGCCCTGAAAGTTTATCAATACTATCAATAAGCGCTTCTCTAGAAGAATTGGTGTCAACCTTGACAATTAAATTAATTCCCCCTTCGTACATTAATCGCTTACCGGGTAGCGCATGACGCCCCTCGTGGCTAATTTTTGCTTTACGATAATGTACTTTTGACACCACTTCAAAATAATCACCAACCCCGGGTAATTCCTCAAAACCGGCAGCTTGTACCGGTATAGCAGGACCAACATGCATAACCCGTTTTCCATAGGAATTAACCAACGAACTTATACGGCCATTGGTATTGCCACAGACAAAATAATCACCAACACTAACCGTTCCATGCTGGCAAATCAACGTTGCAACAGGCCCACGACCTCTTTCAAGCTTAGATTCCAACACATATCCTTTTGCAGAACCAGAAATATTTGCACGTAGTTCCATCATTTGCGACTGCAAAACAATCATTTCCAATAATTGATCAACGCCAGTGCCCAACTTTGCAGAAATAGGCATACAAATGGTATCGCCACCCCATTCTTCGGGAAGCATATCATGCTGTGAGAGTTGACGTTTAACAACTTCAATACGCTTTTCGTCAACTTTATCAACTTTGTTAATAGCAACAATAATCGGTACATTCATATCCTTGGCATGCTTAATTGCCTCAACAGTTTGTGGCATAATACCATCATCTGCAGCAATCACTAATATTACAATATCAGCTACTCGAACGCCACGTTGTCGTATTTTTCCAAATGCTTCATGGCCCGGTGTATCAATAAAAACGATATTGCCATGCGCAGTCGACGCCTCGTAAGCAGCAAGGTGCTGTGTAATGCCCCCTTTTTCACGCGCCGCAACGCGTGTTTTTCTCACATAATCAAGCAGCGTTGTTTTACCATGATCAACATGTCCAACAACCACAACAACAGGCAATCGCTCTTGCAATTTACCCTTTACTATAACTTGCTTCTTTTCGGCAATCTCTTTTTTGATGACCTCTTTTACAATAAGAATATTGTAATGATCAGCAAGTCTCTTAACAATGTCAGAAGCAATAATTTGATTTTTTGTCGTAACAATACCCCATTTGAGCAATGTAACAATAACCGTCGTTACCGGTGTTCCGGTTTTTTCGGCAAATTCTGCCAAACTCATTGGTTCAGCAACAAGCTCTTTCGGACGGACAGGCTCAAGAGATTTTTGTATCTGTGCAGGTATAGGGCGTGGCCTTGCTGGCCTTGAAATCTTAACTTTTGGCATAACAGGTTCTTTTTTCTTTAAGGAAGTTAGTTTTTGTATCTGCTTAGACTTGGCAGACTTGTCAGTTTTTTTGGATTTTAACGCACGCTCCAAAAACATTGTCGCCTTATCATCAAGAACCGACATGTGGCTTTTTACATCAAAACCACCTTCCTGCAAAATTTTAATTAATTCTTTGCTGGAAGATTTTTTTTGTTTGGCAAATTCATACACTCGCATAGCTTACATCTTACAAAAAGCAAGCGAAAAATTATTCTTCGCTTATTTGTTCCATTATATCTATATCTTCAAAATTTTTCTTAATACCACTATCCCCACCTTCAGACACCAACTGAATATTAACACCAGTAAGCCGAGAGGCTAAGGTAATATTTTGTCCCATTTTACCAATTGCCAATGACCGCTGATCTTCATCAAGCCATACCCGCGCTGTCTTGTCATCATCACTCAACTCAACACGATCAATTTTAGCCGGTTTGAGTGAGTTTTTAACAAATACCTGTAGTGACTCACTCCAACCAATAATGTCTATTTTTTCACTACCCAATTCTTTGAGTATTGGCTTAATACGACTCCCACCAACACCTACACAGGTGCCAACGGGATCTATATTTCTATCATGAGAAAAAACCACAACCTTGGATTTATATCCTGGCGCTCGGACAATTTTTTTAATTTCAACCAATTTCTCAAACACTTCAGGAATTTCAAGCTCAATTAGCTGATGAAGAAAGCGCTCAGATATACGATCCAAAATTAATTGATTATCATTTCTCGGCTCAAGTAATACTTCTTTCAAAAGCACCCGAACAGAAAAACCAACAACACATTTATCCCCAGGGATTGAAAGAGATTGCGGTAAAAAAGCAAGTGAATCGTCAAACTTAACAACGGTACCACCACGCTCACACTTGTGGATTATACCAAGAACAATTTCACCTTCTTTACCTTTAAATGCATTATAAGTTGCCAACGCCTCAATGCGGCGAATTTTACTTGCAATAACTTGGCGAGCATGTAAAACCTCTATTCTTCCTATTTTTTTTTCAAACGGTAGCCAAATAATATCGCCAGTATTAAGCTTTTTATCAATATATCGTGCCTTTTTTAGGCTAACTTGACGGTCCTCATCCTCAACAGTAGAAACTATTTCTTTTTGTCCCTGAATAACTATTTCACCCGTCTTAGCATCTTCTTCAGCTTTGAGGATGAGATCAGGATACTTTTTTTGGTAGGCTGCAAGCATACCCTCGCAAACAATAGTGCTTAGGGTAGACTTATCAAGTCCTTTTTCTTCTACAAGTTCTTCGATTACGTCAACAAGATTCACTCTATCCTTTGCTTAACTGCTTGAATTGGTGTGTTACATAAGAATTATTTTTACTTGCTCATATACTTCTACAGCAAAAATGGGAAGTGCTGAAAAATACCTATTGAGCCCTAATGTCTTAAGCTTATTATAAATCGAGCCCTCTGGCAATAGGGCACGAGAGATTTTCTTGTCTTCACAAAAAAAAGGGGCATTGCACTTTCCGATTTCCAGACTCTTATTATCTTAATATATAGTTATTTAAATATAATAGTAATAGGTGATCGACTTTTTGGTGCATAACTTTTGTAAAATAATACGAATTTCATTGCTAGATCGATATATCAATAAATTATAGGGTGGTGCATAAGTGGTGCATAAGTGGTGCATAAGTGGTGCATAACTTTTTTGCGACTTCCCCAAAAACCTCTCTTGATCAGTCTATCAAAAAAGTATCTATTCAATCGGTGCCACCACAAAGTGTTTTCGAAAAACAAGAAAAAGTTATGCACCACTTATGCACCACTTATGCACCACTTATGCACCACTTATGCACCACTTGTTTTTTTTCTAAAAAACCCCCACTGTTTTGGGGAAATTGATAGCTTTGTTGGGAAATTTTTATAATTAATTGATAAAGAATTCCTCGTAGTTTTCTGATTATTAACTTGGGGTAAAATTAAGATGTTTTGAGAGAGTAGATATTATTCAAAAGAGGTGTATTCAAGGGCGGTTTGTATATCCTGCGTAAATATTTGTTGCATTTTTGGGTTGCGCAACACGTAGGCTGGGTGGTAGGTGGGAAGAATAATAATAGATCCCATATTCATCCGGATTCCACGTATTCTGGTAATCTTGATCTCCTTTTCCAAGAGTCCCTGAATTGCTGCTGATCCAAGGGTACAAATGACTTTTGGGCGGATAATTTTTATTTGATTAAGTAGTAAAAGGTTTTTGCAGGTTTGGCTTTCTATTGGAAGAGGTTTTCGATTGCCAGGTGGGCGACATTTGACAACATTGGTAATAAATATGTCTTGTCGTTTAATGCCAATAGATTCAATGGTGCGATTTAGGAGTTGGCCAGAACGACCAATAAACGGTCTTCCTTGCTCATCTTCTTCTTTTCCTGGCCCTTCGCCAACAAACATTAACCTTGCATCTGGGTTACCTTCTCCAAAAACCACAGTTGTTCTGCCGAGTGAGCCGAGCGGGCACTCCAAACATTTTTTATATGGCTCGTAGAGTTGGTTAAGTAATTGCTGTTTGTAGTTTTTTGGATCCATATATTTCCGCTGCAAGAAGACTAAAGCTTGTTTAGTTAGTATAGTTCGACTTGCGAAAATGAATAGCCTAAAAACAAGAATGGGGGTTTGGTTAAATTACCCCATAAGATATTGGGTCAAAAATATGCCCCAGGCGTTATTCACCACAAAGTTTGTTGCTTTGTAAGATGAGTGTATGTTGTGCTCGGGGAAGTAAATAGATATGCCATGAGCATATTTAAGATTGCGACCGGCGGTATTTGCAAAAACAATATACTCAATGAGTTTTTTACCCTTTGTTAATACCTGACTAAGCTTGTGAGTAATGGCCATATCTTCTTCGGGGTTGGTAAATTTGAAATGTTTTAAGTTAACCAACAGATTGCAATATAAATGGTAAAGATCCACATAACTTGGCTCATCAAAGTGTGTACATAGGCGTTTGTTTCTACTTGCCCGGATTGCATTTTTGACGCTCTTTCTAGATTGTTTATTCATCCCTTCAATACATAGCCGAGCAACTTGATCTACATTTTCTTCAAGCGCTGAAAATGCATTAAGGTTCATTGCCGATAGCGTGTAATCATTGGTAATAGAACCATATGTTTTGCCATACATATTGACGATGTGTTGTGCGAAGGTATTTTTATTAAGATTTTTTTCCGCGAATGGATATAGAACAAAGGAATAGTTCCAGCCCATGCCAAGTTCAACTTCCTGAGAACTGACCATAATGTGCGCATATTTCTTTATGATGTTACCTATTTCAATCATAGACATAAGGCAAGCATCAAAGCCGATAATACTGAATTTTTTTCCGTTAAGGTGTGATTTGCAAATGTTACTAAGTGCTTGATCAAGTTTTTGATTGGTCAAATAATTTCCTGTTGTATCATCCCAACAGATTCCACGTTGTTCGGGTTCCATGCAATTGATTAAGTCTAAAAAGCCGATGGATCTATCAAGTTCAAGTCGATTTGTTGCGGGATTAAAAGTAAATAATCCGGCTGGATTAATAATTCTACCATGCGGTGGATCAATTATGCCGGTGCCATGATTCCAGAAGATAAGTGCGTAGTCGTTGGCAGGGTAATTTTTGATGGCCCACTCACAACAATTGACAAGTGTTTTAGGGTTTCCGCTATCCATGGATTGGGTTGATGGATCGTGTGGGTTAACGTGGAGAATTCTGTTTTTCTCAATAAAGTATCGTCTGGTAATTTTTTTGTTGCCTGAAATGCGTATATCAAGATGAACAACAACGTTGATATATTTGTTTGATCCAATGCTTGCCATTTGTTTAATATTTCGTGCTGCAAAACTTCGTAAATCATTATCTGAGGCCATATAAACGATAAAAGTCCACTCTTTTTGTTTGTGTTGTTTTGTTAAAGTTTTTCGTGTTTGAAGTGCTGTGCAGGATTTTATTTCTTTGCAAAAGTCGCATAGGCATTCTTCGAGTTGTATAATGGTTTGGTCTTCTGCGTTGAGTTGTCTATGTTGTAGTATGCTTGCTGCGGATGAAGATATTAGTAAGAGTATTGCAAATTTGGGCCCTGATAATTTTTTTATATTTCTGAGCAACGATATAAGCATGAATCTCTCCCTTTTTACCATGAGAAGGTTATAAAATTTTTACAACCTTCTCATCTAATTGGTTGTTATTCTCTATCTTGATTCTTTCACTATCCTATGAAATAAAATATGAGAGAAGCAATAATTTATTTTTTATGTGTGCTTTGTCCTATATAGTTGATTAAGCCACGCAAGGGCAAAAGTAAGGGCAAAACTTAATTGGAAGTCGAGGAAAAAAAGTTGTATTGGATTTATTATAAGAAAGCAGAGGCAGACAGCTGTAAGAAAATGTAAAAAATGAAATGGTTTTTTGGCAAGATGACATAACTTATACAGAATAAATAGGGCAAAGGCGCGCATAAACGATACGGATGTCCAGGTAAACAAAAAATAAATGATGCCCAGTATTAATAAAAAGGTCTGTTTTACGCCAAAAGAAAGTGGAATGAGGCAGAGTAATGTGTACCAAATAAGAATAAATATCGCAAGATGAAGACCTGAGCGTGCAAGAAAATGAGAAATTCCCCATTTTTTAAATTGTTCGGTTGTTTGCTCCATTTTGTCTTTAATTCTTGTACGGTTTCCAAGAAATAGTGAGGAAAAAAAGGTAAATGCGTGGTGCGATAGTTTATATTCAAGTCTGGTAAGTATTCGTTGTTGTTGATCATATATCCATCGATGTAGAGACCACGAGGGGCGATCATCAATTGTATAAGACAATTGTTTGACATAAACAGTTGCAGCAATCTTTTCTTTTATAAGATACGATTGATATGAGGATTTTTGTGGTGGTTTGAAGGTAAGGTTGTGTATGGCGATTGTATCGGCTACCTGTATTTTTTCAATGGTATTGGTATAGAGCAAAATTATTTTGTTAATAGAATGCCATTTTTTTTGCTCAATTGGTTTAAACCGGTGCATGTGTATGGTAATACACCCTTTCATCCTCAGGTGTTTGGTTATTTCAATGTTTTTAACTGTACCAACAATGCTAACAGGTTTGGTTGGCACAAGTTTGTAAAAATTTTGATGTACATGTATCTGGTGTTGAAATAACCAAGCGCCAGCGGGAAATGCAAGCAAGCTTATCATTACTATATTTGAAGGGTGGGTAAATTTGATTCGTAAGAATTTTATACTTATGAGGAGAATAGCTAAAGCGATGCTACATAAAATAAGTAAATATGAATTTTGAGTAGATTGCCACCATATGCCTAGAATAAACGATATGGTAACGGGCAATAGTGGTGGAAAACTGAGGTGATAGAAAGATTGTATAATTGAACGCATTGATGTGTGAATAGATAGTGTTTTTTTTGATAAAAGATACTGTGTTATGATAGCAAGTAATACGTATAACAACAAGGATCATGAGTACGTTATTTATCTGGATTGTGGTGTTTAGGTGCTTTACTGTTAAAAAGGGGTCCCCAAATTTTAATTTGGGTTAAAAACAAGGGCTGCAGATGTGCAAAAATATTGTTAATATAATGATTATTGGTTATTATTTACTTTTTGGTTGTTGGGCATTTGCCAAAGATGGTGTTATTCAAGCCTGTTATAGGGATGAGATGAATATTGAGTTGAATAAAGATAAACTTTCGTTAAAAAAGGCTGATGGACCTTATGTGCGCAAAATGGTTCTCGATAATGGTATGACTGTTTTGGTTCGCCAAGTACATACAATTCCCAAAGTTTCGATCCAGATTTGGTATGATGTTGGGTCAAAAGATGAAGAATTACAGGAAAAGGGAATAGCCCATCTGATTGAGCACATGATTTTTAAGGGAACAGAAATACTTTCTGAATCTGACCTTAATATTCTTACTCACAAGCTTTCTGGTAGCTGTAATGCATTTACTTCATATGATTATACTGGTTACCTGTTTAACTTTCCTACACATCATTGGCGGGAAGCATTGCCGTTAATGGCCGACTGTATGGTGAACTGTAGCTTTAAAGATGATATGCTTAATTCCGAAATGAAGGCGGTTATTCAAGAATTGAAGATGGGCCGTGATAGCTATCAGCGCTCACTCATGGAGGAAATGATAGGAGCGCTTTTTTCTGATCATCCATATCATTATCCCATTATTGGTTATAAACGTGACTTATGGGGTGTTTCTGGGGATAATTTACGTGCGTTCTACAAAAAGCATTATTTGCCAAATAATGCGACATTAGTTGTAGTTGGTGATGTTAATACTGATGAAGTATTTCAGCTTGCCAAACAACATTTTGGACATATTCCTGCTGACCTTGCGTATCAAAAGACTGACCACTATCACAATAAAGATATTATTTCAAAATCAATAACACTGTATCGTGATATTAAGCAATCACTGGTTATGTATGCATTTGTGGCGCCAGGTGCACATAAAAAGGTTGATCATATTTTTCAAATTATTGAATGGGTGATTGGAAAGGGAAAGAGTTCACGCCTATATAAAAAATTAGTCAACGAGCTTCAAATTGCAACAGCAGTGGGTACCGGTTATTGGGATTTATTTGATCATAGCATCTTTTTTGTTATTTGTGAGCCAAAAACGGTTGAAAATATAGATCAAATAGATCAACAAGTAAGACAGGAAATTCTTGCTATCGCACAAAATGGCATTACTAACGATGAATTTAGTCGTGGTCTTAAAAATACACAAATGGCGCTTTATAGTTTACTAGAAGATACGGAAGATCAAGCATATCAAATTGGGGCAAGCTATTTAGCAACGGGGGATGAAAATTATGTATTTACTGCCTTGCAACAACCAGTTGATCAATTAAAGCAACAAGCACAATCATTGATTGCCAATTATTTCCGGCCGTCAGTGATGAACAAAGGTATGGTATTACCATTGCCAGAAGAGGAAAAAGTGCAGTGGGCAGCGTTGCAAGAAAAATCGGATCAAGAGGACGAACGTATTTTGTCGGCTCGTATTCGTAAAACACCAATTGAACCACCGATGTATGCCAAATCAATTCAAGTAAAAGATCCGGTATCATTTGCTTTTCCCAAGGCGGACACCTTACATCTTTCAAATGGGTTGAAGGTTTTGTATCATCACAATCCAAATACACCAAAAATCAATCTTATCCTTGAACTTAAGGCCCGCCATTACTATGATCCAGATGATAAACAAGGATTGTTCAATTTTGTTGCTAAAATGCTTTCTGAAGGAACAAAAAACTATTCTGCTGATCAACTTGCAGATATTATTGAGTCACGTGGTATATCACTCAAGGCATATGCTGGCGGTATTGTTGTGAGTATGCTTAGTGATGATTTAGCTTTTGGCTTAGAAATTCTTGAAGAAATCGTAAGCAGGGCAACATTTCCTGAAAAGGAAATAGAAAAAGTACGTGCGCAAATTCTTGCGGAAATAAAGCATTTTTGGGATGAACCGCGATATTTTTCTGGTCAATTAGTCCGTGAAATAATTTATAAGGGGCATCCATACAGCAAAAATAGTTTAGGATCAATAGAATCAGTGAAAATAATTAGTCGTGATGATATAGTTAATTTTTACAAAAAATATATAGGGCCACAAGGGGCACGCATTGCGATTGTTGGTGACCTTAAAGACTATAATTTAGCTGATATGTTAGAAAATAGACTTGGTAAATATAAGGGTGTTGAAGTTGAAGATATAGAGTTTCCTACACTTGATCCAACCAAACGCAAAGAATTTAATTATCCAATTAATCGAGATCAAGTGGTACTGAGTTTGTCCTGCCTTTCTATAAAGCGAATGCATCCTGATTTTGATAAGTTCTTACTCTTTAACCAAATTTTTGGTGGAGGTGTTCTTGGTTCGATGGCTTCACGGTTATTCCAATTACGTGAAGAAACGGGTTTGTTTTACACAATAAGAGGATCATTACTTGTTGGATCTGATGAACAAGAGGGAATATTCCAGGTTAAAACAATTGTTTCATTAGATCGCTTGCAAGAGGCTGAAAAAGCGATTAAGCAAACAATCAATACTGTTACTGACACAATTACTCTGGAAGAATTAATGGAGGCAAAGCGTGCTGTTATTAATACGCTTGTTGATAATTTTTCTTCAAACAGTGGTATGGCACAAACATTTTTGTATTTAGACCGCTTCAATTTGCCTGTAAATTATTTTGACACTAGAGCAGCAGATTTAGGAAAAGTAACCCTTGCAGATATGCAACAAGCAGTTAAAAAAGTACTTGGGGGTGATAACTTATTGACGTTGCGTGTTGGTCGGGTTTAGTAGGTTTATTATAATCGTAGTTTAAAAAAGTTATCAAAGTAAAATGATTTTGACAAAACAAAAAATAAAACATAATTTCAACAAATCTGTTAAAACTAAAAAAAGTTTTTCCAAACTATAAAGTTTATATTAAAAGCCATTATAATCATAAAAAAAATATGCTAAAATTAAATGAAGAAACTTTATCTGATTTAATGGAAGAAATTAAGTTAATTAATAAGTGAACTTATCTAAATAGATTAGCAAAATTCCTAAAAAACTAAAAATTTTTTAGGGGTAAAACATCTGATCATAAAATTAAATGAAAATATTCTAACCTTTTCAAAAAAAAATGCCTCATACTGAAACATTACAAGGAACTGTTGACCGTCTTCTTTTTCAAAACAAAGAAGATGGTTTTGTCATTTTTGTTCTTCAATTAAACAACAAACAAAACACTATTGTTAAAGGCCATGTTCCATCAATCACCCCAGGTGAAATTGTTACTATTCAAGGAACATGGGTCATGCATCCCAAGTTTGGCAAACAATTTGACGCACAACAATGCACTGCACAAATTCCAACAAGCATAGTTGGGCTTAAAAAATATTTAAGCTCAGGGCTCATTAAAGGCATTGGTCCTGTTTATGGAGAAAAATTAGTTAATTATTTTGGTGAGGAGGTTCTTGAAGTTATCGATAAAATGCCACATCGTTTGAAAGAAATTGATGGCATAGGTCCCAAACGGGTTGAAAAAATTGTAGCCGCTTGGCAAGATCAAAAAGAAATATCGCATATCATGGTTTTTTTGCAAGAAAAAGGAATTTCTCCTGCATATGCTACCAAAATTTACAAACGCTATCGGGCAGAGTCAATTTCTGTAATTCTTGAAAATCCTTATCGTCTTGCACAAGACATTTGGGGAATTGGATTTAAAATTGCTGATCAAATTGCACAAAATTTAGGTATAGCAAAAGATTCGTCAAAGCGTATTACTGCAGGCATTCTTCATACAATATCAACAGCCACTAGCTCCGGGCATCTTTATGTTGAGCTGCAAAAACTCAAAGAACAAACGACAGCCATTTTAGAACTTGATTACAACGATAACATTGCCAATACAATAAAACTTGCACTACATGACTTATACAATAGCGATAAAATAAAACTTATAAGCCATGAAGATAAACATTTTGTTACCCTCACACCGTTTTATTTTTCTGAGCAAGGAGTTGCTGGCAAACTCAAAAAACTAATGAAGTTTCCTGCACAATATACGTTTGATATAAATAAAATTTATAAAAAGCTGCGCACACAAACAAACAAAGACGTTGTTGCGCTCAATGAAGATCAACAAAAGGGAATTGTCACTTGTTTACAAAATAAAACGACGGTCATTACCGGCGGACCAGGAACTGGTAAAACAACATTAATTAAAAAATTAATTGAAATGCTAGATCAACACAAAATAACGTATCGCCTTGCAGCACCAACTGGCCGCGCAGCTAAACGAATTACTGAAGGTACAGGAAAACCTGCTACCACTATTCATCGCTTACTTGAGTTTGATGTTAGCACAATGGGCTTTGTACGCAATGAACAAAATACACTGCCACTCAATTTTCTTATTATCGATGAAGCTTCTATGATTGATATCTTTTTGGCAAATTCAGTTTTGAAGGCACTGCCATCACATGCGCACGTAGTATTTATTGGTGACGTTGATCAATTACCCTCAGTTGGTCCAGGCAACTTTCTTAATGATATTATTGCGAGTGACAAAGTGCCAAGCGTACGGCTTACTAAAATATTTCGCCAAGCACAAGATAGCCTCATCATACTTAATGCACACCGTATTAATACCGGTGAATTTCCAACTTCGTACCAACCTGATACTCGTCAAGACTTCATTTTTATAAAAGAAGAAGATCCGCAACAGGTAACTCTTCACTTAGAAAATATTTACACCAAAACATTACTAAAGCATGGTATCAATCCTCATGATTCAATTGTGTTAGTTCCTATGCATCGTGGCGTGGTGGGAACACAAAAACTTAATCACGACCTCCAACAAATGCTCAATCCAAATGCACAAAAAACATCCCTTGAAAATGATGCTGATAAGCATATTTCTTATGCTGGCACAATATACAACATTGGCGACCGCGTCATGCAGATTCGTAATAATTATGACAGGCTTGTTTTTAATGGTGACATTGGCATTTTGGAAAGTATTGATCATACAGAAAAAACTTTTAACGTTCTCTATGAAGAACGAATAGTTGAATATGACTTTGGCGATTTGAACGAACTTGTTTTAGCATATGCTATTTCTATTCATAAAAGCCAAGGCTCAGAGTATGCTGCTGTTATTATACCAATCTTTATGCAGCACTTTACTCTCCTACAACGCAATTTAA
>SDBT01010243.1_pt1 | contig 15159 bp, 9 predicted proteins | sample 2277101 | NCBI WGS metagenome assembly SDBT01 (sample SAMN10404973, study PRJNA504765) | marine sediment metagenome | isolation source: marine sediment core GS10_PC15, 103 cmbsf | place: Arctic Ocean: Southern Knipovich Ridge | collected 2010 | reverse complement strand
ATTCATTTAACCACTTTGTTATAGTCAAAATATCTCGTACACGTTGCCCAAATATTGGTTTCCCTGCCAGGAAATCCCAAAATTTATCTTTCAAACCAGGAGATGTCTCTCCTGTGCCACGCAGGTCAACTGTACAAATACGATATCCTTCCTTTAATAATTGCTTCAATATGTCCATGTCCTTGAGAATAGCTGACTTCCCATTCTGATTGATGTACAAAACAACTTCCTGTTTTAGATTATTCACCTTTGATTCAAAAAGAACTCCAGGTAATACAATGCCTGCTTCAGGCTCAAGAACAAAGGTGCGAATAGCTATATCGCCTACAGAACGTGCCTCTTTGAACTGACCAGCTACAGTAATATTGTCAAAATTTGTGTTCAGAACCCTCTCAATTGAAAAAGCCATCTCCTCCTTATGTTTCTTCAGTGCTTTTTGTGTATTAACTGATTCCAATTTAGCCTTATGCACTGATAAATAATCCAAAACCCATTCATGCGGATGACGACTATCAGGCTGATCATATACACTTCCCGTCTTGGTTGCCCACAGATCATTAATTTTTTCTATGGCACTATTTTCTTCCAAAAAATCTTCTGAATCACCACCAGTCCAGCGCAGCATCCAGGCATAAGTAATCTCCCTTTGCTCCCGATTATACTCATGTGCAGCCTTCACCATGCTGATAGAAAATTTTTCAGGTACTCCATGGGCGGCATACGATTTATATAGCCAGGTACTCAAATCCCAGACACCCCGGGGTGGATTGAGCTTATCATCTGAAGTTGCGTTAATCAGGAGCGGTTTTGGCACCTGGGTAAACAGAGGATCTCCTCTTGGATCAATGGCAGCAGAAAAAGCTCCGAAGAAAATCTGCTCGTGGTCAGTTGCAAGATCAGCGTGTACACGATAACTCCAGGTGTTTGGGTTACAAACTGGAACCGATATGTAAATACGATCCTCAAATGGTAATATATAGGTGGACATCATTCCTCCGCCAGAGCTTCCTGTAATTCCAATCTTTTGCGCGTCAACTTCATCGCGACTAACGAGATAATCTATTGCACGGATAGCATCCCAAACCATAAAATTAAATATATGGGAGCCACTGATAAAAGCCTGGGTTCCTATAATCTGATGAGCAATACCAACAGGAACATCATAGATCTTTCTTTCTCCCTGACCCAATCCATCAATGACCAGGGAAACGAAACCTTTTTTTACCTGGGCGATGCATATTCGCTGTGTTTTTTCCGCTGCTTTACCGTCATTATTATGCCCGATGACGTTTAATATGGCTGGCCTGGGAAAAGTAAAATTCTTAGGTATATATAAATTCGCGCTTACCGGAAAGTTTGGCCGGCTTTCGAATAAAATTTTCTCAATTACATAATCGTCCCGATCAAGGTGGCCTGTAATGCGGGCATTCATTGATGTGCGCTCAGGGAAAGGCCCTGTCCATGAAATGATAGAATCCCGAATCGTTTGTGATCGTGAATCCCAATCTTTGGCTGACTTGAGGGTTGACAATAATGAATCCCTGGCTAAAAATTGTTCGTCCACAAGATGGGTAAGGTAATCCCTCATCATTTCCTCTGCCGGTTCGCCCAGAACCGTCATATCCTTAATTGATAACTGATCCTGTGCATTCAAATTATTAGCAAATAATATGAACAGCAGGACAATAAAAATCTTATCCGGTATATATATCAGCCTATTCATTTAATGGCTCCTCCCTTAGACCTGTAATGGCCACATTATGAGTTTTCGCAAACTTATCTATCTCATCCATTAATACATTTTGCCACCTTTCAATCTCCATCCTTTCAAATGGGGCCAACATGTGTTCCAGCCCGGTTCTGCGGTCAGCAAAATGATCTTTAAGATCATCTAATACATGCACGAATTCTCTGCCATCTACACTTTGGCATTTTTTGAACCGGCTCTTTTCCCAAATGGATTTAAGTTCCCTTCCGGTTTCCTGTCCCCTTTTCCATATTTCACCAGCCAGATTATATGCTTCAACCATATTATTTATCGCTTTGGAATAATCTTCTCCGGCTTCAGATGCTTCAATCAGGTAATTCTCTACCTTGACCCAATCCAGTAAGGTATTGATTGTATGCTGCTCCAGGTATGCAATAGAAAGCAGTACCTCTAAATTATATTGGTTGCGATTCACTCTTGATAAGCTATGCATAAGAAGGCTGATTAGCTTTTCGTTGTCTCGTTTGACCACAGCGACCTTCTCTATTTTTGAAGCATATCTTGTGTTAAAAACAGATTCTGAACTTATGCCAGGAATTGGAAGAGTTTCAAAAGTGGGATCATAGCGTTCAGTATTTATGCCCTTTCCATACCAATCTCCATAGCCAGGCCCTCTTTCTTTCGAAATCACATTATCCCACAAATCCTGATAAAAACGGGCACCATCTTCTAGAAGGCGATAAACTTCCACCATTTCCGGGCTGTTATAACCATAGAAAGCATCCATAAAATCAGAAATGCTTTGTTCGAGTGAAGGTTTTCCTACAGTCCATGAATACTGAATACCTGTTGCCCATCCCAGCCAAAAGATCTCGTTATGCAAACCGGCATCATCCCATGCCGCGGTAAATGATCCCATTAAATTTGCTCCACGCTTTAGTACATTCGCACTGGAAACAGAAGTGCTTCGTAAATTGCCCTCAACAGGTATATTTCGGTATGTAGTAGGAAAATAGTTTGGAAACAGATATTCCGCACCCTGGACCGAATTATAATTTAATTGCTTTATTCCTGCCTTATTCTCTTCATCAATCCATTTTTGATCTTTCCCGTTGCTGATTACCCCATCAATCATTGTTGATGGCAGCTTATGGATATCTTCGGGCAGCAGAGGAAATTCTATCCATGAAATCATTTTCCTGCCACGCTCTGACATGAATTCATTCGCGCGATTTACAAAATCCACCCATGCCTGGCTTCGGTTTTGATCATTGTATTCCTGCTCGCACTTACCACATATCCCTGCAAAATATATTTCATCGGTTGATACCAGAAAATAATCTACACCAGGCGTTGCGTCAATCATATCCTGATACATATCAAAAATAAGCTGTATGGCCTCCTCATCACACAGGCATACCTGATAATTATTCCCATCTGATTTTAAATGTGCAAATTCCGCATGTTTCAGGACGTAGGCCATGTGAGCCGGAGACTGTACATCCGGGATCAATTGTATAAATCGTTCCTTTGCATATGCTGTCAAATCCTGCATCTCTGCCTTTGTGAATGCCCCCGGGGCACCAATAACCGGATGACTGGGATACTCATATTTATCCTCGATCTCAAAAGCAACTGCATTCGCCTTGAAATAAGCGGTCTGGTCTAAAAAGCGCTTTAGTGTTTCGATCCGATCCTGATGATGCTTTGTATCCCAATGTAAAATGCGCAACTCCAGGTCCGGCCAGTCGGTGAGCGTTCCTTCAGGTAAAGAGAACCCGCCACTATTCAAAGGTTTGAGCAACTGCAACAGGCTTTGTACACCATAAAATAACCCAACCTCGGAATTTCCTGTGATTTTTACAAGACCCGGGGCAATTTCCAGGCGATAGGCCTGCAAAGCAAGTTCAGGAGATAAATTGTTATTTACAGTGCCGGGTTTTATTTCAAGAATAATTCTGCCCTCGCCATGTCCTGAAAAATCAATTCCATGAAGTTCCCTGGCACTGAATTGGAGTGTCTTTAAAACAATACTGCTGACATCAAGTTTTGTATCGATGCCCCAGCTATTGTCAAGAACAATATTTTGTCCTGTCAGCTCTGTTTTTTGAGGGGCGGGGATAAGACTAAACCCATTGCTCCGCAAGTCATTAATAAAACCAAAGGCCACAGCAGATGGAGCAATTAGTAATAAAGTCAAAAAGATTCTAAAAGATATACCGGTTCTCTGTAAAAGTGTTTTCTTAACAACTTTGACCTGAAATTCACTTGACATTGTTCCTTTGATTATTGATTTCGTATTTAAATCCCAAATATATTGATTTTTAAACCTGCGGATTTCCAATTCATTTTAGTTTAGCTAATATTGATTCTGATGACGATGATCCCAATTCCTGTAACCTGAATTCTTCTTTAACGGGATCTTCATTCCGTCTGTTGATTTCATCCATTGAAATAGTTCGTTCTTGAGTTCTTCAATTTTGGATTGCAGTTCAGGTTTTTCTATCAGGTTATACATTTCATCCGGATCGTTTTGTATATCATAAAATTCATTTCTGTCCCAGATCCCATGGTAAAAGATATATTTGTATTTATCTGTACGTACACCAAAAACTGTCGGAGTCATGGGGAAATTGTACTCCCAGAAATATTCGTAGAAAATACGGTCTCTCCAGGCAATTTTGTCGTCATTAAGTAATTTAATAATTGACTCTCCAGGCATATAATCCGGTTTTTTCAAACCAGCACTTTCCAAAATTGTCGGGGCAACATCTATATTCTGAACCATTTTTGTAATGGTCTGTCCACCTTTAAACAAATCAGGGCAACGCATTAGAAATGGCACTTTTACCGATTCCTCATAAAAATGTCGTTTATCAATCAGCCCATGCTCGCCCCAACTAAATCCGTTATCACCCATAAATATTAAAATAGTTGATTGATCCAGCCCCTCCTTTTCAAGAAAGCCCATTATCGCTCCAAGGCTCTCGTCAACTGACAAAAGGAGTTCACAATAAGCCTGCACCATTTCATCTAAATTATTATTCCCATTGTACATATAATCCACACCATGCCAGCTAATGCGTTGTTGAGCAACCCACTCGGGCCATTTCAGGTTGCGGTATTCACCTGTTTTGGTTTGATCATAAGTTTTGGGGAATGGGATCTTTTTATTTGCATATCTTCCTCTATGTCTTGGTGCAGGAAGATATGCCCCATGAACAGCCTTGTGAGATAAGTACGCGAAGAAAGGTTTGTTTACATCCCGTTCTTCTAACCATTTCAGCATGTGTTCTGTTAACAAGTCGGTGACATATGTAGAGTCTTTATAGGTAATATGTTCACCATTAATGTTTAAAACCGGATTATAATAAACGCCTTGCCCTCTAAAACTTTCCCAATGATTAAAACCCGGTTGTGGGGCATCAGTATGGCTTCCCATGTGCCATTTCCCAAAGAATGCGGTTTGGTAACCGATTGCCTGTAAATATTGTGGGAAATAAGTAAGATTATTCGGCGCTGGTGCCTGATTGTCAACAATGGTATGTGTATGTGAATAGAGACCTGTCAAAATGGTAGCCCTGCTGGGTGAACAGAGTGAAGTAGTTACAAATGCATTTTTAAAATATGCTCCTTCGGCAGCGAGTTTATCCATATTGGGAGTTTCAAGCCACGGAACTTTACCGGTAAACCCCATGAAGTCGTACCGTTGGTCATCGATCAGGATAAAAATAACGTTTCGGGGATTGGCATTATTGATTTTTTCAAGAGCTGGTAAAACATTGTTCTGTCCTCTTGCATTCAAAGCAAAAAGACTACAATAGAGAAAAATTATTATTTTCATTCAATTGTGTTATTAATAAAACATCTGTTGAGTTTAAATATCTAATTTAAAAATGTTTCATTAAAAAACACACCAAGCATTTACGAATTCTGACTTTTGGCTATCTCCCTGGATTTTTGTAAATGTTGTCTATTCCCGGATAGAACAGCTGTCGGGATAGAAATCAGGCCACTGACCGGGAAGATTTCATCTCCCTTTCCTCTTTCCCTGAATAATTAATACTCCCTGCAAGTTTTACGATTGTATTCCATGCTGATTTGCGTTTTGTTTCATCGAGCAGATATTTTGTCTTTTGCTCAGTCAGGTCTCCAATCATTTTACCAGCAGGAGAGGCAAAGAATTTCCCGTTATCTTTATCAGGCATATCAATGGCCGAGATATACCGGTTTGCACCTGTCGAAACCGGAGCTGCAACACCCATTACCCTGCCTAGTGAGTTCATAAGGGGCAAAAGGATGTTCCTGAAGACGAAGGACTGGTTACGTCCAAAATTTGTTGCGGGTGCACTGCCCGGGGAAATGGCGAAAACCCTGATGCCCTGGGAAAGTTTCCCGGCCAGTTCTGCCGACCACCAAGCTACATATAATTTGGCTATGGAATAAGCCTTCATGACATTGTACTTGTCGGGAGCGTATCCCCTGGCAAAAGCTTCAAAGGTACTTTCCATATCATCCTGGTACTCCACCCTGCTAATCTCATCAAAGTCAGGAAGTCCCATTCCCGGAACATCTCCCCTGGCCGCCTCTGATCCGGCGATCACAATATTGGCATTATCCTTGATGATTCCATGCTCCAGCAACATTATGGTAAGGACATGATGTCCGACAAGGGTGGATGCAAATGTCAGATCGACACCATTCCGGTTTTTTGATAAACCAGCTGTAACTGAACCTGCATTCAGTATCAGGAGATCAATTCGCAGTCCGGATTCTTTCAGTCTTTCAGTAGCATTCCGTGCCGATTCTGCATCCGATGTATCTATTTCAAGAGAACTGAATCTGTTTTCAAATCCCCTTTCCCTGAGAAGTTGAGCTGTATTATCAGCTTTTTCTACTGTCCTGGTTGCAAGGATGATATTCCCGTATCCAAGTTTTGCCAGTTGCTGGACGGTTTCATAACCGATCCCTGAGTTTGCCCCGGTTACCAGAGCTGTTTTGTCATTGTTTTTCATTTTATTATTGATTTAAAATTAGTGTATGTATTGATCTATCCAGTTTTCTGAGAAAAAAATTAAACCCTTATATAATCCAATACCCGCTTGATATTCTTTTTCATTCCTTCCCCGTCAAGTGTAAGTCTGCCGAGTATAAAAGCACCATAGAGCTGGGACTGTACCATGCCGGCAATTTCCATTGAATCCATATCCTGCCTGATTTCCTTTTGCTGTTGCCCTTCCTTGATACAAGCGTCCAGTACGGTCAGTATCTTTTTAAGTTGCCTTTCAGTAGACAAACGCAAAACATCATTGAAGCCTGCACACTCGATTGAAAGTTTTTGCACTAGACATTCGGTTTTGAATTCCCTCTCAACGGCTGTATCTGTTATTGTATCTACAAGTTTTTCAAGTTTTTCCATTGCACTACAATCTGAATCATCAAACAGTAGACTTTTGTAATATTCAGCCGCACCATCCCCGTATTGTTCCAGCACCCGGCTGGCAAAACCTTCTTTGCTCTTGAAATGGTAATAAAAGGAACTTCTTGGATAACCCGATTTTTCAAGTATCTCTTCTGTCCCGGTATTGAAATAACCCTGGGTTTGGAAGAGCTCCTGTCCTACACCTATGACCTTATTGATATCGTGTCTGACCATCGTTACTGTACTAATCAGTACAAAGTAAGAAAAAAATAATCAGACTCCCATTTATTCAGGCGAGTTTTAACAAAATAATAACAAGTTGATTTAAACCTCTGTTTTCTTGGTCTTCTTCCTGTCATGCTCGTTGAGCAATATCTTTCGCAGGCGTATAAATCGGGGGGTTACTTCCACATATTCATCTTCTCCGACATATTCCAATGCTTCTTCCAATGAAAATTTTATGGCAGGTGCTATGGATACTTTATCATCCGACCCTGAAGCCCGCATATTGGTAAGCTTCTTTGTTTTGATCACATTTATTACCAGGTCATCCTGTTTCGCATTCTCCCCTATTACCTGGCCTGCATATATTTCTTCATTCGGATCAATGAAGAATTTTCCCCTGTCTTGCAATTTATCAATGGAATAGGGGATAGATGTACCCATCTCCAGGGCTATTAATGCACCATTTCTTTTACGGAGTATATTGCCTTTCCACGGTTCATATCCTGAAAACCTATGCGAAATAACTGCATTGCCTTCAGTTACGGTTAATACAGGCTGTCTCAATCCAATCAATCCCCTTGCCGTTATTTTAAACTCAAGATTTATCCTGTCATTCTTTGTGACAATATTGAGCAGATCTCCTTTGCGGCTGGTAACCAGTTCAATTACTTTCCCGGAGAATTCTTCTTGCACATTCACATAAAGCATCTCCACCGGTTCATGTTTATACCCGTTTATCTCCTTAATGACCACCTTTGGCTGACCCAGCTGGATCTCATAACCTTCTCTTCTCATGGTTTCAATCAGGATGGATAAATGCAGGATCCCCCTGCCAAAGACCATTAATTTATCGGGGGAATCTGTTTCTTCCACCCTTAAGGCAAGGTTCTTCTCGGTCTCCTTGAACAATCTTTCCCGGATCTGTCTTGAGGTAACATATTTACCATCTTTCCCAAAGAAGGGAGAGGTATTTATGGTAAATAACATGCTCATGGTGGGTTCATCTATCGAGATTGGTTTTAAAGCTTCGGGGGTTTCAAAATCAGTAATGGTATCTCCTATATCAAAATTTTCAAGTCCAAATACAGCGACTATTTCACCTGACTTAACCTCTTCTTTGGTCTTCTCTTTCCCCAGTCCCTCAAAAGTAAATAGTTCCTTAACCGTAGACTTATTGATCAGACCATTTCTCTGGACGATGGATACCTGGTCCCCCGTTTTAATGCTTCCTCTATGTACTTTCCCTACTGCTATCCTGCCAGTATAAGAAGAGTAATCCAGGGAAGATATTTGTAATTGCAAAGTCCCGGGATTTTCCCTCGGTGGATCAAAATATTCTATTATCTTATCCAACAAATAAGTCATATCCTCTGTTGGGGTTTTCCAGTCCTCTCCCATCCAACCTAGTTTTGAAGAGCCATAAACGGTAGGGTAATTCAGTTGCTGCTCTGTAGCATCCAGGGAAAACATCAACTCGAATACCAGTTCGTTTGTTTCTTCCGGGCTACAGTTTGGTTTATCAACTTTGTTAATCACAACAATAATTTTTAACCCAAGTTCTATTGCTTTTTGCAAAACAAAACGGGTTTGGGGCATGGGGCCTTCAAAAGCATCCACCAGCAAAAGGACTCCTTCAGCCATGTTAAGTACACGTTCTACCTCCCCCCCAAAATCGGAATGTCCCGGGGTGTCGATAATGTTGATCTTTGTATCCTTATAATTGACCGAGACGTTCTTGGACAATATGGTTATACCCCTCTCCCGTTCAAGGTCATTCGAATCGAGGATGAGATCCTGCACTTCCTGATTATCCCTGAACATCTTTACCTGGTGCAATATCCTGTCGACCATGGTTGTTTTTCCGTGATCCACATGTGCTATAATGGCAATATTCCTTATATCCATAATCTTCTTGCTTGCAATTAAAAGTCCGCAAAAGTAACTTAATTCAGCAAGAGTAAAAAGAAAACTTTCAGTTGTCTTCTGATCCCAGGTTATAGATTTCCTGTATTTCTTTTATTGTACTGCTCCTCCACATTTAGTTCAACCAGCCTGTTGTACTTGTGTTCCTCATCATGGATGGCATTTAATTCCTCTTTATGCCTATATATAAGAAATCAGGGTCCTGTCCTTTAGCCAGGTTTTCAAAAAATTCCATATCGGATACGTTCTTCTCAGCAACCCATTTTTTGTTGTTCTCAAAAATCTGGTTGTAAGTTGTCATGCATTAAATTTTACTGATTGGATTCTATCAGGATACTGGTTTTCTGATCCTCCCTGGTTGTAATCTTTAATAGATACCAGTTTCGCTGCTTTTCGATCCAGAAATCAACTGACTCATTGTCTTTAACGTTTGGCTCGTCCAATTCAGTTGGCCATCTTATTATCTGGGTTCCGGCTCCGTCCACCTGGTAGCTTAACTGTTTTCCATCTGAATGGGCATCTGAAATAGCAGATGTGGATGAGACTATGGTTATTCCGTTTCCTTCATTCGGTAATACAAAGATTGCAGATGTTGATTCTTTGTTTTCATATATCAGATCCATTTGTAACAGATCTTCTTCGGCATTATATGGATTATTCAATACGGCCAGCAATTCCGATGTATTCAGATTTTGTTCAAAGCTGTAATCAGAAGGTTCTTCTGAAAAAGAGATGATCTGGCCTGCAGCTTTTTCGCTGTTGATTATGGAATAGATCTCGGGTGAATCGCCCACCCTTCCATTTATAGTTGGCTCTGTTTCAGCAATATACGGAAGAACTCTTTTCGATTGCCGGACCTGCTGACCAACAAATGCTCTTTGTTCTTCTGTCATCAGTGAAAGGTCTCCCCAGAATCCATGCCCTGCAAGGAGGGAGTTATTCACGTTGTATTCCATGCAACCTGCCAGATCATGAGGATAACTCGCGTAGGTAAAGAGTTCCAGCGGTATCAGTCCGGCATATTCGTTGGCAATCGTTCTCAATGATTTTGTCCGAAAGCTTGAATAATCATTGTAGCTGCTTGCACCATTATTCATAAAAAATAATTTTCCCTGACTGAGAGGAGCCAATCCGATCATTACTCTCCGGGCTTCGGTAAGATCGATCTCAATGACAAGTTCCGGTTCATACGCTGTCAGTATCTCCATGGCTTTAACAACATAGATGGGCAGAAGATATTCATATCTTGCTCTTAATTCTTCTTCAGGATAATCGCTTGAGCCATGCCCAAGGTCAGGCAAAGTACTGTAGAAAGTATTAATGGCATCCCATTTCATAAACCGGCAACCCTGGTCTATTAATCGCTTGCAGTCCCCGATGAAAACATCATAGAAACCACTTACAAAATCGAATGCGGGGTGATCCCACTGGGCCCGGATGGGATTCCCTTCAGAATCCAGGATCACCCACTCAGGATGCTGTTTATACCGCTGGGTGGTTGAATCAATCCCCATAGAAGAGAACCAGATTCCCATTTTAATACCAAATTCATCCAGTTTCTCTTTCACAGGACCCAATCCATCAGGGAGACGCTCTGCATGAGGTGTCCAGTCACCCTGCGTCTGCTCCCAGCCATCATCGAGGACAAATATATCCACGCCAAGCTGGGCAGCGTATTCAATCTCCTCAAAAATGCGTTCGTAGGTTAAAATACCTCGAAGCGGTCTCGATCGATCTTCACGTTGCATTCCCCATGTATTATAGTAGAATTCAGGTTTCCTGGAAACCGGATTTTCACAGATCTGCTGAAAGAGATAATTTCTGATGATTTCCTTTCCTTTATCAAGGTCTTTATCATCATAATATGCGGTGGCTGTCCAAACTGTTTCATAGGGATGTTCTGCATCTATTACTTCACCTTCCAGATATGCCCCCCGCAAAGCATCCACAGAAAGGCTGATAAGATCTTCTGTTCTTTGGGTACATATTCCGAGAAATTTGAAATCCTCATCATTTAATGGAAAATTGAATACACCCTTTGTCCCCTGCATGGCATCATTAATGAGATTTCCTTCACCGGTCTTCTCTTTATCAAGCAAACCATTGACATCATCCTGGGAAGCATGTTCATAGGCTGTGATCCAGCTTAGCGAATTCGATGTTAGAATATGAATCGGACCTTTGTAAACAGCAGAACCGGATTTAACAGGCAGCCTTTGTATATCAGGAAAATACATGTGGTTGCGGGATTTCTTCTCCCAGCTGGCTATTTTGATCTCAACAGATTCAAAATTATCACCAGGTCCTGTATGTATCGCATATTGAGGGAATCTGAAATGCAGTTTCCCCTTGTTTTTATTCAACCTGAATGTATCATCTGAAGTACTCAGGATGAGCTTTTCCCTTACCAGAGAAGATCCAGGAAACACTTGCTGGATAATGCTAATGGTCAGGCCCTTAACATGTTTACTAAGGCCCGCAAATTCCAGGATATATTCAGTTCCTCCATTTATCATCTGCCGCTCTTTCATGTTCCTGAAGACCCAAAGTCTGTCATTCGATGTGGTTATTTTCCCGTTGATAATAAATTCAAAGTATGGAGTACTTGTCTGATTAAGAAACTTTCCATCCTTTTTCCTGAAATATTCAGGCTGGATGACCCCTGGATTTTTGCGATCACAGGTAAAGGATTTTATGAATTCACTGTTTTCAATCTGAATTCCTTTCCTTTCTGAAAGACCTGCACAGGATAATAAAAAGACAAGAATGATGCTGAATGAGATTGAATTAACTTTTTTCATATGCGGTTTTTAGAATTAATTATTGACCTCTGTAATTTTTACGGGTCGGTTTTCCTCCACAGATTTCCTGGCTGCCAGTCCGATCATAATGGACATCAGTCCATCAATACCACCCACTGGCATCTCTCCTCCTGTATTTAATGCATTGATAAAGTCGTGCATCTCATTGTTATAGGATTCCTGGTAACGTTCCAGGAAGAAGTGAAGCGGAAGGTCCCCCGAAACACCCTTTTCACTATATAGTTTATGGCTATTGGGGAAATTATTGTCAGCCAGGGCCATTCCTTTGCTGCCAAAGACTTCCAGACGCTGATCATATCCATATGCAGCTTTTCTTGAATTGTCGATAACAGCCATCGTGTTATCCTCAAAGACCAATGTAATTACGGCTGTATCAATGTCTCCTGCTTCGCCTATAGCCTTATCCACTTTTACTGCACCTGCAGCAAAAACTTCCCTGACTTCCTTTCCGGATATATACCTGGCCATATCAAAATCATGGATTGTCATATCCAGGAATATTCCGCCTGATACTTTGATATAACTGATGGGGGGCGGTCCGGGATCACGGGATGTGATCTTCAGGATCTGGGGATCACCGATTGTTCCGTTTATCACCAGCTCACGTATTTTCCTGAATTCTGGATCAAAACGGCGATTAAACCCAAGCATGAGTTTCACCTTTGATTCTTCCACAATTGTTAAAACCTCTTTGACCTTTTCCAGGGAAAGATCAAGCGGTTTTTCGCAGAAAATATGTTTACCTTTCCGGGCAGCCTTTACCACGTAATCGGCATGTGTGTCGGTTGGTGAGCATATCACAACTGCATCCAGTTCAGGTATCGAGAGTAAACTATCGTAATCTTTCAGGAAAAGCGGGATATTATATTCATCCGCTGTTTCCTTTGAATTGTCCATTAGATCCATAACTGCAACTACCTCAATTTCAGAGAAATTTCTGCATAAGTTGTTGAGGTGTATTTTCCCGATTCTGCCCAAGCCGGCAACGGCAATTTTAATCTTGTTCATGGTAAGATGCTCTTAAGTAATCGATTGACTCAATTTTGTTTAACTGGCTATAGTCCCAGTGATTTGATAAACCCTCTGTTATGGGCGGCACAATCTCTCGGAGAACCCATTCCCGGGAGTACGTCCTGTTCCACAACTATCCAGCCTTCATATCCTTTATTATCTAAGATTTCAACGACAGATTTAAAGTCTACATTCCCTTTTCCAAGTTCACAGAATACACCTGCTTCGACGGCCTGAAAGTAATCCAGGTCCTTTTCTGTCACCTGCCTGCCAACACCGGGATCATAGTCCTTGAAATGGATGTGCCATATTCTGGGGTAATAAGTTTCCAGTGCTTTAACCGGGTCCCCTCCGCCAAAGGCATAATGTCCTGTGTCGAGACAAAGACCCAGTAAATCCGGATCTGTCTCTTGCAGTAATCTATCAATTTCATGGGGAGTTTCCACAAAACCTGCACAATGATAATGAATGACCGTGCGCATTCCGAATTTTTCCTTAACGGCTCCTGCAACCATATTTGCTCCTGCCGAAAAGGTCTTCCACGATTCTTCTGAAAGTCCCATTTCAGCAGTGATCCTGCCTGCATTTTTCGTCCGGTAATCAACTGTGCCGTTATCATCGGCCAGCACAATAAAAGCATCCTTAAAACCTGCATCATACATTAACTGTGCAGTTTTCAGCTCCAGTTCTTTGCCAGTTATTTGCTCCTTCACATCGGATAGAGCTGCAGGTACAAAAGCTCCAAGTAGGTTAAGATCATAATCCAGAAGTATTTTCTTCAGCTCAGCCGGATCGGTTGGCATAAAGCCCCAGTCCCCCAATTCGGTTCCTTCATATCCGGTTTCTTTCATTTCGGAAAGGACCTGCAAATACTCAGGTGCTTTTCCATCCATATCAAATTCAAGGGCGCCCCATGAACATGGTGCATTGGCTATTTTTATCATGCTTATTAAAATTTACGTGACCATTCCTTTGGCCATCTTTCGATAATGACTTTTGTCTGGGTGAAAAATTCAATGGCATGCCTTCCCTGTCCGTGCAGGTCGCCGAAGAAACTATCGTTCCAGCCGCTAAACGGGAATTGTGCCATTGGGGCTGCAACCCCAATGTTGATCCCAATATTCCCGGCATTTGCCTTGTTCCTGAAAGTTCGGGCGTTCAACCCGCTGGAAGTGAACAGGCAGGCCATGTTCCCAAAATTGTTATTGTTTACAAAGTCAATGGCCTGGTTTATTGAATCCATATGTATGAGGCTCATAACCGGACCAAAAATTTCGGTTTTTACAACTTCCCCGTCAACCGGTACATTTTCTAATATACTTGGTTTGATGAAGTTGCCGGATTCATAACCACTTATCCTGGCATTTCGCCCGTCCAGTAAAAGGTTTGCTCCTTCAGCCAATCCTTTTGCAATTAATCCTTCAACCCGTTCTTTGCTTTCAGGTGTAATTACGGGTCCCATTTCAATCCCATCATCCAGTCCAAATCCAGTGGCTTTATTTTTAGCAGCTTCTATCAATGCCTCTTTAATAGCACCGTTCTGATCTCCGACAACAATAATGTTTGAGGCAGCAAGGCAACGTTGCCCGGCACATCCGTAAACACTGTCGGCAACAATATTTGCGGTCATATCAATCTCGGCATCGGGCATGATAATGACCGGGTTCTTTGCTCCTCCTTGTGCCTGGACCCGCTTTCCGTTGGCAGCTCCACGTTGATAGATATATTTTGCGACGGGGGTTGAACCTACAAAACTGATTGCTTTTACCTCCGGGTGGTCGAGCAGGGCATCAACACTGGCTTTTCCTCCGTGAACAAGATTTATCAACCCCCCTGGTAGGTCCAATTGATCGATCAGCTCGAAGACCCTCATCATTGTCAAAGGAACTTTCTCTGAAGGCTTCAGGATGAAGCTGTTTCCACATGCAAGGGCATATGGTAAAAACCAAAACGGAATCATTCCCGGGAAATTGAAAGGAGCAATGCAGGCACAGATCCCAACAGGCTGGCGGATCATGAATTCATCGATGCCTGTTGCTACATTTTCA
>SDBT01010242.1_pt1 | contig 15160 bp, 15 predicted proteins | sample 2277101 | NCBI WGS metagenome assembly SDBT01 (sample SAMN10404973, study PRJNA504765) | marine sediment metagenome | isolation source: marine sediment core GS10_PC15, 103 cmbsf | place: Arctic Ocean: Southern Knipovich Ridge | collected 2010 | reverse complement strand
ACCCCGATGGTGGACACGGTTATCCGCCTGGCGCTCAGCCCGAAACCGCACTTTGACTTCAGGACGCGGATGGCTTTCAGGACGCTGTCGAGGTTCGCCATCGGTTCGCCCATTCCCATGAAGACGACGTGGTCCGTATGTCTCCTGGGAAGGGCTGTTGCCCCGAGCATCTGCTCGAGGATCTCCCCGGCAGATAGGTCTCTGGTGAACCCGCGCGCCCCGCTCGCGCAGAACACGCACCGCACCGCGCATCCTACCTGGGTGGAAAGGCACACGGTCCCCGAGCCGGCCTCGGGTATGTGCACGGTCTCGACGGAGGCGCCGTCCATGAACGTGAGCAGGATCTTGGCGGTGCCGTCCCGGCTTCGACGCACGTCCCGGGTGCTCGAGGTCAGCACCGTGCAGGATGCTGCAAGTTCTTGCCTGAGCGGTGCCGGCAGGTCGGCCATACGCTCGAACTCGGTCACATGCCTGCGGTATATCCAGGTGAGGACCTGTCGCGCGCGGTAGCGGCCCGCACCTGCCTTCTGCATGCGGCGCTCAAGCTGGTCGAGGCTGAGGTCGAGGACCGCTGTTAGGTCTCCAGGGGGAGTCACGACGGGCTCACTCGCCGATCACCTTGACGAGGACACGCTTGCGGCGCCGTCCGTCAAACTCGCCGTAGAACACCTGCTCCCACGGTCCGAAGTCCAATTTCCCTTCGGTGATCGCCACCACCACCTCGCGGCCCATCACCTGGCGTTTCAGGTGCGCGTCGCCGTTATCCTCCCCGGTGCGGTTGTGCAGGTAGTGAGAGACGGGTTCGTGCGGGGCTATCCTCTCAAGCCACTCGTCGTAGTCCTGATGGAGCCCTGTTTCATCGTCGTTGATAAAGACACTTGCCGTGATGTGCATCGCGTTCACGAGGCAGAGGCCCTCCTTGATGCCGCTCTTGCGCAGGCACGCTTCGACCTTCGGCGTTATGTTGACGAGACCTCGGCGCTTCGGGACGTTCATCCACAACTCTTCCCGGTGACTCTTCATCATCTCCTCCTCTCGAATGACCGGGGTCAGTGAGAAGTGCCCCGGGGCCTGACGCGCAGCGTCCGCAGCCGGTTGATGGCAGCGGCTATCTCCAGGCGGCGGGGCCGCGCATACTTCCCGCCCGCCATAGGGGATATGTGGTCCAGCCTGTGCTCGTCCAGGTCGCGCTCCACGGCATCGATGACATCCGCGAGGCAGCTTCCATCGCCCATGTGCTTCTGCACCGCGTAGTGTATGATGTCGCCGATGGCGCGGGTCTGGGCGGTGTCGACCAACTGCTCGACGAGCGACAGGTCGATGTCGTGCCGTCCGAAGGAGATGGTGTCCGTGCCGCGGGCGCGGATCTTCACATCGCGCTTCCCGCTGCTCGGGTCGAAGCTCCCCGGCATGGGCACGCGGGCTGTCAGCGTTCCGAAGCTCTCTCCGCCTTCCATCACCCGCCTGTCTGCGCTCGCCCCGGCTATTTCGTGGGCCTGTGCGGTGACCTCGCGTGGGAGGTAGGAGTCCATCATGATGACCGTGTCGGCGACCTCGAAGTAGTCCCCGACGCCTCCCATGACAAGTACGGTGGAGATGCCGTGCTGCTCGTAGAGCTGGCGGACCTTATCGACGAAAGGAGTGATGGGTTCCTTGTCCCGGGCTACCAGCTCCTGCATCTTGTGGTCGCGCACCATGAAGTTGGTCGCGGAGGTGTCCTCGTCGATGAGCAGGAGCTGTGCCCCGACTTCCAGGCTCTCGATGATGTTTGCCGCCTGGGAGGTGGAGCCGCTGGCGTCCTCGGTCGAGAAGGCGTCAGTCGGCCTGCCGAAAGGGAGGTCCCTTATGAACGGGCTGATATCCACCTGCTCCACCCGGCGGCCGTCCTCGGCGCGTATCTTGACCGCGCTGGGAACGGTGACTACGTGTTCCCTGCCGTCGCCCGGTATGTGGTTGTAGACTCCGCGCTCGAGTGCCTTGAGAAGCGTGGACTTCCCATGGTAGCCGCCGCCCACTATGAGCGTGACACCCTCCGGTATGCCCATCCCGGTGACTGCTCCCCTGTTCGGACACTCCAGCTCCACTTCGAGCTCCCCGGGACTCTTGAACCGGATGAGGTGCTCGCACTCTGCCAGTGGCCGGTCGTCGACGCCGCTGACGCGGGGAAGCAGTGCGCCGTCTGCCACGAATGCCGCCAGCCGCCGGCCGGCAAGCTGGCCGCGTAGCGATACGGCGTCCTCCGCGGTCTCCACGTGGCGCCGGACGTCCTGTGCCGGGTGTGCTTTCCAGTACATCGCCGAGGAGACCAGCTCAGGCAGCTCCTCGAAGAGCATTGCCTTGCATTCCCCGGCAAGGACCCTCCTGCCGGCTGCAGGGAGCCCCACGGAAAACCGTGCCTCCACCTGGCTGCCGTCGACGATGAAGGAGTTTCTTTCCAGTATCTCCTGGCCGCAGCGCAGGATGGCCACATCCCCGCTCTTGCCCGTGCCGCGGTGCCCGCGCACATGCCGGCGTATCGCATGCGCGAACGCCCTCGTCAGGTAGTCTTCGAGGGCTGTCCTGCGGGTGGTGCCCCGGTAGAGCTCCTCCGGGAAGGCGGCTTTATCCTGCGGCAGGCGGATCCTCAGATCGCTGGGGCCGGCGAAGGGGTCGCCCTGAACGTAGTCGATAAAGAGCTCGTAGTCCGGAAACCGGTAGGCGCCCACAATGTCCTTGTATGCCCTGTACCCGCGGCCGTCCATCCTGTCGAGGGTCCTTATCAGGTCTTCGGGACTTCTCATGCTCCATCTCCGCGTGTAGCCAGGTCTGAGAGTGCAAGGCATTGAGTCGATCCGGCACCTTGCCCTGCAAGGCAAGGTGCTGGCCGGTGCCTCTCGTGCGCGCAGGGCATTCCCATTGCGTCTTCCGACTTGCCGTCACGAAGTGGTGCTGGCCCTGCTACGCTGGCACTGTAGCACCGGGTCTTGATCATGGTCAAGGGATGCTTGTCATCCCGGGGATGCCTGCCATCCCGGGGATGCTTAAGAGCCCCATGTATCCGGGGCGGCCCATGGTGAAGGAGGCATGCCCATCGGTTGACGCCGTGAAGGATGCCGCAACACTGCCGTGAATGCTCGGGGTGTGTCACGGCTTGTGGCGAGGCAGGGGTCCCGGGTGCGTTTCCCCCGTAGAGCGGCCGTGCGTCGCGGTGTCCATGGCGGGACGCCGGGCCTTGAACATCCTGGGGATGTGCCAGAGGGCGATACCTGCCGCAAAGCCGATTGCGAGGTTGCTTGTGAAGATGGAGACCGCGGCGACAAGAACGGCAATGGCGATATCCTCTCTCTGTTTCAGATCGCGCAGGAAGAGCGAATGCTGGAGTCCGACGTAACCCAGGAGTACGCCCAGCACAGATAACGGGATGAGGGAAAAAAACACAAGAGCCGGCCGCACGAAGAACACTGCTCCGACAAGGAAGAGGGAGCCGATCATCAGGTTCGCGCCGCCGGTACGGGCACCAAACTTGTAGTGAGCGGTCAGCCCGCCCGAACCGTGACAGATGGGCATGCCTCCCAGGAGGCCGGTCAGGACATTGATCACTCCCATGCTGAGAGAGAGAGCCCTCGGTGTGACCCTGTACGCCTTCTCCTTGAAATACTGCCTGGCTGTCTCCGACGATGCAACGACCGCGTTCCCGAGCGTGAGGGGAAGCTGTGGTATGACCAGGAGGACGGCTGCCAGCTGGAAATTCTGCAGTGAAGGAAATGCGATCTTCGGAGCCTCGGGAGCGATGCTGTCAGGGAGCCCCTTCGTGAAGAATCCGACCAGCACGCCGGCCAGCACCAGTGCTATTGAACCCGGGAGATGCCTGTTTCTCCTGAGCACGAGGAGGATAGCCAGCCCGCAGATGCCTATGATGATGCCGGGCACCCCGTCGGCCGAGATAAACTCGAGGGCCTTCTTCATAAGGATCAGTCCGAGTCCGAGCTGGATACCCCTGACAATGGGCTTCGAAAACAGCCTGGATATGAACCCCGTAAGATTAAAGGAGGAGAGAAGGAGAAGCACGACTCCGATCGAGATGGCCCCGGCGGAGATCTCCTCCCTGCCGAGTCCGGCGCCGATAGCAATGGCGCCCAGTGCTTTCAGTGGCTGCACCGGCACGGGAAGCCGGTAGTACAGGCCGGCAGCGATGTAGGCCACGCCGACCATCAGGAGGACTGCGAACGGGTTCAATCCGCAGATGGTTATGAGCCCTACCATGATGGGGACGAGTGTCCCCAGGTCTCCGAAGGAACCACCCAGCTCGCGCCTGTCAAAGATGAAAGGTCCGGCTTTCATGGTCTGCTTGCCTATCCAGCGCAATGCCCGGCTGTGTCAGCAAGAGCGCCGCGGCCGGGATCCTTGCATGGGACCCGAAGGTCCGACCTTTCGGCGAATCGACAGGCGCGCTCGAGGTCTTCCGGCGTGTTGATGTTGAAGAACGCCGATCCGTCGGGGTCGAACCTGCGTATCTCCTCTTCCTCGATCTCTACTGTCCTGACATCGTTCAGCAGGTCGATGACTTGCAGGCCTGTCCTGCCGGCGAACTTCTTCTCTATCGCATCAATGCAGGTATTTGAGTAAAAGGCGTGCAGGGCCTCGTACCCACGGCGGCCCTTCGGGATGAGGATGTCGGACTCTCCCATCCTGCTTTGCATGTGTTCGATCAACGTGAGGTTTAAGAACGGCATGTCACAGGCGACCACGAAGTTCTGCGCAGTAGAAGACTGCACGAGGCCTGAGTAGATGCCTCCGAGCGGACCTTTTCCCGGAACGATATCGCAGACGACGCGTACGCCAAACTGCTGGTAGGCTTCCGGGTAACTGCTGACGATCAGGATGTCCGGAAAGAGATCTTGCAGTCTATCGATGATCCCCTCGACAAGGGTCTGGCCGTTGAGACGGAGAAGAGCCTTGTTCTGGCCCATCCGCCGGTTTTCCCCGCCTGCCAGTATGATGCCTGTCATCTGATCGGTCTCTTCAGCCGCCCTGCCGTGCGCAGGTCACTCCGCGCTGCTGTCCCCGCCCGTGATCTCTCGCGTGGCCTTCTTGAACTCCCTGATGCCCTTGCCCATCCCGCGGGCGATCTCGGGAAGCCTCGAGGCGCCGAAGAGCAGTAGTACGATGCAGAAGATCACCGCTAACTCCGGCATTCCTATCCCGCCTAACATGTTTGCTCACCTCCACTCGTGACCTCCGTCGTCCGCTCTACTGCAGAGTCCGGAGGCCGGTGCGGGCCCCGTCTCACTGCTCAGCTTTCACCTTGCTGAACAGATCCGGGACCTCCTTCTCCTCGAGTCTAACATATTCCCTGGCAAGCTTCGCCATATTCCGGTAAAACGTCGATGTGGTCTCATCGATGACCCGGTCGCAGAAGCCTGGCACCCACTGGCCGAGGTGCTCGCGGATGAACGTGTCTTCAAACTCGAGACATCGCTTTGCAGACTCGATGTCTTTGGCCTCCCACGCCTCCTGCTCCCGGGCGATCAGCTTCTGCATCAGTTCGAATTCCACCTCGATGTGGTCCGGAAATGCTGCGCCGCCGGGCCGGTACTCGAGCCCCAGAGATCTCACGAACTCTCTGACATGGACACTTGACTCGCCGTAGAGCTTGCCCTCGCCCTCCCGGTGTACGGATTCGTACGGGGGGATATGCGGCCCCGGGCCAAGGAAGAGGCGCGTGTACTCCACAGCCAGCTCGTCAGCACGTCCTGGCTCCAGCTCTCCATCGAGGTCGACTCCAAGGGAGTGGAGAGCTTCCCGGAATTCCCGTGTGCTTATCCGTGCAAGCAGTTCGGCTTCCGGCTCGCCTCCGAAGATAGGGACGAGAAGCCCGTAGACCCCGGCCCGGCACTTCGCTCGCTCAGCCATCTCCTGCCAGTCGATACCTGCCATGCTTCCCGGGTCCCTCCTCGTCATGCTCAGGCCTTAGTGACGCTCACCACTGTATCCATGAACCGCAGCTGGCCCGCAACGGGATCCGGGTCGTTCGGCATGATCCAGTTCGCGTGTACCCCGGTCGAATCCCACCACTTGTAGTGGCAATCAGGCACGCACACGTGACCTGTTGCGGCCTTCCTGCCGGAGGCGAACTCGCCGTATTGCCAGTGGCCGAGGTGGTGCGAGATGGCAACGACCCGCGGATGGACCCCTTCGGTGACGCGTGCGGTCGTGACTATTTCCCCGATCCTGGAGCGGACCTTGATGCTGTCGCCATCCTTGATCCCTCTGCTGGCCGCTGTCTTCGGGTTGATCAAGGCGGGGTTGTCATGATACAGCTCCGTAAGCCACATGCAGTTCTGGCTCCGGGAGTGGATCTGAACGCCCACTTTGTAGGTCGTCAGGACCAGGTCCTTGCGACCCATCTTCTGATGCTCGGGTATGGGGATGTAGCTTGGCAGCGGGTCAAAGCCCTTGGCTTTCAGGAGGTCCGAGTAGATCTCGAATTTCCCGGACTTGTTCAGTTTGTCCGGCTTGAACCCCACATAGACGTTCTCGCCTATCTTCTGCCCGACGTAGCCCTTGTAGGCGTTCTTGGTAGCCGTGTAGCCCTTCTGCACTGCCTCTGTGGCGTTCTTTGCTGCTGACTTCTTCCAGTTCCAGTAAACGCCGGTCTTCTCGTCGAAGAGCACATCGTCTCCGGAATAGTCGGCCGGGCTCAGCTTCTTGGCATAGGACTTGTACCTGGGTTTGGCTTTCGGGTCGTGCCAGACACCGTGCTTCTTGAGATATGCAAAGTCCACCCCGCTCTTCTTGCACGACTCCTTCACGTATTCCTCTGCCGAGTCGAACCCGAGTTTCAGGCCGAGCCGTTTGCCAAGGTCGGCACAGACGTCCTGGAATTGTCGGATCCCTGCCAGTGGCTCGACCACGGGCTGTCGGATGTAGAACTCCGGGATCTGCTCGTAGGACACCATGTCATCCCATGACCATCGCTCGAGGTAGGTGACGTCGGGCAGGATGAGGTCCGAGAACGAGGCTGATTCCGTGTAGAAGGGGGTGACGGCGACGATGTAGGGGAGCATACTCTCGTCTTTCATGATTTCGATGTTCTCTCGCAGCTCACCGTTCGCATAGATGGGTTCGTAGCAGTAGAACATGTAGATGTCCGGGCGGCCCTGGCTCCCCTCCTTGATCGCCTTGAAAACACGGTGGTTGATGTGATGGGTCGGGAGTGCAGCATCACCTTTCAGCCCGTCCAGGATCTTCAGCTTTGCCTGGCTTCCCTTTGGCTTGGAATACTTCCACTTCGCCCCGACTGCTTTGCAGGTCCCGCCCTTCACATCGATATACCCGCAGATGGCATCGAGCGTCTTGATCGCCCGCTCGTTGTCCACGCCGTTGTAGTGAGCGACTGCGCCGCGGTAGGACACGCTGGTACCAGGCTTCGCCTTAGCATACTCTATCGCGAGTGACTTGATCTTTGCAGCAGGCACTCCGCTGACCCTTGCGGCCCACCGCGGCGAGTATTGCTTCAGATGCTTCTTGAGCTGCGCGACCGTGACGTTGGTCCACGTCTCTATGAACTTCTTGTCCTCGAGGCCCTCGCTGAGCACCACGTTCGCCATGGCCAGCGCCACGGCACCATCGGTACCCGGGAAGACAGGGAACCATTCCGTCGACTTGGCGGCGGTATTCGACAGGCGCACGTCGAAGGTGATCACCTTTACCCCTCGATCGTTCATCGCCTGGATCGCGCGCTGGGCGAGCTGGAGGTGAGAGGTGTGCGCCTCGAAAAAGTTGGAGCCGAAATTCAGGATCATGTTGGTATTGGCAACATCGTTGACATCATAGTGGGTTCCCCAGGTAAGTTCCTGGGCAGTCCACTTGGCAGCTTCGCAGATGGAAGTGTGGTTTCCGATAGTGCCTGTCCCGTACGCGACCAGGAAGTTGTCCTTTACGATTTTGCCGTCCGAGCCTTTCATGCGCCCGTAGTGGAACATGAACTTCTCGGGAGTCCCGGCATCCTTGAGCTTCTTGAGCCGTACGGTGAGTTCGTCGAGCGCATCGTCCCAGGAGATGCGCTTCCACTTTCCCTCGCCTCTCGCACCCACCCGCTTCATGGGGTAGAGAATACGGTCGGGATCATAGATCTGGTTTATGCCCGCCTGCCCCTTCGCGCATACCTTGCCCCGGTTGCGGATGGCGCGGGGATTGCCCTCGATCTTGACCAGCCTTCCACCTTCGACGAAGCCGACGATCGCGTCGCGAGCCACGCATTGCCAGCAGGCGGTGGGGACTGCTTTTCGCTCCTTGCCGGTCTCGGGCGAAAAGTCCCTTAGCCCGCCCTCCAGTTTCAGGGCTCCGGTCAGTGACAGTCGTTGCCCGAGCACCTTCTCGGCCCCGGCCAATGCTGCAGCAGATGCGAGCCCCAGCTTCACAAAGCCACGGCGTGTCATAGCCATTACGTTCTACCTCCTACTCTCCGGTGACTTCGAGGGCCCGCGGGAAACGAGAAAAGCCTGGCGAGGCCCCCGGTAGCAATGCGTTATAACCTGATACTCTTCGGATCGCCTTCAGCCCTGAGCGGGCTGGGTGTACCTATATAGAAGACATGCGGCATCGTGCCCGCGTCTTCTTCCAGGACTGCGACATCATGTGCCGCGACCAGGCGGGCGACCTCGCTCTTCGGGTCATTGAGATCGCCGAATATCCTCGCGTTCCCCATACAGGTGTTCACGCATGCGGGCACTACTCCCTCGTCCACACGGTGGATACAGAAAGTGCACTTGTTCACCACCCTGGCATCGCCCGACTTTGTCTTCTTCTCCGGGTGTACGAACCGTGCTTCGTAGGGGCAAGCCTTGATGCACAGCTTGCACCCGATGCATATCTTCTCATCGATCGCCACGGCCCCGTCATCCCGGTAGTGGCTTGCTTCCGTGGGGCATACTTCGACGCACGGCGCATTCTTGCAATGATTGCAGAGCCGGGGCAGAAACCGCTTACTGGCCTTCGGGTAGCGTCCCTCCTCCTTCACGTGCACCCAGGACTGCCACACACCGAGCGGGGTCATGAACTCTGATTTGCAGGCGACCGAGCAGGCATGGCAGCCGATACACCTGCGGGTGTCGATGACCATCGCCAGTCTTCGTCCGCCTGCCCGTTCAGCTTGAGCCAGGGCTCCTTTGGGGACCAGCGCCACGGCTGCTCCCACGGCAACCGCCCCGCCGGCTTTCAGCAGATCCCTGCGGCTGATATCCTTCTTCGCCAGCTTGTTGGCCATTCCCTGTTCACCTCCTCATGAGCAAGGTGATATCCGCCCTCCCGGCCAGATCTACACTCCAGGGGGGCGGACCTCACCCAATACGTCGCGAAACTCTAGAATTTGACCTCCAGTTGCACCAGTAACTCGTCGTTCTCCACCGCAGCGTCGCCGGTGTCCTGGTTGTTAAGGTAGTACTCAGTCTTGAGCTTGATGTTCTTGTGGACATCGAGGATGACCGCGAGGATGGTCTTCTGGCGGTCCCAGCTCTGCGGCTTCATCGGGTCGCCTGCATAGGCGTCGTCTATGTCCAGCTCTCCATATGAGACTACCGGTGTGAACCCGCTGAACCATTCCCGGCCCTGGAACTTGAAACTCTTCGAGATCTCAACAGCGTAGCCGTCCCGGTCCAGGTCGCCGTCCTCAGCGGTGATGAACTGGCCTGTGAGCTTCCAGCCTGCAGCTTTGTAGTTGACGCCCACGCCGATCCTGCGCTTGTCCGCATCGGTCGATGTGTAGTCCCCGGCAAGGTAGCCGGCAAGGGTGCTGATGTCGGCGTCTGAAAGCTTATCGATATAGTAGAAAGCGGTGACGTCCACCTCAGCCCCGTTTCCCAGCTCGCTCTTGACGCCGAGGTTGAGACCCCATTCAGGCTCGTCAAAATCGCTGGTGGAGTGATTGTCATGGATCATCTGCTGGATGTCTCCACTGTCCTCTGCGACTTGCTTCGTATCGATCTCGTAGCCGTTGCCGCCCGAGAGCATCCAGTACATCGCGCCGTGTTCGCCCCCCCAGGTGATGGTCATCGCGTCATCGCGCCAGAAGGCGGTACCGATAAGAGGGTAGCCCTCAGTCAGGCGGCCGTACTGGCCCTTGGACCACCGCTCGTACAGGCCGACGTCCAGCCATGTATCCCCGCCTTTCAGATTGCTGAACTTGGCGTGGACTTCGTTGAGCTGCGTCTTTGATTCCTTGAAGTAGATCTGGGCATCCAGCTTGATGTCATCACCGATCTTCACGATCGGCTGCAGTACGAACTTGTCGAGCAGCAGGTGTGCATCCGGTTCCCCGGTACCGCCTCGCGTGCTCTCTGCGTCTTCAAGATCGGGCTCGCTCTCCGTGGCCACCAACTCGTACTCCAGCTCTCCCTTGAGTTGAAAATCTGCACCCTTGTACGACAGGAAACCCGTATCCGCGGCCATTACTCTCAGCCCGGGTACGACACAGAAGGCAAGTACCAGGCTGAGCGCCACTGCAACTGTTCTCTTCCTCATCTTGCTCCCTCCTCTTCCAGAACCAATTTCACGTCCAATCCGACCGATGTTCCCTATCGACTGCTCTGGGCCATCATGCCTCCTTTCGTATCTTGCGGTACTGACAGAAACCGATTTTGCAGCATATCGACGATGCCGGCGATGTCTTCCATATCAAAAGAGGTCACGCCGGGGTCCAGTTTTGCATCGGTGACGAAAGCGATGACGTCATGCTGTTGCCCGCAAAGCGGCTGGTCGGAGACTGCCGAGCGGACCACCTCTATCTTCGGTTTGTCCCCTCGCTTGTACCCCTCGGTGAGGACGATGTCGAGGTCCTCGAAACAGCTCCGGACCAGCTCATCCAGAGAGGTCTCACCCTCGGTCTTCTTGATGACGGCGAATTTGTCGGAGGAGGATATCGCCACTGTACGGGCACCTGCCCGCGCATGCCGCCAGGTGTCTTTCCCCGGCTGGTCCATCTGGAACCGGTGAGCATCGCGCTTTATCGTTCCGACGCGGTAACCTCGTTCTTCCAGCTCTGGGATGAGTTTCTCTATGAGCGTGGTCTTGCCGCTGTTTGTGCGTCCCACTATGGAGATAACAGGTGGCATCTCAATCCGGCTCCTGAGCGTGGAGTCATCTCCCTACGGCTTTCGCTACCTAGCATCCTGATTGTATGATACTCTGCTGAAGTCCCGCGTCAAGGGGGTATCTTGACCGTATGATACTCTGCTGAAGTTCGCCGTCAAGGGAAAACCCATAAACGCCATTTGGTTAGTGGGGTAGGGCCGACCGGCATGCAGTTTGCCCGGGGCGGCCCGCCTCGTGAGGCGTTCTTGACCGGCCACCCCGGCGGCGGTAAACTGGAACGCGGTGACGGGCGGAGTGCCATCTCACAGGAAGAGACGGCTGATATCTTCCGGGGGGATATGCTCGGGTGAAGAAACGCGGGGAAGGGAAGGGAGCAAGCGCCTCCGAGGCTGGCGCCTCCGAGGCTAATGCCTCGGAGAGAAGGCGCATGCGGACCACCGTCCGGCGGCTGCGCAAGGACTACGGGGTGGTGCGCTGCTACCTGGACTACTCCGATCCGTTTGAACTTCTGGTATCTACCATCCTTTCCGCGCAATGCACGGATGTGAAGGTCAACGAGGTGAGCCCGCAGCTGTTCAAGCAATACCCCGATGCCGGGGCGATGGCGCGGGCGCGTCTCGGCACGCTGGAGAAGCTGGTGAGGCCCACGGGCTTTTTTAGGGCGAAGGCGCGCAGCCTCAAGGGTGTTTCCGCGGCCCTGGCAGCGCGTTATGGCGGGGACGTGCCGGGGACCATGGAGGAGCTGGTGGAGCTGCCCGGGGTGGGCCGGAAGACCGCGAGCGTGGTCCTGGGGACTGCTTTCGGCGTGCCGGCAATAGCGGTCGATACCCACGTGTTGAGGGTGACGGCACGACTCGGCTTCACGAAACGCAAGACCCCTGAGCAGATCGAGCAGGACATGAGGGCGCTGGTCGAGAAGAAGGACTGGTCGCAGTTTTCGCTTCTCGTCACCACGCACGGGCGCCGGGCATGCATCGCCCGGAAGCCGTGGTGTACGAGGTGTTCGCTCAAGGACCTGTGCCCGTACAGGGGGCCTTCGAGGTAGCCGGCGGGGGGAAGGCATGGCTGGAAGGGATGCTCTGATAATCGTGGACATCCAGAACGATTTCTGCCCGGGAGGGGCACTCGCAGTCCCGGGAGGCGACCGTGTCGTGGAAGTCGTCAACGGGCTTTCCGGGAAGTTCGAAGTGGTGGTGGCGACCCAGGATTGGCATCCTCCCGGTCATGGTTCGTTCGCCTCCTCGCATCCGGGCAAGGACGTCTATGACACCGTCGAGCTGGGGGGCGTCGAGCAGATGCTCTGGCCAGACCACTGCGTGCAGGGGACGCACGGGGCGGAGTTCCATCCGGGTCTCGACTCGAGGCGCATAAGCGCCGTGATACGAAAGGGGATGGACCCGGGGGTTGACTCCTATTCAGCGTTCAGGGACAATGCGAGGCAGGCTGTGACGGGCCTGGACGGCTACCTGAGGGGGCTGGGCGTGACCGGGATCACTATCGCCGGCCTCGCACTTGATTTCTGCGTGTACTACTCGGGGCTGGACGGGCTGGAGAACGGCTACGAGGTGACCATCCTTCTGGACGGGTGCCGCGGCATCGACGTGCCGCGGGGCGCGATTGGTAAGAAGCTGGAGGACATCAGGGCGAGGGGCGGCAAGGTCGAAAGCGGCGCCTAGAGCGAGAGGGGAAGGCGAGTGACGGAGATGTGGGCTGGCATAATATTACTGGGCGGGCTGGGCATAGTCGCGGGAGTAGGGCTCGCGGCCGCGGCGAAGAAGTTCGCCGTGAAGGAAGACCCCATGGTCGTCCGGCTCCTCGAGGAACTCCCGAGTGTCAACTGCGGGGCCTGCGGCTTCGCAAGCTGCCGGGACTACGCAGAGCGGTTGGCCCACGGGGAGGTACAGCTGGGGGCGTGCGCGCCCGGCGGTGCGGACACGGTGCAGGTGCTTGCGGGCATCCTGGGGGTAGCTGCCCCGGAGGTCGGCGCGCGCTGTGCGGTGGTTCACTGCGGCGGCACATCGACGGCGCAGAAGGACGCGGGGCGCTACTCCGGCGTGGACTCTTGCGCGGCCGACGATGCCCTGGGAGGGGGCCACGTGGCGTGCGGGTACGGTTGCCTTGGCCGCGGGGACTGCCGTGCTGCCTGCCCGTTCGAGGCCATCGAGATGGCGGATGGCCTGCCGGGGGTGATCATCGAGCGCTGCACGGCGTGCGGCAAGTGCGTCAAGGCGTGCCCGAGGAATCTCATAACCGTGGAATCCTTCAGCCCTGAAAGCGGGCTGGTGGCAGTGGCCTGCAGTTCGCTTGACAGGGGCAAGGCGGTACGGCAGGCGTGCAAGGTGGGGTGCATCGCGTGCAAGCGATGTGAGAAGGACGGCCCCGAGGGGATGTTCAAGGTCACCGGCAACCTCGCGCGGGTCGACCCGGACTGTTTCCCGGATGTCCCGGCGTGCGCGGCGGCCATCGAGAAGTGCCCTGCCTCCTGCATCGTGTCCGCTGTCGCCTCCAGGAGGGAGGCGGCCGTCCCCGCTGGCAGCACGGGCTGAAGCGGGCGGCGCAGGCCGCCTGACAAGATTTCCGGGCGGGACGGGGGGTGTCCCGCCCGTTCCCATCACTGGTGCCGGGTCTCAAGGCCGGGGTCCTCGCGATGACAGGGGAAAAGGCAAAGCACATCTTTGGTCCCGTGCCCTCAAGGCGGCTCGGGCTTTCGCTCGGGGTGGACATCCTTCCCGCGAAGACCTGCACCTACGACTGTGTCTACTGCCAGCTCGGGCGGGGCGCAGGCCAGGTCGCGGACGGGGCGGAGGGCATCCCAGCCGATGAGATCATCGCCGAGCTCAGACAGCGCGTACCCGAAGCCGGCGCGTTCGACACGCTGACCTTCTCCGGATCGGGAGAGCCGACGCTGCATCCTCAACTCGAACGCCTTATCCGGGAGGCGAAGCTGGTCACCTGCAGACCCGTGGCGGTCATCACGAACGGTTCACTGCTGTGGAAGGCGCCGGTCCGTGCCGCGCTCGGCCGGGCTGATATAGTGCTCCCCTCCCTCGACGCTGGATACGAGGAGGCCTTCCGGGCCGTCAACCGGCCCCACGCTTCGATAGCCTTCGAACGAATGGTGGAGGGGCTCGTCAGCTTCAGCAGGGAGTACGGCGGCAAGCTGTGGCTGGAGGTCATGCTAGTGGCGGGTGTCAACGACAGCGACGAGGATGTTCGCAGGTTGTTGCCGCTCCTGGAAAGAATAGCCCCGGAGCGTATCCAGCTCAACACGCCTGTCAGGCCCGGGACCGAGCCGGAAGCCCGGGCCGTGGCGCAGGAGCGGATGGAGGAAATAGCCCGGTCCATCGGGCCCCGGGCGGAAGTGGTGGCCGAATACCGTGGTAAGCAGGCCGGGACTGCGGGCATCGGCGGTCCCCGGGCTTCGCTCGATGGAGAGGTGCTCAACATGCTGCGCCGAAGGCCGTGCACGGCTGCCGACATCCAATCGTCGCTGGGAGCAGACGCGGACGAACTGGATGCCGGGCTTGCCCGGCTGAAGCGCCAGGGCTTGATCAGGGAAGAGCGCCGTGACGGGGCTGTCTACTACGCCGCCCGGCGGGAGGATAGCCGGGAGGATTGAAGCGCGTCCCGGAGGCGAGAGGCTTCAGGCCGGTCCGCAGGCATCCCGGCCGTGCAGGGTCTCCCACGCGAGGGAGGCGGTGGTCTCTTTCCGTACCGGCACTGTGCTGACCGGGACCCCTCGCTTGCGGTAGTAGTCCGCCAGGGGAGCGGTCCGGGCCTCGAAGAGTGCGACCCGCGTCTTCACCTCGTCTTCCGTATTGTCGTCACGGCCTTTCCGGTCGCCGCCGGTGTCGGCGCGTATCCGCTCCAGGACAGTGCGGGGGGAGCAGGCGAGCTCGACAAGTCTTTCCACCCTGACTATCCTGTCCACGTCGCGTGCCTGGCCCGCGTGACGCGGCAGACCGTTGAGGATGACCCGGTCCCCGGGCGCTGCCCTGCGTTCCTCCAGGAACGACCGAAGCAGCTTCTCCGCGATGGGGAAGTCCTCGTCATCCAGAAGCTTCCCGCCTTCAAGGACCTCGCGGACTCT
>SDBT01010241.1_pt1 | contig 15160 bp, 16 predicted proteins | sample 2277101 | NCBI WGS metagenome assembly SDBT01 (sample SAMN10404973, study PRJNA504765) | marine sediment metagenome | isolation source: marine sediment core GS10_PC15, 103 cmbsf | place: Arctic Ocean: Southern Knipovich Ridge | collected 2010 | reverse complement strand
TTTGAATATACTGCCTGGAGGCCGAAGTGGCGGAACTGGCAGACGCGCGCGACTCAAAATCGCGTTCCTTCGGGAGTGTGGGTTCGATTCCCACCTTCGGCATCGGGCGATTGTAGCATAGGCGACCCTGACCCCATCAAACCGTACCTGGAGGGGCCAGGGTCGTACGCGTGAGCGCTCATGCAAAATAGACTGACCCCACTGATCATCGGCTTAGTATCCGGCTTGTTGATTGCGGCTGTGTATGGCTGGCTCATTCGACCTGTCGAATATATCGATACCAGTCCCGATTCACTCCGCATCGATTTCCGCACAGACTACGTCCTTATGGTGGCTGAATCCTATTCAGCAGATAAGGATCTGACGCTGGCTCAAGTTAGGATAGCTGCTCTCGGGCCTCAGGCGCCGGACGACTACGTGACTCAAGCCATCGATTACGCGCTGGAACAATCCTTCAGCCCGGCAGATTTAGGGCGGCTCAATGCGTTGGCCATCGCCCTTCGAGATATTCCCCGGCCGGGAGGCATAGGACCCCCGTGAGCCGCTGGATCTTTCTCACATTGGGCTTTGGCATAGGATTGGCGGGGGGGCTGTACTACACCTGGCTCCTGAGCCCGGTCGAGTATGTCGAAACTGCACCAGACTCGTTGCGCTCCGACTTCCGGGGGGACTACTTAGGACTGATCGCGTCAGCTTACGCAAGTGGTGGGGATTTAGTGCGCGCTAGGACCCGCCTGGCCTTATTTCCCGATCTGCAGCCGGCAACCGAATTAGCCGCACTTGCTCAGCAGCGTCTCGCGGCCGGGCTGGTTGACACGGAAGCAAACGCATTATCGCAACTTGCGAGCGCCCTCAGCCGTGGCCCAACCCGCACTCCCGTACCGACCACTCGGGGAGTATCGGTTTCTCCGACTGCCTCCAAAACCCCGCGTCCGAGTCCAACTCGCAGACCTACAGCCACGCCAGGAGCTGCTTTCCTGCTGACCGCTCGCGAGCAAATCTGCGATCCACTGCTTTCAAAATCGCTGATTCAAGTTGTTGTGCTGGATGCGGCTGAGGGACCGGTTCCGGGGCGCGAGATTATCGTCGTGTGGGACACAGGCCAGGATCACTTCTTCACTGGCCTCAAACCTGAATTGGGTCTCGGATATGGCGATTTTGAGATGACCGAAGATATCTCATACACTCTTCGACTCGCCGATTCTCAGCAACCGGTTACGAATCTCACGGTGCATGAGTGCGATGGCCAAGGCGGTGACCCGTATCCCGGTTCGTGGCTGCTTCGATTCGAACAATCCCCCTGAGAAATCACTTCGAATCCTCATCTTCTTCCTGGTCCTCTACCGAAGGCCCTAACCCCAGATCAACCTGATCTTCCATCGTAATCTGGCCGCGCAGGAATGCTCCCTCTTCAGTGGCGAAGCTAGTGGTCACCACGTCTCCCCAGACCCGGCCGGTCCTGGTAATTTCGACCTTCCCGGCCGTGATGTCGCCCTTGACGGAACCGGCGACAATAACGGTAGCCGCACGAATATGCTCGCTGGTAACTCGCCCTTGCTCTCCGATCACCACCAGTCCACGCAGTGCAATCTCTCCATCAAAAGCGCCATCGATTCGAATACCCCCCGTGCCGGTCAGCGTTCCTTGCCAAGCCACGCCGGAACCGAGGATCGAATCTACCCGCTCGGTGGAATCGCGAATTTCTGTGGATCGCTCACCGGAACGCCTGAATACCATTTACCCCACCTTGTATCCGATCTGTCTTAAAAAAGCGCGGCGTTGTTCGGCATCCGCTTCGGTTTCGATCCCCTTCGTCTTTGTTCCGTCGATTACCCCCAGCACACCACGACCCTGCTCTGTCTCGGCCACCACGACTTCGACCGGGTTAGCCGTAGCGCAATAAATCCGGCAGACCTCGGGCACATTCTTTACAGCGTTGAGTACATTGATCGGAAAGGCGTTACCCAAAAATATGATGAAGACATGGCCCGTGGAGAGCGCCATGGCATTCGCCTTTGCCAGATCGGTGAGCTCGACGGAGGTCCCAGCGGCGCGGACCAGGGCCGGTCCCGACGCCTCGCAAAACGCCAGCCCAAATTCGATACCGGGCACAGCGGTAACCAGCGCTTCCTGGAGATCCTCAACGGTCTTTATGAAATGGGATTGCCCCAGGATCAAGTTGAGTTCGTCTGGGTTGTCAATCTTGACGGTTTGCAGATCCATGTTTCACCCTCTAAAGAGAATGCGGAGCGGTTAGTACGCTCCGCATTAACGTCTGCTCGGGTAGCGCGAGTGAGCAACTATGGAAGAGACGACGCAAGCCTACTCGGCCAAAGAGCGGATGAACTCCTCGATGTCAACCGCCGCCAGGGTAGTGATCCTGATCGATCCTCGCGCAGCGAGCTTCACCGAGGCTTTGGCTATCGTAGCGTTGCTATCTGCTTCCACGACATTCACAAAGTCATAGTGTCCCAGGGTGGCGTACTGCGCGATGACCTTTACGCCGGCTTTTTCCAACTCCGAATTGACTTCCTGAATGCGCTTCGGTTTCTTTGAAACTGTCTTGGCGCCCGAGTCGGTCAGGTTGCTCAGCATGATGTAGGTCGGCATGATTACTCCTCCTCATAGACAGAATAGAATTCCCTCATTGTAAATCAGGCGGCGTGAAGCTCGTAGCCCAGCATGTCCGCGAATTGGCGCACGCTGGCAGGGCTATGACCCGCGAAGTGATTATTGAAGTAGCCATATACATCGACGCCATCGTCCAGAAATCGGGAAACGCGCTCAGCCCAGCGGCCGAGCACTTCCGATCGATCGATCTGAATTCGGTCAAACTCATTGATGTCCGCTCGCCGGCCAAGCCAGCGAACGACGGTAAAGTCCGCGGTTAGCCAATCCAGCTGCGGCATGTAGTGCAAGTCTTGCAGTACGAGCGCCACGTTGTGCTGCGAGAGCATCTCCCCTAGATTGGGTTCAAGCCACTTTCGGTTGCGAAGTTCAACAGCGTAGCGTGGGCCGGCCGGCAGCGAACCGAGAAAGGCATCCAGACGATCAAAGTTGCTGGGCTTGAAGTCGTAGGCAAACTGAATGGTAAGCACACCCAGTTTGTCGCCGAGCGCCTGCATGGTTCCCACAAACGCCTCTGCGTCGCCTTTCGCGCCCTCCAGCTTCTTTTCGTGAGTGATTAGTTTGGGAAATTTGGCCGCAAATCGGAAGCCTTCGGGGGTCCGCGCTCGCCAGCCCTCAACCACGGAGATTCTGGGGATGGCATAAAAGGTAGCGTCAATCTCAACCGAAGGAAAATGGTTTGCATATTCCTCCAGATAGCGCTTCTTGGGCGTGCCGTCTGGATAAAACGGACCCACCCAATCGTCAAAGGAGAAGCCCTGAGTACCCAGATGCAGATCTCCGGTCGGTTTGCCCATAACCTCATTCATCTCTTTGCAAGTCGCCTATCCCAGACCTGAAAGCTCACAAATCCTATCGCACTCGCGATGACGGCAAATCCTCTCACCCACTGTCCAATCACAAGGGAATCAGGTGAATAACCGAACTGAAGGGTCGTTTTGCCCGCGGGTATGTATGTACCCATAAGTGCCATCTGCGCTCGGTAAACCGGCAATTCAACCCCTTTGTGGTTGACCGCCTTCCACCCAGGCATGTACGGAACGCTCGCAAGCATAAATCCAGGAGATTTGCTGTTGACCTCCACTGTAAAACGGTCCGATCCGGTCCACTCGAGGCTGGCTTCCGATGACGGATCGTTGGCCTCTGACATATCAGTGCCGTTCACGACCATGAGAGGTCCGCCGGCAGCACTTTCACCTAAGCGGGTGAGCGGATCGTCGTCATCAGTTAGGCGTTGAGTGTCGTATGCCACGAAAGCCCGCGGCATTCCATTTTGATTCCGGTATACCAAGCCGCCCTCAATCTCTCCTACGCGGCTCCACCCAGGATCGAGCTGGATATCAGAGGTTACAGCAAATTGCACGTTAAGCAGGCCGAGCAGGTAGCTGTCGATCTGTCGATTCGGGCAAGAGGCCGCGGCCTCTGCACTGGCCAAGTATGCGGGCACTGAAATCGAATAAACCTGCGGGCGGCATTTTGTGGCGGCCTCGATATAGGAGGCATAGTGCTTAAGCTGAACTGGATCAATTCCCTCTACGATCCACAATCCTGCGATCTCGGTAGTGTATGGAGAGATGCGGCCTTCCGTGTACACCCTTTCTGTTTCAGTGAATGGCAATTGATCCAGCCACTCCGGCACTGCCGGAGTGGCCCCCGGCTGCCAAAAGGACCATCCGACCACAGCAAGTTCAAGAATAAGTACAGATCCGATCGCCAGGCCCACCCGATTTCGGGTCTTCGGCCACCTGCCGAATTGTCTCAGGATCAGTATCGTCGCGCCACTAATCACTGCGGCGGCCAATGCGGCCCATTGCCATGGATTCTGAGGCCGCAAGATAAAGAATGCAGAGACAATCAGGAGAAATAGGCCAATTGCCGCCGCCGCTCGAAAGCCTCGTCGTCCCTGCACAAATCCCTGGACGCCCGCACCACAGAATATTGCCAGTGTCAGGCTAACGAAGAACCAGGATCGTGAGGGTACTCGAAGGAGCTCGAAGCCAGGCACGACCTGAAAAGCCCATGCGAAAAGAGGCGTGGATGTTCCCAGGGCAAATAGAACTGAAACAGTTCCAAGAGTCAACCAGAAGGCCTTGCCCCAGATTTGGTCGCGGAATATCCCGTGCGCAGCAAAGATGAAGATTCCAATGCCAATGTAGACGACCCACTCCGGAAACGGAACGCTCGGGACAGCTAGGATCAGTGCCAATAGACTTGGGGGTAGTGCAAATGCGGCCGAATCGGCCAGAGAGAGGTCCGTCCGATTGAGATAAGGAATTAGCTCTAGCATGGATGCTAGATACGCACCTGCAGAGAGGAGGAACCCAATAGCGGCTGCCAGTCCGGTCGTAAGCGTCCTCAGGGCTAGAGAATTTCGCCTAAGTCCCGAGAAGGCCGCTGGCCGGTGGCGAGTAACCAAATAAAGTGCATAAGCAACCAAGACGATGAAAGTGATGAATGCGGTTGGAGGGTGGGCCACAAATGACAGGCCAAATAGAAATCCAGCAAGCCATCCCCAGATTAGGGAAAGGCCATCTAGAGCCCGATCGAGCGCTAACAGAACCCAGGGTAACCAGGCGATCGCGATGACAATGTCGAGTTGCCCCCCGCTTACATGGGCGAGCATTTTCGGCGCAAGCATGTACGCGACCCCACTGCTGAAGGCGCTGAGGCCGGAGAAGCCTAGTCTGAGCTTCGTATAAGCGTACATACCCATTCCAGCCAGTCCGAGGTGCAGAGCAAAGACAGCGTTTAGCGCCCACGGTGCGGGTAGGATCAGGGCCAGCAAGTACGGAGGGTACGCCACCAAATACGATGGGTTCCCGAGAATTGGAACTCCGCCCATGATTTGTGGGCGCCATGTGGGCAGCCTCCCAGTCTCATTCCAGGCATTCTGAAGGAATAGCGTATTGGGAAGATGCTTGGCAATATAATCTGTTCCCAATTCCGAGCGGGATAGTAGAAGCGTTTCTCCGTCCTTGAGATAGGGGAGGAGCAACAGGATGGGCAACAGGGCTAGAAGCAGAACAGCGAGTGTCTCGGCGCGCCAGGTCAAGCCTGAAGCCATCAAGTATCCTGATTTGTCAGTGAAATGGGCAGCCACGCTCGCAGCGCCAAGTGCAGCGAAAGCATCCGTTGCCAGTCAGAAGTAGGCGCTGACTTAGCCAACCCCGCTGACTCGAGACCCTGGAACTGTATTCTCTCTCGCGCTGGTTGCCAACCTCCAGGGAAGGGAATCGATGTAAGGTTCATTTCGCTGGATATGAAGTAATCGGGTCCGATTACCTGCTCTCCATTCAATTCCCCTTTAGGCCCAACCTCGAAGACTTGCATTCGATCATAGCCAAAAGCATTGACTTCTTTTCTGACCAACTCCACGAGTGCTATCGCCCTATCATCGCCAAATGCGATGAGTTGATCCTCGGGGGGATAGCCCTGCTGCCAGGGCAACACATGCAAGGTTGAATTGTCGTAGCTACGTCGAACCAATTCAGTAAGCGGATAATAGAAGCGACTGTCAAAGGGCCCCGATGGCACTTGCAGTAACACAAATGCCTGGTTATCACTTGGCCAAGGAACCTCCCGTTTTAGGGCATGCTGGATATCGAGTTGTGAATGCCAAGACCTCGTGAATCCCTGCTGCACCCCGAAGCTCCCTACAAGAGCGACTGCCAAGAGCGCGCAGGGCAGCGTCCTGGCCAAGGCCTTCACGATATTAGATGAGAACGCACCCAACCACGCCAGCAGCCCGGCCAGGACCAAAGTATGGCCTAGGGCCGCCGCGGCGACCAGGCGCCCCTCGAAAGTTCCCACGGTGTTGGAAAGAGGCAGTGTGGAGATCCAGATTGGACCTATAGCGGCCAGCGACGATATTAGGCCAAGAACTATCAGGGCAAGGTGCCTATCCGGTTGCGCCGAGTTTTGCCTGCTACCTCTCTGCAGCCAGCCAAGCGATAGCAGTATGAGCACGGTAAGAACCAACAATACAATAATCGACCGCACCAATCCAAAATCGAGCGCACTTGAGAGCGCATAAAGCCATCCCCGCCAGAAAGTTGCGGCTGGGATGCTTTTGGCTTGATTGAGGAGCCAATCCGGTTCCATTCTGATTGGCGAGTAAAAACTCGCCGAATTGTTGGCGAAACTCAGCGCCGCGTTCAGACGAAAGCTCAAGAAGACAGCAAGTACCACGTACCCAGTGGCGGCGGCGCGCCGCCAAATGGCGCGGCTCTGCCGGCCCACTATTAGCAAGAAGAGCGGGAGCAGAATCAATAAAAAGACGCTGGTCTCATACACAAGAGCGGAAAGACCGATGAGGGCCAGACCGAACAGGTGGGTGGTGGCTGAATAGTCAACCCGCGTCCAGGTACGGAGAATCAGGATTAGCCCCGACATGGCAAGAAACATGCTCACGCGAACGGCCAAAGTTGAGAGGTAAGTGTGTGTTGAATCGGAGGGGTAAAGAAGGAAGACGGCAGCCGAAATAGCAGCGATCCACATATCCAAGCGGAAGATGCCTCTAAAAAGCAGGAATGCGAGCAAACAAGTTAGCCACTGGAGAGCAATTAGGACGGCGTAGTAAGCAACCAAATGCAGTCCGAATACGTTCCAAAGGCCTGCCCAAACGAACGCCGCCAAAGGCCGCACCTGAAATTCCCCTGGATGCGTAGCGGGAAATACACCATCAGAAAGCTGCGCAAAGAACCACCAATCGTCTCCTACCAGACCCATCCATGGGGCAAGTGCGCCTAATCCGGTGACCGCCAGCAAGAGAAGAAAGGCACCGGCCTTCAACACCTCTATTGGTTCGACAAAAACTTCGGCAACGCGCGTATTTAGCACCTAATGCCAAGCCTCCCTCACCTGGATGCCGTGATTAACGCACCTTTTTTCGACTTTGGGAAACGAGATTGTGGCTATGGTCGGCTTGTCGCCGATAGATTAAACCGATGCCCTAGCCGGATGTGGCGATCGACCAACCGAACGCTCTCGGATGTCGTGGTCATTGCTGTTGAAGGCAGAACCGCCATCAGGTGAACACTGCGACCTCGTCTAAACCCTTCTTCTCAATCCTCGGCACAACCGCATCCTCCGCCGGATAGCCGACAACTAGCAGCAAGAATGGCTTTTCGTTCTCCGGACGTTCCAGGATTTCATTGAGGAAACCCATTGGACTGGGAGTGTGTGTCAGGCTTGCCAGGCCAGCGTGGTGGAGGGCGGTGATCAATATTCCGGTCGCAATACCCACCGACTCGACCGCATAGTAATGCTTCACTTTTCGCCCGTCAGGAAGCTTGCCGTAGCGTTCCAGAAAGATTGCGATCAGGTAGGGCGCAGTCACTAAATAGGGTTTGTGTTCGTCCGTGCCCAGCGGTGCTAAGGCCTCCAGCCATTCCGGAGTGGCACGCCGCGTGTAGAACTCGTGCTCCTCTTGCTCGGCCACCTTCCTGATTTGCAGCTTCAAGTCAGGATCCGAAACCACCACAAATTTCCAGGGCTGCATATTGGCGCCGCTTGGCGCGCTCGAGGCCGCTCTCAAGCAATTTTCGATCACTTCGCGTGCGACTGGGCGCTCGGAAAATTGGCGAACCGTTCGTCTGGTCCCCATTTCGGCAAAGAATTCAGCCGCGCGCTGCCTCATTTCTTGCTCTGAGTACTCTGGAAAGCCTTGAAGCGGCACGAATTTCGGCTGAGCGCTCATCAGGGCTAGACTCCAGTCCTCATTTGGATTTCTCCTCCAGCAGCTTCTCAATTCGATCAATAACGGCTTCCGCTACCTTGTATTTGGCCATCAAAGGCAGCTGCTCGCTGTCGCCTTCGGCACCGATCAGAGTAACCCGATTCGTCTCCGCACCGAAGCCGGCGTCATCGGCGGTGATGTCATTGGCGACAATTAGATCCAGCTGTTTGTCCTTCAATTTTCCGGTCGCGTTCTGAATCAGGTCGTCGCTTTCTGCCGCAAAGCCGACCACGACGAGTGGACGTTGGCTGGATACCTGTGCCAGGATATCGTCTGTAGGTTCTAGCCTCACTTCTGGCACACCACCAGCTCGCTTGATTTTTTTCTCGCTCACGATCTTGGGCCGAAAGTCAGCCACCGCGGCCGCCATAATCAGCGCATCGGAATCCTTCAAAGCCGCCAACACCGCCGATGACATCTCGGCTGCGGTCTGCACCTCTATGCGGACGGCTCCGATGGGCGTGATCTCATGGCTGGGGGCACTGATCAGGGTCACTTCCGCGCCTCGATCGAGTGCTGCCTGCGCCAGAGCAAAGCCTTGCTTTCCTGAGGAGCGGTTGGCAAGTACGCGCACCGGATCCAGGGGCTCTTGCGTGCCGCCGGCGGTAACGATGATTTTGCGCTCCGCTAATGGGCCGCCTTTTCCCAGAACCAGCCGAATGCTCCCCATGATCTCCTCGGGCTCCGTCATGCGTCCCAATCCGCTGAGGCCGGATGCCATGCGGCCCTCAACCGGCCCCGCAATTGTGACCCCCCGCTCACGAAGTGTCGCTATATTGGCTTGCGTCGCTGGGTGCTCAAACATCCCGGCGTCCATCGCCGGGGCAACTATCATCGGGCAGGTCGCCGCCAACGTGGTGATAGTCAGCAAAGTGTCGGCCCGGCCATGCACCAGTTTGGCCAGGGTATCTGCGGTAGCAGGAGCGATCACGAAAAGTTCTGCCGATTGAGCCAGGCCGACATGAAGAATGTGACCTTCGTCTGACCAGAGGTCCGCGTCGACATAGGCCCGCCTTCCGGTCAGGGCTCGAAAGGTGAGCGCGCCGACAAAGCGCTCCGCGCTTGCCGTGAGTACGCAATCCACTTCTGCCCCGGCCTTGGTCAGCTTGGAAGCGAGATCAGCTGCCTTGAAGGCAGCGATGGAACCGGTTACGCCCAGCAAAATCCTGCGCCCATTTAACAAGGCGATTTCTTTGTTACTCATCGAGCTGTACTGTCCCATCAGCTTCTATCCGGATCTGCTGCCCGGTCTCCAGGCGCTCAAATGCGGCCTGGTCGACAGACAGGATCGGGATTCCGCTTCCATACATCTCCTCCGCCACCACCCCAGCCAGCGCGAAGAAGGCATCTTTGGCGGTAGTGACGATGGCCGCCGGCGCAGTGCCGGCCCTTAAGGCTTCGAGCAGCACAGCGGTGGTTGTGCTGGAGCCGCGGCTGTGAGGCAGCACCAATATGCGTCCTGCGGCATTCTGGCCGGAGAGCGGATGCCGCCGATCGATGATCTCGCCGGTCTTCTGGTCGTAGCCGCCCCAGAAGCTGAGCGGTTCTCGGCTGACCAATACCTCCCCTCGAGCGGTGCCTGCTATGATCGGCCTGGCCTTAATCAGTTCTGCCAAATCGAATCCTGCAGAGTGATCTGGCCAAGCACCGCCGATTGGACACACTCCTCCATGCCGCCATATGCAACGCTGACGTTCAGCAGACCGGGAGAGTAGTAGGCGTACTTGGCCGAGTTCGTCATCAAGCTATTAATTGTTTCAGGGAGCATGGGGGTGGTCAAAATGCACGTGTCGAGCGTAATTCGCCCCCCGAACTCCCGTATCGGTTCCAGCAGGCCGGCCCTTTCGGCCAACACGGCCATGGCGCGGCTGGTAGTGATCAGAAACTGGACACGGGGATGCCTGGAAACGCCATTCAACAGCGGCGCCAGTGATTGAAATTCGGCCAACGAAAAGTGAGGGCTGCCGAGCACGACCATATCCAATTCAGTCCCCGGGGCGGTTGTGAGGGTGCTGCGTCCGGCACGTAGTCGATCCATCGAGATCGAAACCAGCTCGTCAGGTTCTCGCCCGTGGAAGGCCGCCTCCAGGGTAGGCGCCTCAGGCGTGACGCCGGGAATATGGAAAAGCGCCACCGCCCCGGAGGAGGCGGCTGCAGCACCGAGCGCCTTGAGCTGGTCTTCGGTTGGCTCAAGGTCGAAACCGGAGATACAGGCCACGCGGTCGCCGGCAATCTCACCCAGCACATAGCCCAGTACCGGATAGAAGGAGTCATGGCGCTGCAAATCCGCCGGGATATCTTCCAACTGCAGGTGCACTCGAGCCGCACGGTTCTCTGTCAGGTGCAGCCCAACTTCTGGTACGCGCCCAGTAATTGCGGCGCAGATATCGAGCAGATCGGGATACCGTTCTGTCCGAGCGCCGAGCACTGAATTTGCAAAGACAATCGCATTGGATTCACCCCATGCCACCTGCTCCCCGAACTGCGGTCGCTCTTCAAGCTGATATGGGGCGCAGGTCCAGGTTGGCGCGCAGCCCATTTGCTCATAAGCCGCCATCTGCAGGCGGGCTTTTTCCGCCCAACTTGCCGGCACTTCCCACTCTTGCCAGGCGCCTTCATCGACACCGCTGACATTCAGGGTCGTCGGCACCTTGACTTGCGCACCGAGATCGGCCAGTTTCTCGGCAAACTCCAGCGTTGCCTCTCCCATATACAGGCTGCTATCGACGTGGGCGCCAGTAATATCCATAAGCCGCTCCGCGCCAACAATCCCTGCCATCCGGCTGATGATGCGCATCGCCATCTGATCCGCCGGGCCCTGCTCGCCGTCCAGCATGGCTTGATCCGCGTCCGTCAGGCTGAGGGCGGGAGATTTAATATCGGCTTTCACGGACTCTCGCCATGTAGCGATAGGTGTACACGACTCCCGTGGTCACGATCATCAGAACCCACCAGGTCGCGATGAGCGGCCCTGCGACTTCCTTCCATCGGCCGCTATCGACGTAAAAGTACAAATCATCCTCCGAAGCGACGTAGCGGCCATTCACTTCCTTGATGAACTGAATTTCGCGATGGTAGTCATCCTGATTGAAGTAGAGATAGTGAAAGTAGTCGCCGGTTCTGTCCAGAAGGAAGACATAGACCAGGCTGGGTCGAGGTTCCATTGCATCGGGTCCGGCTCGAGTTCCTAATAGCTCACCCATCAAGTCCTCATCGCCATCTCGCAGTGCGCCTTCGAGCTCGAATGCCACCGAGCTGGGCGTCTCGAAGCGCGATTGGTACTCCTGAGTGAAGAAGCTGTCATCGTAGCGGGTGAAATCCTGAACAAACCTGATCGCGAACAGGACAAGTAGAATGGCGAGCGGCAGCATCATCAAGCCGATCACAAAAGGCCAATCGATGAGTCGTTTATCCTTCATTAATCCCTTATAAGGCGTAGGCGGCGGATTCTAATCTGCGGCCTCGGCCGCTGGCCAACGTTGCGTTCTGAACCGTTCGCGAAACACGCCCGCCACCCCGAGCAGCACGAGAACTGTACCCACCAATGTGTACCCTGTAATCGGTTCAGACAAGATAATCGCTCCGAGTATCACTGCCACTAGCGGATTGACATAGGCATTGGTGGTGGCCACGCTCAGCGGCAGCAGGCGGATGGTTTGTATGTAGGAAGTGAACCCGATGACGGAGCCGAATATGATCAGATAGGCCCATGCAATCCAGGCCTCCGGGATGGGCGATGGAACCGGCTCCCTAAAAATAAGCGAGAGAGCGAGAAAGCCCAACCCGCCAAAGAAGTTCTGGAAGGCCGAGTTGGCGAAGATCTCAAGCTTTACCGGCCGGCGGCTCTGTAGCACGGTGCCTGCCGCCCAGCTTAGGGCCGCCAATAGGAGCACGAGAATCGACACTGCATCGCCTTTGACCCCGCTCGTCAGGAAAGGTACGCTGAGGACCGCCACGCCTAGCAGGCCCACGCCTAGTGAGGCAAACAGTATGAGTGAGGGCGTGCGCCGGTCAAGGTAGGCGTTCATCAAGCTGGCCCAGATGGGCATGGTGGCGATCACCAGGGCGGCGGGTCCAGCATGAATGCGCTGTTCGGACCACGCGACTATCCCATTGGCGCCGGTCCACAGCAGGAGCCCCGCGGCGGCTACGATGAATAGTTCTGATCGAGTAGGCCGCAGGCGCTGCTGCTTAATCCAGGCGAAGGCAAAGAGAATGGCGCTTGCAATAAGCACGCGCGTGCCGGCCATAATAAAGGGCGAGAAGCCTGATCCTTCGCGCACCGCTACACGGATAGCGAGAAACGTGGTTCCCCATAGCACGTACACGATCCCCAGGTGAACCAGTCCCGTCTTGTTCATCAGTCGGTATTCATGTCCCAGATCAACTGCAGGCCATCCAGAGTCAGCCATGGAGCACGAAATTCGATGACGTCCGTTTCTGCAGCAATCAGATCTACCAATCCCCCGGTCCCGATCACCTTGGTATGCTCACCGAGCTCACGTTTGAAGCGTGCCACCATGCCCTCTACCAGCCCCACATAGCCATACACCAGGCCGGATTGAATGGCCGCAACGGTATTTCGGCCTATGGCGGCTTCTGGTGCCGCGAGCTCCACCCGAGGTAACTTGGCCGCCCGAGTAAAGAGCGATTCTGCCGCCAGACCCATACCGGGTGCGATCGCGCCTCCCAGGTACTCCCCTTCTTCTGAAATCGCGTCAAAAGTTGTTGCGGTACCAAAATCGACGACACAAGCTGGCGTACCATAGAAGTGTCGCACGGCGACCGCATCTGCGACCCGATCTGCACCGAGTGCATTCTTGGGGTCTTCATAGCGGATGCTGAGGCCGGTCTTTACACCTGCATCGATCACCAGCGGTTCCGTGCCCAGGTAACCCACTGAGGCCTGGACAAAGGTTCCCGTCAGCGGCGGAACTACGGAGGCCAACGCACAGCCCTCGATCTGATCTACGGTGCATCCGGCATGTTCTAGAAGCCCGAGCATTTGCAGACCGTACTCATCCGGCATGCGATCGTGCACGGTCGCCAGGCGCCAGGCCTGTTTGCGCTCATTGTCTTCGTAAAGGCCCAGCGTGATATTTGTGTTTCCGATGTCGATCATCAAGAGCATAGGATCCTCGCTAGTCTCCCACCGTCATGTTGTCGATCAAGCGGGTCTTGCCAATGACCACAGCCATGGAAAGCAGAGCCTGCTCGATCGAGCCATCCGATTCTTCGAGCGTCTCGGGATCTGCCACTGAAGCGTATTCCGTGAGAGCAAGCGGCTCGTCCGCCAGGACTGCCTCCATCTCGGCCTTCAGCCTATTAGCCTCTCGTTCTCCGGAGTTGAACAACTCCGTCGCGGCAGTGAGTGCGCGATACAGGACCGTTGCTGCATGCCGCTCCTCCGAAGCGAGGGTTGCGTTTCGGCTCGACAGCGCAAGACCGTCCGCCTCACGCGCGGTTGGGCAAACGACGATCTCGATTGGGAAGTTGAGATCGTGCGTCATGCGGCGAATCACGGCTGCTTGCTGGGCATCTTTCTGCCCGAAGTACGCCCTGTCGGGCTGAAAGCTGTTGAAGAGCTTCGCCACCACCGTTGTCACGCCTTGAAAATGTCCTTCCCGGGTCTCGCCTTCCAGATATCGGGTCAGATCTTCGACCACGACCCAGGTCTGATACCCAGGACCGTACATCTCGGTCGTGGAGGGCGTCCAAACTACATCGGTACCTTCGCTGCTGAGAAGCTCGAGGTCTCGGGCTAGGTTCGTAGGATAAATGTCTAGATCCTCAGTTGGTCCGAATTGAGCCGGGTTAACAAAGATGCTCACGCCGACGCTCGAACATTCCTGCCGGGCTTGCCGCACCAGGGACAGGTGACCTTCATGGAGGAACCCCATTGTCGGTACCAATCCGAATGGGCCGGCCATGGATTCCCTTGCGGCTCGCAGCTCGGCCACTTTCTCGACCGTCTTCACGTTTGCTTTCCTGCGATATCAACCTTGGCCCGTACCAATTTCCACAGCGACCGGTTCACTGGGGTCGGCACACCAAGCCGCTCACCTTCCCGAACAACGGCCCCATTGATCGCATCCACCTCGGTCGGAGCGCCCCTTCGAATGTCCTGAAGCATGGATGAATCGTTCTCCGCGGTTCTCCTGGCGACTCCCTCCACCTCTTGAGAGGGGTCATCATATGGAAGCTTGATGCCCTGCGCATATGCCACCTGGGCCGTTTCCAGCGCGGCCGCATTCATGAGTGACCGCGCATGCGAGCCTTCCAGCAACTCCCCGTTCCGCACCTCTAACAAGGCGGTCAGTGCATTGATTCCCGTGTTTACTACCAGTTTTCCCCATAGTAGGCTCACCAAATCTGAAGCAACATGGACCTCAAACCCACTCGTCTCCAGCAGCTCCACCAGTGGCTCCAGCCGCGGGTGCGGCGCGACATACGTCGGTCCCGAGCCTCCAGCCCGAATCGTGCCGGGTCCCAACAGCGTGGCGCCGGTTGTGGTTACTCCCAGCGCAGCGCGTTCCGGACCGATGGCTGCTTCCAACAACTCGATGTTGCCCAGGCCATTCTGCAGGGTGAGGGCCACTCCATCTGAAGCCAGGCAAGTGCCAAGCATTTTTGCCGCCATTTCAGTCTGCCAGGATTTGACCACTACCAGCGCGTTCTGAGCGCCCTCGCATTTGGATGGGTCGTCCGTCGCTTTTACTTGGACTTCCATTGCCTCATCATTTACTTGAAGCCGAATGCCGCGCTCACGCACCGCATCCAGCCCTTCCTTCCAGG
>SDBT01010240.1_pt1 | contig 15160 bp, 20 predicted proteins | sample 2277101 | NCBI WGS metagenome assembly SDBT01 (sample SAMN10404973, study PRJNA504765) | marine sediment metagenome | isolation source: marine sediment core GS10_PC15, 103 cmbsf | place: Arctic Ocean: Southern Knipovich Ridge | collected 2010 | reverse complement strand
TCTAGTTCAGCATCTCAGTTGTTTTTGAGTTAGTCTCTTTTGTATCTTTCGCCATCCCCACTACTGCTCCTACATTTAATGATTAATTTATTCCTTTTATTTTTTTTTCTCCATTTGAACAAGTGATTTCCAGTTTTGTGATATTCTTTGTACTCAAATCCAAAGGTGTTTTCCCTTCACCTAATTGTTTCGCAAATGCTTCCAGATCTACTTTCACATACTCCGGGCTGCTGTAGTAATCTTTATCTCTTACTTCATACCCCGCTGTTTTTAGTAATGTTTTCAGAATTTCAGCCAATTGTGAGCTAGCCTCTCTTGCATCTTTCGCCATCCCCAATGCCACTCCTGCATTTAATAAATAAGTAGCACCTTTCACTTTCTCACCATTTGAACAAGTGATTTCAAGTTTTGAGATATTACCAGTATTAACATCCAAAGGTGTTTTTCCTTTGCCTAATTGTTCCGCCAATGCTTCCAGATCTGATCTCACATGCTCCAGATTGCTGTAATACTCTTTGTCTCTAGGTTTATATTCTTTAATTTCATAACCTACTGTTTTTAGTAATGTTTTCAGAATTTCAGCCTGTTTTGAGCCAGCTTCTTTCGCATTTTTCGCTATCCCCAATGCCACCCCTGCATTTAATAAATAAGTAGTACCTTTCACTTTCTCACCATTTGAACAAGTGATTTCAAATTTTACTATATTACTGGTACTCAAATCCAAAGGTGTTTCCCATTCACCTAACTGCTGCGCAAACGCTTCTAGGTCTGCTCTCATATACTCCGGGCTGCTGTAGTAATCTTTATCTCTTACTTCATACCCCGCTGTTTTTAGTAATGTTTTCAGAATTTCAGCCTGTTTTGACTGAGCTTCTTTTATACCTTTCGCCATCCCCAATGCTACTCCTGCATTTAATAAATAAGTAGCACCTTTCACTTTCTCACCATTTGAACAAGTGATTTCAAGTTTTGAGATATTACCAGTATTAACATCTAAAGGTGTTTCCCATTCACCCAATTCCTCCGTAAACCTTTCCAGGTCTGATCTTACATATTCCGGATTGCTGTAATATTCTTTATCTCTGGGCATTGATGACTTCTCGAGTTGCGGCGCATTCCCCTTTTTCTTAATTCCTGTTTTAATTTTCGGTTTTGCGTTTAGTAATTCCATCAATTTCAACTGCCATTCATCAGATTCGCACCAAACGAGGTCGGCGAGTAAACCTTCTTCTACCAATTCCCTTAATTTACTTTTTCTCAATCTGTAAAATCGCTCAATGTTATCTATGCCATACGCAACAAAGGTACGATTACCTTCTTCATCACAAACAAGGATGGTTCTTTGTAGCGAAGGGATAATAATGGCCCGGTAACTCTTTTGTCTTATCATATTGAGCATATTTACTCCTTCCAAAAATTTACATTCTTCTAAATTCACACCCATTTGCTCCAACATCTCAATGGCTAATCGGGTTCTTGGAAAAACCTGAGCTTTTTTAAATTCCCCCGCATCATTTCCAAATCTTATCTCCTTTGTGTCAGGCGGTAAAAATGTTTCATTGATTGTTTTAAATCTAATATTTTTTGGTAATTCAGGTTCTTCATCTGGCTTACTATCCGATACAGGATTTTTTAACTTTGGGAATCTCTTTTCCAATTCCTCTTCAATTAATACAGTAACTGATTTCCTCTTCCTTTTTACCTGCTCTTTCAATTCAAATCCTAATTCTTCAGCAAGTTGCTTAAGGCGCATCTCTGATCCCCCTAAAAGATCGGCTATCATTTCTCTAACTTTTTTCTGTAATTCAGGTGTATCCGCCGCTTTTATAAGGCGTTTTATTTCACTAGCCCTGTCTATGTAGGCTGAAGATTCAAACATTAATGTCGTTTAGTGATTTATTCTATAACAAAATTACTATTTTGTCAAAGGAAGATTTTCATTTTTTCATTTAGGATTCAGTCTTCAATAGGAAAACGCCCTCCTCCTGCAAAAATCTGCTTGCAGATTTTCACATCGGAGTCCTCACTTCGTTGCGTCCTCATTTTTTTCGGACTACACTACGTTCAGAACACGTTTTTCGCTACTATAATGGATTTTTCTACACAAAAAATCATGGGGATTTTAAATGTTACGCCGGATTCTTTTTCCGATGGGAACCAATATTTAAGAACTAAGGACTATGAACTAAGGACTAAGCAGCTTATTGAAGAAGGCGTGGATATTATTGATATTGGAGGGGAGTCGACTGGGCCGGGATCTAAAGATGTCAGTTTGGAAGAGGAAATGAAACGAATAAAACCGGTTATCGATTACGTGAAGGAAAATAATCTGACGGAAAAGACTCTGTTTTCCATCGATACTTATAAATCCCAAGTTGCTGAATATGCACTGGAGCATGGTTTTACTATGGTGAATGATGTAACGGCGCTTCGTGGTGATCCGGAAATGATGGGTATTTTACTTAAATATCAGCCGTATGTGATTTTGATGTACTCCAAAGACGACACTCCCCGCACCACCATGGAATCCGTGGAATACGATGATGTGATGGCATCAGTAAAAACCTTTCTGGTCGACCGGATCAGTCAATTGGTGGAAGCTGGTTTTTCGGAAGATAAAATCATCATCGATCCTGGGATGGGGATGTTTATTTCTGCGAATCCGAAATACAGCTTTGAGATTATTGAGAGATTAGATGAATTAAAATCACTCGGTTACCCGATTTGTGTTGGAGTTTCCCGTAAATCCTTTTTAGGAGGAAAATTGGAAGAGCGCGAACAGCCATCGGTTGATTGGAGCTTAAAGGCACTGCAAAATGGCGCTTCCATTATCCGAATACATAATGCTGGATTATTGAAAAAGGTGTTTTCTGCTTAGATTGTAATAAGCTATTAGTTTAAAAGGATCTTTATTACTTCTTTCCGAGTTTTTTGATTGAGTTTTTTCGGATTGGCTTTTTCGGCTTCCTGAGATTCTTTTTTATCCCTTTCTTTGGTTATTTTGTTTATGGTTTGGCGTGTTAAAAAACTCATGTGATATGGATGGTTATTTTCTAATAAAGGGTTTTAGATTAAGCATTGCCAATCTTAGGTTTTATATTAAGAGTGTCTTCAATTTGATTTCTATAAAGCCATTTTTCAAATTCATCAGGAGTCATACTTTCTATAATTTCGGCAACGTCCTGTTTATTACGTTGCTCATCTTCCCTGCGCAGGTCTTCTTCTGTGATTTCCTGCAAATCAGGGGTTATACCTCGTTCATCATCTATTTTGCGATTTGGATCTGACATAAATAAGTAAATTAAAAATTAAGCAGTTCCCGGGAATTCATACATTTGTGCGCCTTTGTCATATCGCACGATTTCCTGGTGTGGTTTTTGGCGAGCATCCATCTGAATAATATCTGCCGATTTTCTTTCTGGTGCAGGTTGAGGTTCGGTTTGAGGTTCGAACAGATTATGAACTTCCGCATTTGTTGCATAGCGCTGGATTGGTTGATTTTTGGGTAGTCGTTTGACTAAGTCTATCGGCTTTCTCTCTGGTACAGGCTGTGGTTCAGTTTTCGGGAACATCTCAAAAATCTCCGTATCTGTTGCATAACAAAGTTTCGGCTGATTCGGATCTCTTTTTGATTCAAGTTCCGTAATATTAAATTCTTCATGTATAAAAGGCCTTAAGGCATCGCTGAGGGCTTTTTTGTTTATGAGATGAAGTTCAGGATTTTTTTCTGATCTATTCTGATTAAGATTACTTAAGGCCTCCTCAAGCTTTTCTCGATGCATATTTTTAACATCCTCCTCTATAAAAGATTTTAAGGCATTGAGAATGGCCCTCTTGATCGTTAAATAAAAATAACCATTTTCTCCGAATTTATGCTGATCAAGATCTTCTAAAATTTTCACAAGTTTTTTTCGAGGCATGCTTTCAAAATCATCTTCTTCATTGTCAGTTAATTGAGCTGTTGGATTGTAGGGGGTTTCTTCTGTTGAATCAGCCTCATCATCTCTCCATTCATCGGGTAAAAACTGTTCATAGCCATCAGGGAAGAAGCCAGGTTCAATAGATTCATCTACTGGTATTGGCTCATGTTCATCTTCTTGCGTGTGGCGCATAATTATTATTAGTTACTATACTAGTATATTAACCTTAAATATAATATTTGTCAAGTTTACAATAAGCTCAAAATATTTATACTGGAAGCACTCCTAATTTATTCATATGCGTATTGCCAAAGAATTCACCTTCGACTCCGCCCATTTCCTAAAAGATTACCATGGAAAATGTGAACGTATGCATGGTCATACATATCGCATGCGCGTAACTATAGAAGGGCCTATTCAGCCTAATGGCTTGGTGATGGATTATGTGGAAATCAAAAGAATTGTGAATGAAAAAGTGGTCGATAAACTAGATCACAACAATATCAACGATACTTTGGAACACTCTTCATCCGAAAACATCTGTATTTGGGCATGGGAACAGTTAAAAACTGATTTACCGATGTTAGTCGAAATAAGGTTATGGGAAACACCAACCTCGTTCGCCATCTATTCAGGATCGGATAGCGTTTGACGTAACTCGATGCTCGATCGAGCTTCTAGATACGATAAACGATAATCCAGTAAAATATGAATAAAGCATCACCAAAAACACAGGCTTATCTATCACTCGGCTCTAATGTGGGTGACCGCATGGCGCATTTGGCAATGGCGGAGGAGAAACTGGAAAATCATCCGAATATCAAGATACTGAAAAAGTCCGAGGTATACGAAACAGAACCCTGGCCTTTGCGTGGCATAGAAGGCGCTCCGGACGACATTCATCCAGTATCGGAAGAAGGGGAGTTGTGGTTTTTGAATCAGGTGGTGAAAATCGAAACAGATATTGCCCCACTGGAACTTCTGGATGTCTGCCAGGGGATTGAATCCGATATCGGCCGAAGCCCTGCCCATAAATGGGGTCCGCGGGAGATCGATGTGGATATTTTGCTGTTTGGGCAGGAGGTAATCGATTTGCCTGAACTAACTATTCCACATCACCATCTGAATGACAGGCAGTTTGTTTTGGTACCGCTTTTGGAGGTAGAGCCAGACCTTAAAGACCCGGTAACAGGGAAGACTTTTAAATATTTCTTGAAAAATATTAAAGATAGCCATAAAGTAGAACAGTATTTTTAAATAGCGGGACAGGTAATCCCCGCAATAAATTCTTACCATCTAATTTTGTTTGCCATGAATCAGGAGAAAATAGAAGAACTTATTAAGTCCCTTATCACCGAGATCGGTGAGGATCCTAATCGTGAGGGATTAGTCGGTACACCGGCTCGTGTGGCCAAAAGTTACGAAAAGCTTTTTGGCGGGTACAAAGACGATCCAAAAAGGCTGATAAAAGTGTTTGATAATGAGGGGTATGACGAGATGATAATTGCCAAAGATGTAGACTTTTATTCTACATGTGAACACCATATGCTTCCGTTTTTCGGAAAGGCTTATATCGGTTATATCCCGGATGACAAGATTATCGGTCTTTCTAAATTACCACGTTTGGTTGAGATATTTTCCCGCCGTATGCAGAATCAGGAACGGCTGACAAAACAAATTGCCGATACCCTGAATGATATGCTGAAACCACGTGGAGTTGGCGTAGTAATGGTCGCTAAACACCTGTGTATGAAGGCACGTGGAGTGGAGAAGCAAAACTGTACTATCTCAACATCATCATTCACAGGGTTGTTTAAAAAGAACATGAATACCCGTTCGGAATTTTTAGATCTTATTAAAGGTTGACATTAATTAGGGTTTTGTTACATTGTCTTCCTCCCTTTACTTTTTTAGTATGTCCTCATTATCTGAAAATAAAATACAGGAAGTTCCGGATGCTTTTCTTAGTCTGATGGCTGCTTTGAGTAAGTATGACGAGACTAAAGAGGCTAATAATATTATTAGTCGTTATAAAAGTGATAAAAGTGATAAAAGAAGAATTACTGAGCTTCAAAAGTTATTAGAATCGGCTCCGGGAAAACTTAAAGAAAGGCTTGATCGAACTGTCTTAAGGGTTGTTAATCGTGTTGATTTTACAAGGTTAAAATTGATTATGCGGACTCAGGATATCCTTGCAAGACGCAGTGCTGTGGTTGAGCTCCTGGAAGACTATGGAATGGATTACAGAGAAGAGTCGGTTTAGCTTATTTCTTCAAGACTAATATCTGGTTGAGCTATATAGCCTTGACAGGTTTTATTTTAGGTGTTAGGATAAACATCCTTTGTTTTGTAAATATCTATAAATATGACTCGAGGAGTATCAAAATATAGCAAACCTGAAATATCAAAATATAGCAAACCTAATGGAAAATTTGCTTTTTTGAAAAGCTTAAATATTCTTCTTAGATCCAGAGGTGTTTCAGAAGATGTATTAAAAAATGTTGTAAACTTAAGCGCACCTAAGATTCTTAAGGGATTAATGGGACATTTATCGAATAATGAAATCGAGGAATTGCTAGGTAGTGAGAAAGATGAAGCTTCCCAAGAAGTAATTAAAACAATGACTAATGAAGAAGTTGTGGAAGCCCTTAAGCAAAATATGGGAACTAAATGGAAAAAGCTAAAAAAAATTCTTCATCAACGCGCCAAAAAACGGAAAACTCATAATCCCAGACCATCTCTAGGGTTCTTAAAAGATTCCAGTAAATGGGATGAGCATGAAAGACGTTTACAAGAAGATGCCAAGAATCATAAAGATGAAGAAATTGAATCCGCATTACAGCAAATTGCCCAGAAAGAAGGGGAGTTAGAAGAATTAGAAGGCAAGGTATCTAAATTGGATGCAGATGCGACTGCAGAATTAATTGGACAATTTTTAGATAGTTTAAAAGAGGTACTGTTTGAAAATCTCGCCGTCCCAGAAAGATTACCTGTATTGGTTATGTACATGCGAGATGATCTAAAGGGTATTTATTACGATAAAGAATCCGGAAAATGGATTGCTACCAAGTGGGGCCGGGATGAACTAGATAAATGGAGAGATAAAACCGTAGCTGAGCCACTAAATGAAAGAATTAGAGCTGCTATGAAAATAGCGTTTACAGAAGATGCTGCAGCAGAGGTAGGAGGAATGGGTGTGATTGCGGCAAATGCCAGATTAAAGTTAGCTGATCTGGGATTTATTTAGTCATAAATTCATTTCTTCAAAACCAAGATCTGACTCACCCACACATCATCCCCTTCAGTTACTATAATTTCATCTTCTACGCCGTAAGCTAGCTCTTCAGCGGCTTCCTTCACATGTCGTGGAAAATGGTTGTAGCATTTGATGATGTATTTACCTTTTTCATCTTCCAGCACCAAAGGCTTTCTGTAATGCACGTTTACCAGAACTAATTTTCCATCATCTTTTAAAACCCGATAGCATTCATCCAGAAACGGTTCGATTTTTTTGAGGTGAACCAAGGCAAGGCTGGAAAAAACCATATCAAAGGTCTCATCCTCAAAAGGCATGTCTTCCAAATCACCTTCCACTGTTTCAATGTCAGAATTTTTTGATTTTAATTTGGCGAGCATTTCCGGTGAGATATCTAGCGCTGTTACTTGGGCACCAGTTTTAGCAAGCCTAACACTAAGACGCCCTGTACCAGCACCGGCATCGAGCGTCTTTTTTCCTTTTGTTAATTCAATATAAGGTTTTAAGTATTGTTTTTCGAAGCTGTCCCAGTATTTTTCGCCTTTATCATAAGTAGCAGCGTAACGGGCGTAACCTTCCTTTGGATCCAGCTGATTAACCATGTAAATTTGAAAAATTGACTAACGTTTCTACTGTTCTGGCTTTGTCTTTCGAGCTCAGTTGTAATGCCGTAAAACTTGAAAACTATTTTGGTGTATTTGGCGGATTAGGAAAGAAGTTTTCAAGTTTTTAAATTTTCAAGCCTTCATTCGAAGTTTGGCATATTAATTTCCATTACTTCCCCATCCGGTGTGGTTATTTTCATGCTTCCTTCGTCGAATTTCACAGTTCCGCCATCATCACCTGGTACATTCATTTCAAAACCACTGCCGAAATTCATGGTTCCGGAACTGCCACCGTCTTTAAAATTAAATGACCCTCCCATTCCTCCGAATCCCAATAAGCCGTACAGGGGTGCAAGTAGCATGGAAACGACCATCATCACAATAACAGATACAACAATGGTGCCGATTGCACCGCCAGCTGTGAGTTTGTGCACGGTTCTTAATATTACGAAAATCAAAACCAATCCCCATATTCCGCTAATAATGGAAAGCTGAGGAAGGATTCCAATCCACATAACAATCATTCCATAAGCCATCACTCGGAAGAATGCGTCGTGCGCGGCATGACCTTTGAAAATGCTTTTAGCAATAAAGCTTAAAACATAGATACCGATGACAATACTTACTACCTGAATAACCCCATTTAGCAGGCTGAAAGTCAGGCTAGGTTTAAAAAAGCTCATGAAGAGCTGTTGGCCGACTATTCCCAAGATTGCCGCGGCAATAATGATGTAATAACCGAATGTGGTTTTCTTTTTATCTTCGGCGACATGGTGCATTACGTTTTTCTTTAATAGAGCGACATGTAACGCGTTTTTTAGTTCTGCTTTGTAATTCATGAAAATTTAATTAAGAAATATGCTGAAATCAGTTTAGCGGTTTTACCTCTTAAAGAAAAGTAAATCATATTGCCGATACCATTTTTTCAAGGTAGTTTAGCGACATGGAAAGCATTTCAATTGAGAATCACAGCATTGCCTTTAAAAGGAGCCGACGGGCACGTCAGTTACGCCTTTCTATGAGTCAGGAGGGCCAGTTTACCCTGGTTGCTCCATGGCTTACACCAAAATGGACAGCTAACCTATTTCTGAAAAAACATGTTGGCTGGATTGAAAAACAGGTTGGGAAAATAGAAAAACAGAAAGAACTTCGGCCTGATTTTCAGTACCGCACAGGTGATATGTTTTATTATTTTGGCGAATCGGTAACTTTGGACGTTAAGCCCTCAAGCCGCAAACGACCTACCATTAAAATACGCGGGGATAAAATGCTTATCACACTTCATCGCGATGTAAGCAGGGAAGATGGCGTTATTGCCATTAAAAAAACCATTCAACGATTTTATAAGGAAAAAGCAGAGGAAGTTATCAATGATCGTCTGCAGTTTTTTAATGAGCATTATGGTTTTCGGTATAATCGCGTAACAATGCGCAACCAAAAGAGCCGGTGGGGGAGCTGTTCACGCCTAAAAAACCTCAATTTCAACTGGAAGCTCATCATGGCTCCAATCGAAGTAATCGATTATGTGGTAGTCCACGAGCTTTGCCATTTAAAAGAAATGAACCATTCTCCCAGATACTGGAATCTGGTAGCCCAAACCATCCCCGAATATAAAACTATCCGGAAATGGCTCAGAGAAAATCATTATTTACTCACTATCTAGCTGGATGGTGTGGGAACTAATGGGACATTTTCAATGTCATCGCCTGGTTCACCTAAAGGAACTGGTTCAATGTCATCACCACTAAAATCTTCATCTAGACCTAAGCTAAGTGTCCAGTTGTAATTACCGGAACCCGCTTCACCTACAAATGGTTGAGTCATAGTGTAGCCGTGTGTTAGAGGCATGACCATTTCATGAGTTGTGGTGCTGCCTGGGATTTGCGATGTAGTACCTTGTCCTCTGCAAGTGGTAGTAATAGAGCCTCCTGAATATGTTTCAGTTATCATAAGTTCTAACTGACCGTTTTTACAAACTCCATTTACATCAACATTGCCAGTGTTAGATCCGCTCATACTACATTCTCCTCTTGGGAAAGATCCGCTTATCTGCATGCTGATAGTTCCATTTCCATTAACTCCTTTGGTGCCGATAATAAGAGGTACTGAACCGCTTGCTTCTGAGTTCATAATATTACCTGCATAGTTTTGCCCAACATTGTGTCCAAAATACAATGCACCTGGAATAGCCGGGTCAGGACATTCTCCTTCAGCTACCTCATTTGATCCACTACCGGTTTCTCCTTCTGCAGTGATTTCTCCTTCCGGGATGCTGTCGATGACCTCTTCCTGGGTTGGCGGATTGCAGCCTGCCAGCAGGAGTATAATAGAGATTAAAATAGTAAAACGTTTAATCATGATTAGGTGAGTTAAATATAAAATAAGCCGGTTTTCACCGAGCCGACCTAAAAATATTCTTGGAAGGTCCGCTCCAATATGTGACACTCTCCTGACTCTTCAGTATTTTGCTGAAGCGGACTTCTTCCCCCAGATCCTGGATCAAGTCCAGGACGGGGTTTACGTCCATCCCGAGTACTCGGGATCAGGGTTTTTGAGGATATAAATGTAATGGACAGATTAAATTTTGTCAATTTTTCCCATAATCAAAATGGCGGAGAGTGTGGGATTCGAACCCACGGGACCTTGCGGCCCAACGGTTTTCAAGACCGCCGCATTCGACCACTCTGCCAACTCTCCGAAGCAGAGCTTAGAGAAAGGGGGCATAAAAATCAAGTTGTCCTAGCTAATCACATTAAATATAAAGCCAATTATCATTATGCCAACAGCTACCAATCCGAAAAAGGTGGCGAGGAGTTTTAGGCTAAGTATTCGTTTCAGCATCACACCTTCCGGGAGTGAAAGACCGGCTATTGCCATCATAAAGGCCAATGCGGTTCCAAGCGGGACACCGCTGGCTGTGATTGAGAAAATAACAGGAACTAATGTTGAACATCCGGCGTAAATCGGGATGCCTACCAAAGTTGCTATTGGTACGGAAAGAATGTCGTAACGGCCAATGGTGTTTACGAAAAATTCCTGTGGTACGTAGCCGTGAATTATGGCGCCGATCGCTACTCCTCCAATTACATAAGGAAGCAATCTTTTAAATGTCCACCAGCCGAATCGAAAAGAAAAACGTATTTTTCCTTCGAGCGTTTTTGGCATGGCATCCTCTAATTTCCTCCCTTCAGCATCTTCTAGGATAATTTCCTTTTCCATATTTAACATTCCAATAATCATCCCCCCAATAATTCCAAGTGCAATGCCGGCGAATGCGTACAGGAACGCAAGTTTCCAGCCAAACAATCCCCCCATAATCACAAAAGCCACTTCGTTTACGAGCGGGGAAGTTATGAGGAATGAAAAGGCAATGCTTGCTGGGATTCGTGCTTCTAAAAAACCGATAAACAGAGGGATGGAGGAGCAGGAGCAAAATGGTGTAACGGCTCCAAACACTGCTGCAGTCACATTGCCCAATCCCCATGGTAATTTTTGCATTGATTGCTTAAATTTCTCCGGATCAAAAAAGGAACGGATAAATGCGATAACCGTAACCACCGTAAAAATAAGAAACAGGATTTTAAGAACGTCATAAAAAAAGAAGTTCACAGTGTCGGCCAAATGGGTTTCCGTTTGCAGTTGGAATAATCTAAACGTGATGATGTCAGATATAGCTTGGAACATAATAGTCAAACTTTAATACCTGCCGGATTTTTGGGCAATGCTACTTTTCATTGACATTTTTAATTTTTTATATTAAATTAACAACCTAATAAATAACCCTTTAAATTATGGCTGGTGAGAATCAAGAAGCGCTTGCTCCAGAGCAGGAAGCTGAAAAAGAAAGGACACTTTCTTTAATCGAAGAGTTTGCGGGAGGTTTAGGAGAACATCGTCAGGCTTTTGAAAATGTTCTGGTTGTTTTAAGTAAAGACGGAAAGTTGCCAGAGTTGAAAGGGGTTAAAAGAAGTCCTAATCATCCCTGGGTCAATCCAGAAGGACGAGCTATTGAAGAATTTGAATTATTTAATGATTGACCATGAAGGTATTCCGTCATGGCGATACCATATCGTCCGAAATTCCATCAGACTGGGCTGAACAGCTTGGGGAGCCTCTTTCTGAAGCTGACATTGCATTAATTGTGCGTAATCAGCTTGAATTTAGTTTTTTGAAGGAAATACGAAATTTAAGGGTTTCTGATCGAGCAGAGCAGTGTTCATGGGAAGATATCATGCGCAAAGTGTCTAGCTTAGATCCTTCCGAAGAAGCAGAATAGCTTCATTTATTGAATATTATCCGATTATCTATTACTGTGAGGTCGTTTTTTAACATTTAATATTTTAGTCTGGCTATCGTTTATCGTAACTTGATGCTCGATCGAGCTTCGTGTTACGAGTTACGACAACCGCTAAATCTCAGGTGTCAAATGTAATTATGGAAGTAAAAATTGAACCATCATGGAAGGAGCAGTTACAGGAGAAATTTGATAAGCCTTATTTTAAGGAATTAACGGATTTTGTGCGCAGTGAATATCAGTCAAAAAAAATCTTTCCGCCCCCTAAAGATATCTTCAAAGCCTTTGACCTTTGCCCTTTTGATAATGTGAAGGTTGTAATCCTCGGCCAGGATCCGTATCACGGGCCCGGTCAAGCGCATGGGCTTTGTTTTTCTGTAAATCAAAATATTCCAATGCCACCTTCTCTTATCAATATATATAAGGAAATCCATTCCGATGTCGGTGGGCAGATCCCAAATCACGGGAATCTGGAACATTGGGCGGAGCAGGGTGTTTTTTTACTAAATGCCATTTTAAGTGTAATTGCTCACAATGCGGCATCGCATCGCAATAAAGGCTGGGAGGAATTTACAGATGCGGTTATTCGCTTGATCTCAGCCAAAAAAGAACATGTTGTATTTATGCTTTGGGGGGCGTTTGCGCAGGGTAAAGCCGAGATGATTGACCAATCCAAACACCTCATTTTAAAAGCGCCTCATCCATCTCCCTTATCATCTCATCGTGGATTTTTTGGATGTAAGCATTTCAGCCAGGCAAATGAGTATTTAAAGTCACATGATCTAGAGCCAATTAACTGGATTTAATAGACAGGGGATAGGTCATAAAAACCTGAAGGCGCGATTAATTAATCGCGCCGGCTCGGATAATTATCCGAGCCTTCTTGAAAAAATGGCGTTTTTTTGGTATAATAAGAGGATTAATAAATATAAAAAATGCACAATCCTGAACGCAATCAAACTCATCGGATTCTAAGTGAAGAGGATGTATGGCTAGCTATGAATCCCAAAAAAGAAGGTGTGGATATTGCCGATAGTTTTGATTCCATCCTCGATTTTTATGAAGTTCCGCGAACCACTGAAAGTATGATTGGCGCTCCTAAGTTTGTCGGCATAAAAAAGGGATTTCGTTATTTTTGTGACGCGCTTAACGATGAGCAATTCGATGCTTTTTTGGAATATTTTTTAAGAAGTCATGACCAAGCAAGATTATTTGGTTTTTTTGAAAATTTAAACATCCAAAGACAACAGGATTTCTTAGATAAGCTCCTTACTATTGTATGTGAAGAGGAGTCAGTTCATAGAGAGGTTCGCGATTTGAGAAATAAGATTTTTAAGCAAAAAATTAAGCCTCCCACCAATATTAATGAGGCTATTGCTACCGCTGAGCATATCCATGTAGAAAAAGGTAAAGTTGTTGCAGGTGGAAGATATTTACCTGAAGTCATTCGTTTTTTGGAAGAGGATAGGCAAATGGTTATACCGTTTATTGACGGTGTATTAAAAAATCATCCACACGGCGCTGGAGTTATAAAAAGTATTTTAGAGAAGTTAATGGGGCCTTTTTGGGAGAAGGCTAAAAGGGCAGATAGGGTAGCAGCTTAAATAAAACCCTGAATTCTGCTAAAATTGAGGATGCCTTTCGGAAGGTGATTTTTTTGTATTTTTTTAGAGATAAATACTATTGACAAATTAGTAAAAATATTATACAATATTCATCTTTGTTGATCAGTGGCTTGTGATTGATTTTATTTTTTAGCCATTGGTTTGACTTTGTTCCTTAAAAATCAGGCGTTGAACTGGGACATCTTCTTTTCGGCTTTTGCCGAGTTAAGAAAACAAACTGTGGCGGAGTCGAATGAAGAGAAGATTCCCCCAGTTCAATATAATATATTACTTTTTTAATTGGTTGAGCGAAAGCTCCCATTTATATAGACCTTTATAAACCCCTTACAAGCTGGATGGGCAAGGCCCACAGTGATTCCATAAGAACGGTTCTGCGAGATAGAGATCTGAACGTTTCGAAACCCTTACAAAGGAGAGACGAGATGAAAACAAGGATCCTGCTTACAGTGTTGGTACTGTTCATTGCCATTGCCAGCTGTGGGGGCACAAACCCCCCCGCCGTGCAGTGCAACACCGACGAGGACTGCGTCACCGGATGCGAGGGGTACGACCATGCGTTGTGCTCCAACGAGAATATCTGCTTCTGCAGTGATGCGGCCCCTACCGCGCGTTGTGACCTCGACACCGACTGCTCCGAAGACTGCGACGGATACGACACTTTCAGCTGTTCCGGCGGTATCTGCGTCTGCAGTGAGCCGCCTGTCACTCAGTGCAGAACCGACGAGGACTGCGCCGAGGGATGTGTCGATTCCAACAGCCATGCGTGCACAGGTGGCCTATGCCACTGCATCGACATGGTGGAGGTGGGTTGTGATGTTAACGACGACTGCGCTTCCAACTGCACCAACCACGACACCTTCGAATGTCAAGAGGGCACGTGCGTCTGCACCAGTGAGTCAGTCATCCAGTGCAACTCCAATGGCGATTGTGAATCGGACTGCGTCGGCTTTGACAGCTATGCGTGCGCAGACGGCATATGCTATTGCACGACCTACACGCAGAGTGTTGGCACACTCGTGATCAACGTCACGCCAGAAGAAGGATCCTACGAGGTACGCAATGGGGCAACAGGAGAACTCGTGATCGACATGAACGGCTCGGCTACCTTTATTCTCCCTCCTGGTCTCTACTGGGTCGAGTTTCTGAGTATGGTGGATTACGTCACCCCTTCTCCGCGAGCGGTTATGCTCGAACCGGATAGCACGGTTACAGTTACTGGTGTCTACGTTCAGATGCTCGGAACCGTCACCGTAGTATTCAGCGGGCCTGCATCTCAGCTGATTGTCAACGGAAGCCATGACGTCAACTTGCTGGACTACATAATTATATCCGATCGTGACCTGCAGGAGAGGAATATGGACCTTCAGCTGACCCTTTCGGGACCCCATGGGGAGGGGCCGGTGCTCGGCGCTGTGCTGGGCATGGGCACCACCGATGCCGGAAACATAACCGAGTTCCTC
>SDBT01010239.1_pt1 | contig 15161 bp, 13 predicted proteins | sample 2277101 | NCBI WGS metagenome assembly SDBT01 (sample SAMN10404973, study PRJNA504765) | marine sediment metagenome | isolation source: marine sediment core GS10_PC15, 103 cmbsf | place: Arctic Ocean: Southern Knipovich Ridge | collected 2010 | reverse complement strand
AGAACCTTCGATGCCTTATGCGATGCCGTTGCCGAAGGTCTCGGAACAATCACCACCGCGGACTGCCGAGGGTACTTTCAAAACTGCGGATACGCTACAGGCTAAGGTAATGTGCTCTAGCCTTCGTATCGACGCACCAGCAGGCAGGCGTTGTGTCCGCCGAAGCCGAAGCTGTTGGACAGAACGATATCTAACTTGGCCTGACGCGGAGTGTTCGGCACGAAGTCCAGGTCACACTGGGGGTCGGGGTTATCCAGGTTCAATGTCGCCGGAATTACCTCGTCTCTGATCGCCAATGCCGAGATTATCAGTTCCACACCGCCGGAAGCACCCAGTAGGTGGCCCGTAGAGCTCTTGGTAGATGAGGCCACAAGTCCGTTGTGTGCATAGTCGCCGAAAACTTTCTTCAGGGCCTTTGTCTCGGCCAGGTCGCCAAGCGGAGTGCTCGTGCCGTGGACGTTAACATAGTCCACCTGTTCGGCAGAAATTCCTGCATCTTCCAAGGCCCGGTTCATTGCCATCGCCGCGCCGCGACCTTCGGGGTTGGGGGCGGTGATGTGATAGCCGTCGCCGCTGGTTCCATAACCGATCAACTCGGCGTAGATTTTGGCCCCGCGTTTTTTTGCGTGTTCGAGCTCTTCAAGGATCACTATGCCCGCACCCTCTGATAGCAGGAACCCGTCGCGGTCCTCATCGAAAGGCCGAGATGCATGTTCCGGATCGTCGTTGCGGGTTGAGAGCCCCTTAAGCGAGCAGAAGCTTGCCAGGCCCAGTCGGGTAAGTGCAGCTTCCGAGCCACCCGAGATGACCAGGTCAATATCGCCGCCCAGCAAGGCCTTGAAGGATTCGCCTATCGCATTGGCACCCGAGGCACATGCGGTGACCACTGCGAAGTTAGGCCCGCGCAGACCCCAGACAATAGAAATATTGCCAGGAGCTGCGTTTACCATCAGTTTTGGGACGGTAAATGGGCTTACCCGGCTGGGGCCCTTTGCGATCATGCGGTTGTGCTGGTCTTCCAGCTCCTGCAGGCCGCCGATACCGCTGCCGACAATTACAGCACAACGGTCGAGGTTCTCGCGGGAAAAGTCCAGCCCGCTGTCTGCGACGGCCTCGATGGCACCGGCGACGGCGAACTGGCTGAATCGATCCATTCGCTTGACTTCTCGGGCATCGACCAGTTCAGTGGGGATTCCGGGCCACCCGGGTTGGACCTCGCCGCCTATCCGTGAGGTAAACGGCGCAGCGTCAAACCGAGCGATGGGGCGAATGCCACTTTTGCAGCTAATTAGCGCATCCCAGAACTCTTTGACATCAAACCCGAGTGGATTGACCGTACCCAGGCCCGTCAAAACGATCCGACGTTCCTTCATCACAAGGACTTCCTTAAGGTATGAGGGCTAGGCCTTGTTGGAATGTTCTTTGATGTAGTCGACCGCCTGCCCGACAGTCTGAATCTTCTCAGCCTCTTCGTCGGGAATCGACAGCTCGAACTCGTCTTCGAACTCCATAACCAGCTCGACGGTATCCAGCGAATCGGCGTTCAGGTCGTTAACGAACGAAGTCTCACGAGTGATTTCGCTCTTGTCTACGCCCATCTGCTCGGCGACGATCTCAGTTACCTTCTGTTCAATATCTTCTGCCACGTTTCTTAACCTCCCTGTGTTAGCTCAACGGGCCTACAACCAGACACGCTGCTTCACAAGTCGCGGTACTATATCGCGAGGCGACTGGCCACGCAACACCATCATTAACACAATTTAAATTTACGTATGCATTCCGCCATCTACACTGAGGACCTGCCCAGTGATGTAATTGGATGCATCTGATGCTAAAAACCCTACTGCCTTGGCAATATCTGCGGGCTGGCCGAACCGTTTTAGCGGAATTTGTGCCAGTGCCATGTCTTTTGCCTGTTGCGGCAGGACATCTGTCATTTCGGTCTGAATAAAGCCCGGCGCAACTGCATTGCAGCGGACATTTTTAGTTGCAAGTTCTTTCGCTGTGGTCTTGGTCAGGCCCAGCAGTCCCGCTTTGGAGGCTGCATAGTTAGCCTGGCCCCTGTTACCTTCAAGCCCGGAGTAGCTGGCCATGTTAATAATCGAGCCACTTTTCTTGCGGATCATGTGCCTGCAAACAGCCTTGGTGCCCAAAAATGCACTCTTTAGGTTAACGCTCATGACCAGATCCCAGTCCGACTCTTCCATCCGCATCAGCAGCCCGTCGCGGGTAATACCGGCGTTATTGACCAGTACATCCAGCCGGCCGAACTTTTCCGCTACTTCGTCGATAACAGCCGTGAAGGCTTCACCATCGGTAACGTCGAGCTTGCGGAACTCGAATTTTTCACCGGCGTTAAATTCACCAGGCAGCTCGGCCAGGAGATCTTCCTGGATGTCTGCTGCAATAACGGTCATCCCCATCGCCAGCAACTCGCGAACGATCTCTTTGCCAATGCCGCGAGCGGCCCCGGTTACGATAGCTACTTTTTCCTTATCTGCCATAGGTTTCCTCGAATATCATGCAGGCAAAAATTAAGTTCCTGCGACTTTCTGTACCGAATCAAGCGAGCTGATGCAAGTGAAGTTTGTTCTTCGTTGTATCCGTTTCATCAATCCAGCCAGGACTCGACCGGGCCCGATCTCATAAAAATCTTCATAACCATCTGCCAGAAGGGCCTCCATCGACTGCTGCCAGCGAACCGGTGAAACCAGTTGATCCAGCAGTGTTTGGGCTATCTGGTGGGCACTTTCGTAAGGGGCTCCAGTGACGTTTGAAATCACAGGAACCTTTGGTTCGGCGAAATCAACGGCGGCGAGGGCTGCGGCAAATTCCTTGGCCGCCGGGGCCATTAATTGGCTGTGGAACGCACCGGCAACTTTAAGCGGAACGGTTCCCTTGGCACCGAAGCTATCGGCCAGCTCGGCGGCCCGTTCGCATGCTTCGGTCTGGCCCGAAAGCACCACCTGACCGGGACAATTGAAGTTTGCACAGGCTAGAACCTGATCCCCAGCGGCAGCGGCTGCAAGTTCCGAAGCCTTTTCCTCGTCGAGCCCCAGAAGGCAGATCATGGACGATGGTGTATCTGTCGCAGCCTGTTGCATTAATTGCCCGCGACGTGCAACCAGCTTAACGCCGGTTTCAAAATCCATCGCCCCGGCTGCGTAAAGTGCGGTGTATTCGCCAAGGCTCAATCCTGCCATTGCAGCCGGAGCAATTTCCGCCAACTGCTCACTGGAAAGCTGGTCTTCCATACAAGCCAGCATAGCTGCAGAGACTGTGAAGATTGCCGGCTGGGCGATGTCGGTTCTCGCCAGGTCATCTTCGGGGCCCTGGAAGCAAAGTTTTGCCAGGGGCATGTCAGTGGCAGCTTCAGCCCGGTCAAAGAAGTCTTTAGCTACATCGAGTCCGTCGTATACATCCTTGCCCATGCCGACATGCTGTGCTCCCTGACCCGGAAATAGATACACATTTTTCATATTCGCGACTGTTGAGTCCTTTTTCTTGTCACATTCGTACGACAGTACCCGCCCAGGTCAGCCCAGCCCCGAAAGCAATCAAAATGATTATCGCCCCCGGTTGAAGCTTGCCAGCCTGATATGCTTCAGTCATCGCCAAGGGAATCGACGCCGCGGAAGTATTGCCGTAACGGTCGATATTGACTTGGACCTTATCGAGCGGAAAATTGTACTTGGCGATGGCTGATTTGATGATGCGCATATTGACCTGGTGGGGTATTACCAGGTCGACATCGCCGACGTCCAGGTTGCACTGTTCCATGCAATCGCCCAACAGCCACTGCATCTTCGCTACGGCAAATCTGTAAACGTCCCGTCCACGCATGTGGACGTAATGCCGGCGATCTTTGATGGTTTGCTCGCTGGGAGGCTCGCGCGATCCGCCGCCAGGGACATGGATGAAATCCCACCCGGCCCCATCGGCATGCATTACGTTGTAGATAATGCCTTTATTCAACTCGTTGGTCGCTTCCAGAACGGCTGCGCCGGCAGCATCGCCGAAAAGTATGCAACTGCTGCGATCGGTAAAGTCGCTGAAGCGGCTGAGGGTTTCGGCGCCAACTACCAGAATCCTGCGATATCGGCCTGTTTCGATAAACTGGCTGGCGACGTTGAGCCCATATAGCCAGCCGCTGCATGCAGCTGAGATGTCGAATGCAGGTATGCCCTTTGCTCCGATAGCTTCCTGAATGAAGCAGGCGGTAGCTGGGAACATAACTTCAGGGCTGACCGTGGCACAGATAATAAGATCCAGATCACAAGGGGCTATTTTGGCCTTGGCCAGGGCCTTCTTAGACGCTTCTATTGCCAGCGAAGCGGTCGTCTCGCCCTGAGAGACGATGTGCCTCTGCTTAATTCCGGTTCGCGTGGTGATCCATTCATCCGACGTATCGAGAAACTTCTCGAAGTCGGCATTGGTCATGATCTTCTTTGGAACGGCGGCGCCAAGTCCCTTGATTGCCGCGCGCAAAGATTTGGGCATTTCAAATCCTTTAGCCGCTTGAGAGTAACTGAGTGATTCGTTTGTTTACATGTTGCTGGGAGCATTCCTTGGCTGCTCGGACGGCGTTGCAAATGCCGCGACTACTACTCGCTCCGTGGCAGATAATGCAAATCCCAGCTACACCAAGCAACGGCGCGCCGCCATATTCGTTAAAGTCGTATTTTTTCATGATCGGCTCGACAGCTTGTTTCAGCATCACCTTGCTGCCTTCAGGCAAGACGGAGGCGAGTTCCTCGGTCATCACCGTCATTACGCCCTCAACCATGCCTTCGATGAGCTTGAGGATAACGTTACCGACAAAGCCTTCGCATACCATAACGTCGCAAGCGCCTCTAAAGAGGTCTCTACCTTCGACGTTGCCGATGAAATTAACATTCGGGTCTTCCCGCATAAGCTGGTGAGTGCGCTTGACCAGGTCATTGCCCTTGGCGTCTTCGGCGCCGATGCTTAGCAGCCCCACGCGCGGATTGTCCACGCCGTGGACCGCCGAAAGGTGCACTGACGCCATCACACCGTATTGAAGCAGGTGCCCAGGCCTGCAATTTACATTGGCTCCAACGTCGCAGATCGCAACGGGACCGCGGGCGGTGGGGGTTATGATAGCTATGCCAGGCCGCTGAACTCCCTTAAGCCTGCGAAGAAGCATCTGCGAGGCAGCGACGTAAGCACCTGTATTGCCGGCGGAGATTATCGCATCCAGCTGGCGGGCCTTGTGCATCTGGGCCAGCACGCCGATAGAGCTGTCGGGCTTGGTCCGCAGGGCCTCTACTGGAGACTCCTCCATCCCAATGGCCTGTTCGGCGTGTTGGATCTCAATCTTCTCGGCCCAATCGCCCTGGCCGTTGAGGTGCTCGCGAATCAGGGACTCATGGCCGACCAGGACGATCCGATCGTCAGGGCCGAGCAATTTACGAGCTTCTAACGCGCCCAGGACTTCAGCCCCCGGGGCGGTATCGCTACCCATTGCGTCAATGCCAATCCGCATCGACTAGCTCTCCTGGCCGATTTTAAGGCTCAAACCGGGTCGGACATATCCACAGTTGTCGCAAGCTGTGTGTGGCAGCCTGGGAGAGTTGCATCGCGGGCAGTCACCGTAGTTGGCTGCGGTCTTGGCGTGATGCGAACGTCTTGTGCGAGTTCGTCGGTGGGATACTTTCTTTTTCGGTACCATCTCTGGAACCTCTTCCTGCTATTTAAATCTTCAATAAACCACGCCCGCTGTCACGGGCGCATAAACACCATCATATCGCTGAGGCAAATTACCCCAATGGTGGCCGAAAACTAGAAGTATTGGGCCGTTTTGTCAAGCAAAAACCAATCATAACCTGCTACCCTAGGATAGTTGCTGCTTTGCATACTCAGCTGCCCCAGCAAGAGCATCATCCAATTTCGCGGGGTTTTTGCCCCCTGCCTGGGCCAGTGTGGGCTTTCCGCCGCCTCCACCTCCCACTATCGGGGCGATGGCTTTTACCCAGTCACCGGCTTTTAACTTGCCGGAATCGACCAATTCCTGGGCGACCATAGCGGTCAGCATTACCTTGGAATTATTTAACCCCGCGATAAACATCGCAGCAGCGCCTTTTTGTCTTTGCTGGTCGCAAATCGATCTCATTGCCCCAGGGTCTACCTGGTCCATTCGCCCTACAAGTACGGGCCCATATGGTGTTTCGGCTATGGTTTCAGCCTTTACTTCTTGTTGCGGGGCAGCGTTTTTGGGGCCTGACTTGCGGAGTTGCTTGATTTCCTTGGCCATCGCTTCGATCCGCTCATTCAGTTGAGCAGGGCTTACCTTTAGTTGCGTCGCCGCTGCACGGAGAACCTGGTCAGTTAGCTGGATAAGTTCGACAGCGGCTTTGCCGGTGACGGCCGAGATTCTCCTGATGCCCTTGGCGACGGATTCCTCGGATGTGATTTTGAATAACCCTATTTGCGAGGTCCGGCTAAGGTGAGTCCCGCCGCAAAATTCGATAGCACTGGCCTGGCCGGGATTTTTTACAGGGTCATCCGTGCCAATTGAAATCACGCGAACCGGGTCGGGATACTTTTCGCCGAATACCGCCCGCAGGCCGGGAATTTTCTGTGCATCAGCCAGTGGCATAACAGTCGCTGTGATCGGATCGTCAGCAAGGGCCAGCTCGTTGCAGAGAGTCTCTATCCGCTCCAGTTGGGCGGGGGTAACTGCCTGGTTGTGTGAGAAGTCAAACCTCAGACGATCAGGCCCGACGACGCTGCCGGCCTGGTTTACATGCTCGCCCAAAACCTGTCTAAGCGCCCAATTAAGGACGTGCGTGCCGGTGTGGTTTCGCATCGTATCGGTGCGGGACCGATCAACGGTGGCGGTTATTTTATCGCCGCAGGATATTTTGCCGGCTTCGATCTTGCCTACATGAAGCACAGTCGAACCTGCAAGGATGGTGTCAGTTACAATAAAACTTCCGCCCGGTAAGTCGAATCGACCCGTGTCGCCGACTTGTCCGCCTTGTTCGGCGTAGAAGTTGGTCTGATCCAACACGATCGCCGTTTCGTCTCCGGCGTTGATCTGGCCTTGGGTGATATAAGTCTCGTCAGTTACCCAGCCCAGGACAGCAGCCTCGATTGGCTGACGGGAGAACTTTGAGCTATCGTCGCACCCAGGCAGGCCTTCGATCTGCTCGGTGGCCTTGAAAGTTCCGCCTGCGGCGCTGATTTCGCGGTGTTCGGTCATGGCCTTTTCATAGCCGGCCAGGTCGACCGTCATATCAAGCTCGCCGGCCATGACCTGTGTAAGGTCAACCGGGAAACCGTAAGTCGCGTATAAATCGAACGCCACCTCACCAGATAATTCGCTCTTGCCGGCCTGTTTCAGTTGGGCGGCCTGCTTGTGGAAAAGTTCGATCCCTCTATCGAGTGTCTTGGAGAAGGCCTCTTCCTCGGCTGTGATAATTTCCTGAACGTATTTCCCCTGCTGAACGATTTCCACGAAGGCATCGCCCATTAGCTCAACAACCGTTGGTACCAGCGATGCCAGGAAGGGCTTGTCGATGTTGAGATACTCCCGGCCGTAGCGTGTAGCCCGGCGGAGAATTCGCCTGAGAACATAGCCGCGACCTTCGTTGGATGGGATGATCCCGTCGCTGATCGCAAAGGTGAGTGCCCGAATATGGTCGGCGACCACTCTACAAGCGACGTCGCCGAGGTCTTTCTCGCTCGTAACGTCGAAGCGATCTTCCAGGCCTGAATTAGCTCCATAGCGGTGATCGGTAAGAGTCTCGATCTTTTCGATCAGAGGAATGAACAGGTCCGTCGCATAGACTGATTTTTTGCCGGCCAGGGCGAAGTTGATTCTCTCAAAGCCCATGCCCGTATCGACATGCTGGGCAGGCAGGGGAGATAGCTTGCCTGATTCATCTCGGTTATATTGGATGAAGACCAGGTTCCAGATTTCTACTATTCTTGCATCGCCGGCGTTAACCAGCTTGCCGCCGGAGCCGTCTTCGCTCAGGTCGATGTGTATTTCGCTGCACGGGCCGCACGGGCCGGTTGCGCCCATTTCCCAGAAGTTGTCCTTTTTGTTGCCCTGATGGATATGGGTCGGATCGATATCGGTCAGATCTTGCCAGATCTGCTCGGCTTCGGTGTCGGCGTCGAGCCCGTCGGCTTTATCTCCACCGAAGACGGTTACATGGAGGCGGTCTTTGGGCAAATCCCAAACTTCCGTCAGAAGCTGCCAGGCCCACTGGATGGCCTCAGCCTTGAAGTAGTCACCAAAGCTCCAGTTGCCCAGCATTTCAAAGAAGGTGTGGTGGTAGCAGTCGTGGCCTACATCTTCAAGGTCGTTGTGTTTGCCGCCTGCGCGGATGCACTTCTGGCTGTTGGCGGCTCGGGTGTAATCGCGCGCAGCATTGCCGAGGAAGATGTCTTTAAACTGGTTCATTCCCGCATTGGTGAACAGCAGCGTCGGATCATCTGCCGGTAGAAGAGAGCAAGAGGGCACGAACGTGTGGCCACGATCAGTGAAGAACTGAATAAACTCGTTCCGAATTTCTTTTGATGTCTTTTCCATCGGTGCAATGACTCGCGTTAAGCCCGCCTGCATTTGAGCCTGGCAGGCATCATTCGAGTTTCTTTCAAAAAATTCATGTGACGCAATGACTCACATTAAGCTCAACTGCATTTCAGCCAAGCCAACAAGTTATAAAGAGCATGGGATTCTACTGTTTTATTGCTGGTTTGCCAATCCCCATAAGTGGCAGGATATACCGCGATAGATATGCCGGCGGAGAGCAACTGGTATGGCCTCCCAGCCGTCCAGTCAGAATCATCGCCGGTCGCCAGGGAACAGCGACAATTTTTTCCTCGCCATTGTGTCTCAGCCCAACCATTCCAGCCGAGGCGGTGTGCTTGCGGTCGGCAGTGCCGAAAATGGCTGTGCCCGCGCCGAGGATGACGAAATCCAGCATTGAGTAGCTGTCGGTCAGTATGTGATCGATATGAGAAAGTGCCCGCCCGAGGTCTCTATTTGGGTCAATCGCAGCGGATAGCAGGGCCGCTGAGTGGATACGGACGTCGGGCGGCAGCAATTCGATTGCCCTTAGGACAATAAACCCGCCGGCTGAGATTCCGAAAAGGTAAATGGGCCTGTCGGGTTTTTTTCGGTATCGGCGAGTGATGAATTCAGCCAGTCGGGCCGCTCGTAACTCGGCTCGTCCGAAGTTAACCAAAGCCGGTATAGCCAGCCAGCCTTCGATACCGCTATGCCAAGGCCAGAAAATAAACCTGCCCTCAAAGCCACTTTTTCTAAGCCCTGCCGGAATTGTTCTGGAGCCCCACCGAACGCCGAACCAGCGGAGTCCCCCAGCCATGATCGCAAGGCCTTCGCTGGTCAGGCCGCCTCTGTCGTGTTCGATGCTTATACGCAGAGCCAGGCCCAAAAAACCGAGCGTAACAAACAGTCCAATCAGGACAATAAAAACGTTAACAAATACACTCATCATCACATGTTTAGGCTGGCCGGGAGGTCCAATCAAGTTGGCAAAGAGAGGTGTGTTTTCTAGCCGGCGAATTGGTCCTGGAGGTCCTTGATAGTTCGGCGGTTGGCCAATTTTGACAGGCTGCCCATACGGTCAAGTATAATTCGCCCGTTAAGGTGGTCGATCTCGTGCTGATAGGCCCTGGCGGCGAGTTCGTCGGCGGTAACCGAAAAAGGCTTTCCGTAGGCGTCTAAAGCTTCGACTGTAACTATTTTGGCCCGCTTTATGTTACAGTTGATCCCAGGCAGCGAGAGGCAACCTTCCTCGACTTCGACGGTATCTTCGGTCGAAGTAATTTTCGGGTTGATGAAGATCTCTCTGTCGTCTGTCTGGAGTGTGGGTGAAGCTACGAAAAGCTGCAGGGTTATGCCCACTTGGGGAGCAGCTAGGCCGACTCCGTTAGCTTCGAACATCAACTCGAACATGCGGTCAGCCAGCATCCGAATCTTCTGGTCTATCTGTTCAATCTGGCTGCAGATTTGGGCCAGCCGGGGATCTGGATAGTGAATTATTTTCAGGGCCGAAAGGTCGGCTGGAATTGTTTTGCTATCATCTGTCATGGTTGCATTTTACCGCGCGGTCCCAAAGTAAATCAACTAAGTCTGATCGGGGCACGGAACTAGCCCAGAATTGACAAATGATGGCTTAATGGGGTATCTTTTGTCTGTTAGTGGTGTTGTACCAACCCTATGGTCCGGTTTTGTTTGGCTATCCGATCAGGAAAATCTTGTGACATCAGATTCCCTCAGCAAAACTCAGAGCATAATAGACTACCGTTTCAAGGATCCGGCCCGGCTGGAATTGTCTCTGAGACACGCCTCAGCGGCTCCGACTCGTCTCCAGAGCAACGAAAGGCTTGAGTTTCTAGGCGATGTAATTCTGGGCATGGTCGTGTGCGAACGCCTCTTTAAAAACCATCCCGACCTGGAAGAAGGCGAGATGACCAAGATCAAATCCGCTGTGGTCTCTCGCAATACCTGTGCGAAGATATCGAAGTCTCTAGGGCTTTGCGATCAGCTGATTTTGGGCAAGGGCATGCCATCGCCTTCCAAATTACCCGGTTCGGTCTCGGCTGCGGTTTTCGAGGCGGTAATCGGGGCGATCTATCTGGATGGCGGCCTGCGCTCGGCCCGGCGGTTTATTCTCAAACATGTCCAATTCTATATTGACGAGGCGCTAGCCAACGAGCATCAATATAATTACAAGTCAATGCTTCAGCAGGCCATCCAACGCCGATGGAATTCTACCCCCGAGTATAAGGTGCTGGATGAGAAGGGCCCCGATCACAGCAAGTGTTTTGAGATCTGCGTTCTCATCCAGGATAAGCACTACCCCAGTGCCTGGGGCGGGTCGAAAAAAACGGCTGAGCAGGAGGCTGCCCGGCGAGCTCTTATCGAGCTGAATCTGCTGGAAGAAGGTTCGCAGGAAGCTTCGGGCGACTAGTCTTCCAAATCAGCCTATTTTATCTATATTTTCTGGCCTTTATGCTTGAGCCTTGCCGATAGGCTAGGTAGATTGTCGACAGATCCATTTCCTTTATGCAGTGAAACTGGCAAGGAAGGCCAGGCATCCTTAAATGGGTAGATCAAGGACGATCAAAGTATTAACTGCTCTCTTGGCCGCTATGACGGTCGGGGCTCTTGCGCTTATGATGCTGGAGACCAGCCCGCTCAGCCCGCCGATTTCCCATGCAGCTATGCAAACGTCCGGTTCCGCTTCCGCCGCGGCTGTTTTTGCAACGGACGTCCTTCAACCGACCATGTGGCGGAACATCATCATCCACGGTTCTCAGTCCCAGGGAGGTCAGCCAGCCCAGCAGAGCCATTTTGTTATCGATGCCGCCGGCGATGTAAATGTTTCGGACCTGTGGAAAAACCAACTTGCCGGCAGGCACGTTTTACTGCCAGGGCGAGATTGGAATGTAGACAGTATCGGGATTTGCCTGACCGGTCAGCTTGATAGCCAAAAGCCCACAACCAGCCAGTATCGATCGTTGCTGGTTCTGGTAGCCACTCTCCAGCAGCGGTTGAATATCTCTGGCGACCATGTTTATCTCTATCGTCACCTGGACGCCTCCACGCGTTCGCCTGGAGATGCTTTCCCGGCTGACGACTTCGCCAGGCGCCTGCTCAGGCCGTATTAGTTTAAACCCTTCGTTAATTTTTTGACTTCGGAGACTACCGTTTCGACTATTTTCTCTGCTTGGATTGTCGCTACTATCTCGCCTTGTCGGTAAAGAACAGCCTTGCCCTTGCCGGCGCAGATGGCGATATCGGCACCCCCAGCTTCGCCGGGGCCGTTAACCACACAGCCCATCATTGCAACCGTAATTGGTTCGGTTATGTCGCTAAGGGCTGCTCTAACTTGTTCGATCAGCGGGGCAAGGTCCATTTCCACTCGGCCGCAAGTCGGGCAGGCGATCAGGTCAATTCCACGTCGGGGCCTGAGTCGAAGGCTGGACAATAGATCAGCTGCGGCGAGAACTTCCTCGACCGGGTCGCCGGCGTAAGAGATTCGTATGGTATCGCCAATGCCTTCTGCCAGCAGCGCTCCAAGAGCAGCCGCCGAGCGGACCGCACCGGTCTGGGCGGTTCCCGCGTGGGTAAGCCCCAGGTGAAGCGGATAATCCCATCGTTTTGCAACCTCACGATAGACAGCGATGCACGTTACTGCGTCGTGACTCTTTGCCGAGAGAACCAGATCTTCAAAGCCGGCTTCGGCGAAAATTTCCAGGTACTCACCGAGTTTATCGACCATCAGTTCATCAAGCGGCTTGGCCAGGTCAGCTTCACGGGCCTTACCCTTGGTTCGCTGGACGATCGAGCCTTCATTAACTCCTACACGGATTGCTACCCCAGCTTCACCCGAAGCGTCTATTACCCGGCGGACCTGGTCCCTCTCGTCGATGTTGCCCGGGTTTAGGCGGATCTTTGCAACTCCTGCGGCAATCGCTTCGAGGGCACGCTCGAAGTGGAAGTGAACATCGGCGACGATCGGTACGGGTGATAGGTCAACTATTTGGCTGAGGCTCTCGGTGTCGGCCGGGGTTGGCACAGCTACTCTGACCAGGTCCGCCCCAGCGGCGGCCAGCGCATTTACCTGGGCCAGCGTAGCTTCGACATCGGCCGTCGGCGTGTTGGTCATCGATTGGATCGAAATCGGCGATTGGCCGCCAATTGTTACCGAGCCAACTCGAACGGTGCGTCTGGTTATCCGTTTGATCTGAGGTAATTTCATGCGAGCCTATTCTAAACACTTAACCGCCAGGTACAAACCCAACCTGTGGCCGGAGGCATTGACTTTTGGCCCCAGGCGGCGCAGAATCATATGTGCGAGTTACGTTTTTTGATGCTGAGTGGGCGCAGCCAGCCCATTCAATCACAGAGAAATTTAATACGCTTAAAAAAAGTCCCCGTAGCTCAATTGGATAGAGCGCTTGCCTCCGGAGCAAGAGGTTGGAGGTTCGAGTCCTCTCGGGGATATTTTTATGGGGATGGGCTGGCATTAGATTCACCGCAGGGTTTAAAGCGGACATAAAAAAAGAGGCAAGCCGCTTTGGCCTGCCTCTTTCGGTTATGTAGTTAGTGCGAGCCTATGCTCTGCGGCGTTTGAGGTAGCCCCCGATCATCCCTGTACCCATTAAGACGCCCAGCATGGTTACCGGTTCGGGCACGGCCGTAAGGCTGACATTGTCAACACCACGATCGTATTGTTCGTAGTCGCTACTGAAGGTGAAGACCACCGCAATAGCGTCATAGTCGCCGTCGACTATGAAATTGTGCCCCTTGCTTTTCCAACTGTCCGTGCCTGCCAACATTTCTGATAATATCGTCGATCCTTCTATAACCCCTCCGCCCCAGGTCTCAATTTGTTGGCCTGAGTTCAACCCAACCACCTTGACATTGGTGGTACCTTCATAGAAGGATCCCTCCAGGATGTAGTCGAATTTCAGGTTCATTCGCTGGCCTGATCCGATGCCGAGTGCGTTAGCGTTGACAGCCTGGACAAGTTTCAGATCCGACCAGAGTTGATGCTGGGCATAGTCGTCAGTTGGCCCGCTTTGTCCTCCGCTGGCTATTTCCCAGCCATGACGGATCCATTTGTTGTACTGGCTGGGGACGCCTGCTGTGAATGGACCGGTGTTAAGGACTAATCCGCCCTCAAAGTTCCCTCCTGTTAGCAGGTTCACACCTGTTGTTACTGCCGAGGCTTGACTGATTGGGATAACCAGTGCCGCCACGGCTGCCATTAGAATGATTTTTCGCATGGGTCGTCTCCTTTTACATGTCCCTGTTCTGGCCCCACTTTTGGGCGACTTGATTGTTTTCCCCAGTACAAATGAACCACTCAACGAAGGAACAGATGAACAGAAGTGACATTTGGGAGACGGTCGTTCGGCTCAGTAGTGAGTTGCTTGAGCCTGATCTTGCCCCCCTGCCTCTAGCATCATTATAGACAGATAGCCCTGGTTCAAAGTCAGTTCCCAAGGGTTTGTTGGTACCGCCAGGCCAGGCTGAAAGCGGAACACAAATCAAAAAAAGAGGTTAAGCAGTAGTACTTTTGTGAAGGAATTGGGATTTAATAAAAGCGAATTGTATTTTTCAAATGGGTATTGAAAGACGGGCTTGCATTAAGTTCAAGCCTGATTAATAAGTTGTGTTTGAATCTGGGGCGCAAAAGCTCTGACAGCTTGACACGGAGTGAGTTAGCCATCACAGCCTCTTTCGTAAGATTACCGCTTTCCCATAAGTGAGCAGGCAGATTTTATTTCTGCTCAAGGGGAGTTTGATGAGTAGCCCAATTTACGCTCGATTAAATATTGCCGGAGGTGAGTCTTCGATTACGGAAAGGCCTGTATTTGAGCAGATCGAGCCGAGGTTACTGCTTAGCGGAGATCTAATAGCGGTAGATGACGCATTTGCTACCTCCGAAGATTCTCCCGTAGTTATCTCTCCGCTTAATAATGACACCATCGAAATTGGTGGGGCAAGTGGGTCGGGAAGCTTTACCCAAAACGGCATTACTTTTTCATGGTCGGGTTCGCCAACGACTGGCCTGGTAGGGTACAGCACCTGGACTGTCACTGCCACTGCAGCCGAAGGTATTTTTCTGGGCTTTGACGTCGAATTTACGGCTGATGAGATTCATCACGAAGCACCTTTTGGGATGGACTCTCTCTGGGTCAATAATGTCTCTCAAGCGGCTTATGATTTTGACCCGGAAGTGGAAAAATACAGGGACAGCTATTTTCTTTTCAACACTTCAGATTTTCTTTCGGTCCGGCAAACTGAATCGGACACATCTCTGTCGGCTGCGTTTGCATTCACAAACTACCAACTCAAGCAAGCTACTTTGGACTTGGCTAGAATAGTTCTGCCAAGTGGGGAAACCTTCAGCCTGATTGGCAATGTGGTAACGCAAGTGGGCGTGGGCCCTCAAGTTGAGGTTGGTGTAAGTGGGATCCTGGCCTCGACGGATGAGGCTGGTATCGACAGTTTCTCAGATCCGGCCCATGGTACGGTCGTCGATAACGGCGACGGGACGCTTACCTATACGCCTGATGAAGGTTATTTCGGCTCGGACAGTTTTACCTACACGATCAGCGACGGCCAGGGCGAAACTGACACTGCT
>SDBT01010238.1_pt1 | contig 15165 bp, 9 predicted proteins | sample 2277101 | NCBI WGS metagenome assembly SDBT01 (sample SAMN10404973, study PRJNA504765) | marine sediment metagenome | isolation source: marine sediment core GS10_PC15, 103 cmbsf | place: Arctic Ocean: Southern Knipovich Ridge | collected 2010 | reverse complement strand
GACGAGAGAGCGTCCTGGATCTCTTTGGTCGCTACGGCCTCGTCGTCGCCCAACAGGGCCAAGCAGGTCTCGACCACGGTCGCTTCGGCCCGGCGTCCCTGGAAAACTTGACGTCGAATCACCCGACCGGTGAGCGTCTCGTAATCGTCGTTGGGCAACAGGAGCGCCCGATCGGGATCAACCGGCACCGAGCGGATCAGATGGGGTACGAGGTCTTGGGCTTTGGTCGAGCCGAGCGTATCGAGCGCGTCGATGATGAAATAATGGACCGGCGAGGCATGACAGGCCATCAGGGCGTCGTGGTCGCCGTACCATCGCGTATAGCGGGGATAGTCTTGCAGCGAGGCGAACGCAGCGACCAGCGCAGCTTCGGCCTCGGGTGTTCCGATTCGGCCCAGCGCTTCGACGGCCGCTTCGGTCAGGAACAGGTTGGCGGTTTCCGCGTCGCGATGGCGGTCGATCGTCTCGACCAACATGGGCACGGCTGCCGCATCGCCCAAGTACCCTAGCGTTCGAGTTGCCGCCTGAAGGGTACGAGGGTTGACCGCCGCGAACGAGTTGAATCGGGCCGCGTCGCCTCGGTGTCCGGCTTTGCGCCATTCGGGCAAGGGATTGTTCTCGCGCTCGGCCGTAACGTAACGACGCAGGGCGACATGTGCCGCCTTGCTGCCCGTATGTCCCAAGGCCACGGCCGCACGACGCACGACGTTTCGGTCGGCGTCCTCCAACCGGCCAATGAGATTCCGCTCGATTTCCTCCCAGGACGTCTGAGCGAACCACTGTCGCCATGTGCGAACTTGATCGGCCCGACTTTCGGCGGAGACGAAGGCATTGAACGGCCGGTCATATCCGGTGAGGTTCTCGATCGCAACGGCCGCGGCTTGCGCGACCAGCGGCGAAGTATCTTCCATGGCGCTGAGCAGCGGCGGAACCGAATCGCGAGTTCCACAGGTCGACAGCGAGAAGGCGGCCGCCACACGGACCTCCGGACTCGTATCGTCGAGACATTCGGCCAACGGACCGGCTGCCGCCGTATCGCGAAAGATGGCCAGTCGCCCGGCCGCCGAGATTCTCATTCCCGTCTCGTCGCCGCGAAGCTGCCCGATCAGAGCGGCCACTTCCTGGCGACCGGTGGCCGTGGGATGATCGGTCGCGCCATGGCGATTGATGCCGGCGACCTCGCGATAGCGATCGAACTGCAATTCCATCTGGCCGGTTACCGCCGCGTTATTGCCCCGGAAACGGTGCGGCGCGCCCTGGCCGAGCAACCTCAGCGGCCGGGCTCGCATGGCTTGCGGCAACGCCGTGGCGTGGATCGGCGCGGTTTGACGCGTGTGGTGACAGCCGACACAGCCGCGACGTTCTCCCGGGCGGACGTAGATCCACGACATCTCGTTCAATTCGCTGCGGCCCTCGGCGTCGACCGCCTGTAACGCGATCGGCGTATCGGCGGGAACCTCGATGCAGAAAGAACCGTCAGGTGCCAACGGCACGGTCCCCAACTCGACCGTCTCGTTGCCGGCGTGGACGATATACGAGTGGGACGATCGCACCGTGAGCCCCGTTCCGGCCAACACGCGAATCGCTCGCACATGCTCCCAGCCGGCGGTCGTGTTCTTCGTGAATCGGGCGTTTTGGCAGAAGAGTATCCCGGTTGCCCGCGGGTTCCCGACCCAGGCCGGGTCGACCTTTTGGGCCATCAGCGGCGGCCGGGTCCTCGCGCCGAGATAGACCGGCGAATGCAGCGGCATCTCGGCCGAATCGAACAGCGTGGTGAGCGTCGGCTGTTGACTGCTCGGATCGAAAACGCCGATGGTCATATATCGCATATCCTGGACGATTCGTGTCCCGCTGGCGATGGTCGTCTCGACCGCGATCTTTCGCCCGGTGGTGCAGAGCAGCCGTCCGTCGGGCATCGCCGCGACATCTCCCGCCCCGATGCGGAAGTGGCGCTGGTCCTGGCTCTTCGATCCCAGTCGGCCGATCGTAATGCCGGGCCCCGAGACAAAGGCCACGCGACCGTCGGGCATCGGCGCCGGGCTGCCGCAATGGAACGCCCGAAGCCGGCCGCCGTAGTCCGGCCCGATATCCAGGCCGAATTCCGTATAACCCTCCGTGCCGTCGGTATGGATCGCATGCAACAGCGTCTCGACCTTGCCGCGATCGAAGAAATTGTCGCTGCGGACGAAGAGGATTCGACCGTCGGCCAGTACCTCGGGTTCGTTGTCGAAAATGATCGTATGGGTCAACGGTTCGATTTCGCCGCCCTCGCCGTTCATCACGAACAGCGATCGGGACGGCGGGTTGTGATATTCCTCGAACGTCCCGATCCGCGTCGACGTAAACGCGATGCGCCCGTCGGGAAGCTCGGCCGGGTCAATGTCGTGAAACGGGCCGTCGGTCAGTTGCTCGGGCTTACCGCCGCCGGCCGGGATACGATAGATGTGGAAGAACGGCTTGCCGTCGTAGGCCATCGAAACGAGGATCGATCGGCCGTCGAACGACACACTGGGCGATCCGATGCCACCGCGTCCCGCGTCCAGAATCAGCCGCGGCTTCACCCCCGGCCGAGCCGGCTTGATGACGAAGAGCTTCTTGCCGACCTTCATCGGGGCCGGCAGGTCGTGCTCGGGAAACGCTCGAGAGTTGCGCGGATTGAAGATCGTCACGCTGAGACTGTCGCGATGGGTCCCCGAGCGTCCGACCGGTCGATAGAGGCTACAATCTTCGCCGAGGAAGGCGATTGCCTCGGGCCATGAGAAATCGGCCGGCGCCGTTTCCTCCGCCAGTATGGTCGAGCTACCCTGTCGGGCCGCCTGTTGCATGGCCGCTCGGGTCGTCGCGCGGACGGCACCGACGGGTGTACCCGCCATGGCGGCCGTCGCCGGTACTTGCACGCTTTTCCACGGGCCGGCGCCGAAATCACCCATCACTCGGGCGTTGTTCCAATGAGTATCGTCAAACTCGGGAGCCTGCCAGCTCGGCCGCTCCTTGTTCGTACACATCCAAGTCGCGTCGCTGACGATCACGAGCTGCCGGCCGTCGGTAAGCTCGATGCCGAGTTTCAAGATCAATCCGGCGGGCCCGGGAAGCGTATTGACCCCCTCGACGGCCAGGACATTGCGCCCGGGCACGAGTTGCCCCGAGACGTCCCAGCGTTTGGGTTGGTTCCACGCGTTGTTGTTGGCCGCGCTCTCGCCGACGCTTTTGCCGTTGAGGTGCAGCACGAAGAGATTATCGCAAGTAACCGCCACATGGGCCGACTTGACCCGCGCGTCTTCGGGAATCGTCACTTCTTTGCGAAAGTAGTTCACGCTAGCCGGCAACCCGTCGGACGGCACATCGGCGCCGGGCGAGAACCAGATCCACTTCGCGTCGGTAAACTGCATCGACGGAAGTTCGGCCGAAGCCGCGCGATAGGTCCCCAGTACGCCCATCACCACCAAGGCAACTTGCGCCGCCGTTATCACCGTATTTCGCATGCCGAGTTCTCTCCTAGAGGACGATCCGATCGTTACCCGCCGAGAGACGAACCGATGTCTCACGGTCGGCTGTATTGTAGCAGGTAATCGAGCCGGCTGCCTCCCCGACGCAAGGCTGTTTGCGGCCGGATTGTGGTTGTTCCTGGCATATCGAGGGGGCTGGCGCGCTTGGAACGCCGCTGGTGGACTGTTGGGCTTCGTCTGATCTTGAAAGAACCCGCGTGGCGGGGGGGAGTCGCCTTGATAGGCAATTCCGGATAGAATCGACAACGAGCCGGATATTCGAGCCAATTCGTGAAGGGGAAACAGATATGGACCTTCCGTCGCCGAGTGACATTTCACTCGATCAAGTAACCCAGGAACTTATCCTGGATGCCACGGAACTTGCCCGTCAGGTTGATGCGTATCGCTCTCTTTCGTCGGAAGTGGTTAAGAGTATTCAGAAGGAGCTTCTCGGCGAGCGTGTCTACAACAGCAACGCCATTGAGGGCAGTACGCTGACGCTTCGTGAGACAAGAAGTGTTTTGCAGACCGGCGAGATTGTCGATGTCGGTCGGAAACGTGAAGCAACCGAGGCCATTAACCTCGGGAAAGCGATTGCCGAAGTCCAGGAGATGGTTGGGAATCGAGAGTCGTGGACCGACCTCGCCCGATTGACCGCCGTGCATACGACCCTACTCGCCGATGTGAATGACGGAGCGGCGGGAGTGATTCGTTCCGAGCGCGTAATGATAACCGGCGCGAAGCATCAGCCGCCGAATTCGCAGAAACTGGATTCGCTTCTCGAGCAGTTCTTTGGCACATTGAAGGGTGCGACCGACAGAGCTGCAACCAACGCGGAACCGATCCTCCTGGCAACGTGGGTTCATTGGGCAATCGCGAGCATCCACCCATTCATGGATGGAAATGGACGAATGGCCCGACTTTGGCAGGATCTGATCCTATTCGGCCATGGGCTGACTGCTGCCGTGATCCGCCAACAAGATCGAGATGAGTATTATTCGGCCCTGGGGTCCGCGGACGACGGCGATTTCAATCCCCTCACGCAACTTGTCGCGCGTTCGCTGAGCAAGACGCTTCAGATATACGTCAACGCGCAACGCGAGGGGGACGAACTCAAGGGTTGGGCCGCCGACATCGTTGGGGAGTCCAACGCGCGCCTTGATGAAAATCGCAAACTTGAGTATCTGCGGTGGGCTCGGCAAATGGATCAGTTACGGGACGCATTCGAGCGATGTGCGACTCAGATAACCAACGCATCGGACGGGACCGTTGAAGTGCAAGTGCGTTCGTTTGATGTTGTCGACCAATCGACGTGGGAGACACTACGATCCGGCGGCAAGGCAGCAAAGACGTGGTTCTTTTGGGTCAATTATCGACGTGGACAAGAGCGGATTCAGTATTGTTTCTTCTTTGGTCACCACTACTTCTCGCCGACGGATCGTGGATCTCCAAACATCGCAAGTGCGTGCCTGCTCATAAGTGAGCAGAAGGGAGACGAACAAGCCGTACGCTTGAGCGAGCTGGATAACTGCCCTATAACGTTACGTGAGTTGCTCGTTGTGGACGGCAAGCTCGCGCGGAAACGCTTGGATATTGCTCAGAACTCGGTCGTTTTCGACATCGACGTCGACCCGCTCGATGTGGCTCGCGACTTCGTTCAAGAGGTTCTGCTAAGCCGGATGACGTGACGACCCGTCTTGCCATGTCTGCCACGCCAAAGAAGCCTTGCCAACGAACCGGCTCCCTGCCACAATAGGGCTATTGCCTCTCGCCGGGCGGGTAGGCCATCGAGATTGGCAACAACCGCAGGAACGAGAAACATGAGCCTGATCGACTCTCACTTGCACGTGGGCTTTAGGCGCTGCACGGCAGACACGATCATCGCCGACATGGATCGCCGCGGAATCCAACAGTGCTGGCTCCTGACTTGGGAGGAGATAGCCCCCCCCATTTCCCGGCGGATACTTGCCGCTGTCCGTGGAAGGTGTATTCGAGACCTGCGAAAAGTATCCCTCCCGGATCCTGCCGATGTATGCGCCCGACCCCAACGCACCGGACGCGGCCGATAAGCTCCGAAGCTGGCATAAGAAAGGTATTCGTGGATGCGGTGAGTTGAAAGTCTGCTTGAACTGGGACTCGCAGAAGCTCGACCCGTTGCTGGAGTGTGTCGAGGAGCTGAAAATCCCCTTGATCTTCCACATGGAAGGGAACCGGCGTCATCTGGTCTCGCGTCGAGATTCCGGCGCCGCCGACCGGCTCTTTGTCAAGCTGCTGCAAACAGGCCGGTTGTTCGGGATCCCGCGCAGAACCCTCGAACTAATCGCCGACCATTGGCGACCGATCCGGAGATGGCGCCGGAGCATGCAACGCGTCTTCCCCGGATATCTGCCGGATTTCGTCGGCTTGGAGGAGAGATTGCGACGTCACAACAAACTTTCCTTCGTGGGACATGGACCCCTGTTTTGGGCCGGAATATCCGCCGACTCGGCAGACAGTGACTCGGCAAATGGGGAAGTCACCTATCCAAAAGGGAAAGTCGTCGACGGCGGGATCGTTTGTCGCCTGTTATCCAAGTACGATAATCTCCATGCCGACCTCTCCGGGCCGTCCGGCTTCAATGCGATTCGTCGAGATCCCGACTTCGCCAAATCGTTCCTTTCAGAATACTCGCACCGAATTCTGTTCGGTACCGACAATTATGATCTCGCCCTGGACGAGTTCCTAACAAGCCTCAAACTATCTCGTAAGGCATACGAAATGATTCGCCACGAAAATGCACAACGCCTCACCTCTACTGGAAAATAGTAAACGATGCCAATCATGGATACAAAGGTCGCCGTTCTTTGCACCAAACGTGGTGGCACCGCCACAGACATCGCACAATACTTTTCCCAGCACGGCGCCGAGATCGATTTATTCGTTATCGAAACGGCCCAGCGCCGAAGGCTCACCGCCACCGAACGGCAGTTTCAACAAACCCATCAGGCATTCGATAGGTGGCTCGGGCCCGCCGAGAGCATGGGGGCCCTTGCCCGCGGAATCCGCAACGTGTGGCACCGCCTTCCCGCTCCTATCCAACGATGGCTATTCCCTCTTCTGGCTCTTGTCGGCCCACACAGCGTCGCGCGATCCGCGAAACGACTGGGTATTCCCGTGGTCAAAGTGCGCCGGCATTCCACGATCGAGACTCGGCAGATCCTCGAAAGCCACGGGATCTCCATCGCCCTGCTCGCCTCCTCGCAGTGGCTGATCAAGGAACCCTTGCTCTCCATGGCCGACATGAGGATCATCAACGCCCACTGCGGAAAACTGCCGCAGCATCGCTCGCTCGACTCGCTTCCCTGGTCCGTTCTCCAGAATGATGAGACCGGGTTGACGGCTCATCTCATCGACGAAGGCGTGGATACCGGCCCCATCCTCTTCTTCCAGCCCATCCCTGCGAACAACGACGACAACTTACGCACATTACGCACTCGGATCAACAACAGAAAGCCCGAGGTCTTCTTCAAAGCGGTCGAGGGACTGTCCGCCGGTACCATAGTCCCCGCTCCCCAGAAAGAAGCCGACGGCACACATCATCGCCCCATGACACTCGACGAATTGATAGAAGCCCAGCACGTCCTAGAAAAGGGGTCAGAACTATTTTCCACGGGTGAATAAATAGTTCTGACCCCTTTTATACTCTATGGGCGCCGTGGAATTAAATAGTTCTGACCCCTTTTTCCTTTTACGGAGTTGCTCCATGAGTTGTTTTCGACGACGTTGTGTTCTTCTGATGGGGGCCTTGATGATGGGTGCCGGAGTGGCCGGTTCGCTTTCCTTGGCCGCGGACGCCGGGGTACAGGTCGTTTGGATCGAGGCCGAACAGTTCGATCGGTGCGGTGGATGGGTCGCCGATGCGCAATTCATCGACCAGATGGGTTCGCCCTATCTGTTGGCCAATGGAATCGGCCGGCCCGTCGAGGATGCGGCGACCTCCGTCGAGATTCCCGCCGCCGGGCGGTATCGGCTCTGGGTTCGGACCAAGGACTGGGTTCCCGACCATCATCCAGGCCGATTCAAGATCATTGTGGACGGTCTGCCCCCAACTCCGGCAAACAACGACAAGACGTTTGGCGAGAACGGCCGGCGCGGTTGGCAATGGGAAGACGGCGGCGTGTACAAGTTGGCCGGGAACGTTGAAGTTCGCTTGCATGACTTGACCGGCTATTACGGCCGATGCGATGCGATCGTTCTTATCGACGATCTCACCTGGAAACCGCCGGCCGATAAGGATGCCATTGCCCGGTTGCGACAACTGCACGGCGGCGTCAGTCGCGAAGTCGAGCAAACACCTGCCTACGACGTCGTCGTGGTCGGCGGCGGCGTGGCTGGCTGTATGGCGGCCGTTTCCGCGGCTCGAAACGGGGCCCATACCGCGCTGATTCAGAATCGGCCGCTGTTGGGGGGCAACGCCAGCGTCGAGATCCTCGTTCCGCCCGTGGGATCAAAAACCAAGATACCCGAAAGCGGCCTGATCGAAGAAGTTCGCACCGCGGGAAATCAATTGGCGTCGGAAACTTGGGTCTATTCCGGGCGACTCCAGCGGCTGGTCGACGCGGAGGAGAACCTCGACCTGCTGCTCAACACGCACGCGACCGGCGTCGAGATGGACGCTCGAAACCCGAGCCACATCGCGGCCATTCTGGCGATGGATACTCGATCGGGTCGCCGATGGCGTTTCCCTGGCCGGATCGTCATCGACTGCACCGGCGACGGCGTCATCGGCATTTGGGCAGGTGCCGAGTATCGTCACGGCCGCGAGCCCCGCTCGATGCATGACGAATCGCTCGCTCCGGAGTTGGGCAATCGGCATACGATGGGCAACTCGCTGAAGTTCGCCGCCCGACGAACCGACTCGCCGAAGCCGTTTGCCACGCCGGCCTGGGCGTTTCCGTATGTCCAATGCGACGATTTCGGCCCCCAGCGCCATCCCATGTTCAACTCGAGCCTCGACTGGCAGTGGCGAATCGAGCTCGGAGGGCTTCGCGATACCTACCACGACGCCGAGGAAATTCGCGACGATCTGCTGCGAATTATTTACGGCATGTGGGACCACGTCAAGAACCATTGTCCGCGGCAAGTGGGCGACAGCGCTACTAATGGCATCGTCGCCCGGTGCGAGTTGGCGTGGGTCGGATTCGTCGCCGGCAAACGAGAGAGCAATCGGCTCATCGGCGACTACATCATGACCGAGCAGGATTTCACTAGCCAGACGCTCTTTCCCGACCGGATCGCCTACGGCGGTTGGGGGCTGGACGATCACACATCGGCCGGCTTCTTCGGCAAAGATCCCCCGTCGCATCACGTCCATGGCTTCGGCCGCTTGCCGCATTCGATCCCCTATCGCAGCATCTACTCCAACGACATCGATAACCTGATGATGGCCGGTCGGAATATCTCGGTCACCCACGTAGCGCTCGGGACAACCCGGGTTATGCTGACGTGCGGTGTGGTCGGGCACGCCGCCGGAACGGCCGCCGGGATGTGCGTCGAAAAGGAAACGACGCCCCGAGGTGTCTACCAAGAGCACATCGCCGAGCTGCAGCAACGGTTGTTGAAGGAAGGGGCCTATCTGATCGGAATGCCGAACCGCGATCCGAGCGATCTGGCCCGAGCGGCCGAGGTCACCGCGTCGAGCGAGGAGACTCCGGCCGCCGGCGTCATCGACGGTTTCTCCCGGCCCGAGGGCCAGAAGTCGCATGTCTGGCAGCCCGAATCGAGTGCAGACGGACCGCATTGGATCTGCCTCACATGGCTGCAACCGCAGACGTTCAACGTGGTCCATGTGACGCCGCTGGCGCCAGTTCCATTCTCGATCGAAGCATGGCTCGAGGGCTCTTGGAAAAAGGTTGCCGAAGGGGGCGACGGCCGTTTCCGCCGAAACGTCTTGGCCATCGACGACGTGACGACCACCCGGCTTCGCGTTCTGATGTCCGCACCGCAGGCGATCAACGAGATTCGCGTCTATCGCGAGGATGCTCGCCAAGTCGCCATCGCTCGGCGCGCGTTTCGGGTCATGCGCCCCCCGATCACCGGCCCGGGCTTCCCCTGGGGGGACGAGTCCGTGATGCAGGTGCGAAAGGCCTCTCCTCCTCGACCTTCCGTCAGAGTAACGGGCATCGCCGAAGACCAACTGCCGGGCATCCTTCTCGACGCGAAGAAGGCACAGCGAGCCGGCGATTGGGACTTCTCGGCCCACACCGGTCCGTTCATCGGCGACGGCTACCTGACCGACGGCAATCGGGCGAAGGGCTCGAAGGCCATCCGATTTACGACGAAGCATGTCAAGCCAGGCAAATACGAAGTGCGAGTGGCCTATTCCGCATTGGCCAATCGGGCCAGCAACACGCCGATCACGGTAGCCCACGCCGACGGGTCGCAAACCCGACGAATCGACCAACGCAAGAAGGCCCCGATCGACGGCCTTTTCTTTTCGCTAGGCGTCTTTCCACTGAACGAGAAGTCCACGATCGTCATCACGAACGCCCAAACCGACGGCTACGTCATCATCGACGCAATCCAACTCCTACCGAAATAAGGGGTCAGAACTATTTTTGAGTCGGGAAAACAGGGGGCGCAAAAGGGGTCAGAACTATTTTCTGAGTGGAATAAAAAGTTCTGATCCCTTTTTGCGGCGTGCCCCCCGTTGGTAGTGATTGATATTACCTCTTGAGAAAATCGGGGGGACGATTCACAATAACGGTATGAGCGAATTGATTCCCACCACCGACGGGCTCTCTTCGCACGCGAAAGCGTGGGGATTGGACCCGGGGGTTACCATGCTCAATCATGGTTCGTTTGGGGCTTGCCCTCGGGCCGTGCTGCAACAACAGCAATGGCTCCGCACGGAGATGGAAGAGGAGCCGGTGCGATTCCTTACCCGGCAGATGCAGCCTTTGTTGGACGAGTCGCGCGGGGCGTTGGCCGAGTTGATCGGCGCGGAGGCCGACGATCTGGTTTTCGTTCGCAATGTGACCGAGGGTATCAACAGCGTCTTGCGATCGCTGACGTTTCACCCGGGCGACGAGTTATTGGTCGCCGACCACGGCTACAATGCCTGTTCGAACGTATTGAACTACGTGGCGAGCCGCAGCGGCGCGAAAGTCGTGACGGCGCCGATCCCCTTTCCGATCGAATCGCCCGAGCAGGTTGCCCAGGCGATAACCTCGCGTGTGAATGGTCAGACGCGGCTTGCGACGATCGACCATTTGACGAGTCCCACGGCGATAATCTTTCCAATACGAGAAATCGTTCAACAGCTTCATCAGGTAGGCGTCGACACGCTGGTTGACGGTGCCCATGCCCCGGGCGTGGTTCCGGTGGATGTCGAGCGGATCAAGGCGGCGTATTACGTCGGTGCGTGCCACAAGTGGCTTTGTGCTCCCAAGGGGGCCGCGTTTTTGCATGTGCGCAAGGATCGTCAATCGCGGATCCAGCCGGCCGTGATCAGCCATGGCTATAATGTCCCGCGTCCGGGCCGGAGCGCCTTCCAGGATGCCTTCGACTGGACCGGCACGGACGACCCGACGCCCTGGCTGTGCGTGGGCGAGGCGATTCGTTTTCTCGGCACACTTTCGCCGGGAGGGATCGACGAGTTGATGCGTCGGAACCACAAGTTGGCCCGACGGGCTCGGCGGATGCTCTGCTCGACGTTGGGATTGCGACCGACGTGTCCCGGCGAAATGATCGGCTCGTTGGCCGCGTTGCATCTTCCCGACGATTCGCCGACGACACTTCCGCCCGACACGACGACGACTCCCACGCCGACGCATTGGCTGGGGACGCAACTGTTGCAGCAATTCGGGATCGAGGTGCCGGTCTACAATTGGCCGTCGAGCCCTCAAAAGCTATTGCGAATTTCGGCCCAGGCCTACAACAGCATGCCGCAATACGAGCAGCTTGCCCGGGCGCTGGCGCAATTGTTGTAGGCTCTGTCGTTGTACGATGGCGCTGCGAGGCCGTCGCTGGGGATGCCGGTCTTTTCGACGGCCTCGGAGGACCATCGTACGGGTCTTTTCGACGGCCTCGGAGGACCATCGTACGAGTCTTTTCGACGGCCTCGGAGGGCCATCGTACGGATTGCCCACCTACCTCACGGAGTCACCGGCTTCACGGGCTTTAACACGAACAACGTTCGGCCATCGTCGGGCTGCGTCAGGAAGTCGTGTGCCCGGCCTTGATTGACGCCGGCCAAACAGATCATCAAGGTGTCATCCTCTCGCCAGAAGACGCCTTTCTGAATCCAGAGAAAGGAGTCGACCCGAAGCCACCAGGTGAATTCCGGCGGCAGGGCCGAGGGAGCAAGGCGATAGGCGACGACGATGGTCTTGCGGTCACGCTGCTCCAGCAGCAACCGACCTCGCTCGAACGTCATCTGAAGACCGGCCGCGACCTCGGGAAGCTGCTCGCCTTCGCGCTCCAGATGGACGACTTGCCAGGTCCCTTTCAGTTCGTTCCTCGCGATGGTCTGATCCGTGCCGAGAATGACGATCGGAAGTCGCCCCGGTCGCACGATCGTCAAGTGCCGACCTTCTCGTTGTATTTGAGCTTGTGCATTGGCGTCGTTGGGACCGGCAGCCAGCAGAAGCGGCACCAGGGCAACGAGTCGAAATGGAAATCGCATGAGGGGCTCCTACTTGAAGAGGATAGAAAACGTCTAATCGTGTGGTGAGATCTCGGCCCCCTCGGGCATGGTCTTCGAGACACGGTGGGGGAATTTCTGGATCATCATCTTGTGGCTCTTGATGAGGTTCTGCAGCGGTGTCACGGCGAACAAGTAGGGATACATTCCGCCGAACTTCTCGCCCGGATCGCGCATGACGTTATAGACCTCCATGGGAGGCAGACTTCCGCCGCCCTGCAGGATATGCACTTTGAACTGCTCCCATCGCACGGCGCCGATGATCGCGCCGCTGTAGTGGAAGATGAAATTCCGGCGGCCGTGTCCTTCGCCGAGTAGCAGCAGGGCCGTCTGGTCGATTCCGTCCGTAACGCGGTCGGTCGGGATGTATTTCGTTGCGCCGCCGAGTCGGGCAGCCGTCGTGAACAGATCGGTGACGTGAAGAATATCGACCGGATCCTGATTGGGTCGGATCGTGCCGGGCCAATAGGCCATGGCCGGCACGCGCACGCCGCCTTCCTCCACTTTACCCTTCTCGCCACGCAGCCACGTGTAGCCCGCGGTCGGCCAGAATCCGTACATCGGGCCGTTGTCGCTGTACCACACGACCAGCGTATTCTCGGCGATGCCCTGTTGTTTCAGCGTATCCAGAATGCTCCGAACGTGGTCGTTGTGCATCGCCATGAAAGAGGCCTGATTGTTCTGCTTGTCGACGTGGGGCTTGCCCTGATAGGCCGGGTCGCCGGCGAGTTGCTGTGTGTAGGTGGGCCAATAGATGAAGAACGGCTTCTCGGACTTGGCCTTCTCCGTGATATAGCCGCGAATCTGGCGGACGCACTCTTTCTCGTACTGAAGGAGCCCCTTCTGGCTGGTCTCGAAGGGCGCCGGCTTGCGTTTCCCGCCTTTTCGGCCCTCGAAGAAACCATACTTCAGGCTGATTCCCGTCTTCTTCTCGTACTCGTCGGTTCCCGGGAAATCCCACCACATGGCTCGGCCGGGAGGCGTCTTGCCGTCGTACATATCGGCTGAGTCGGGCCAGCCGTAGGGGGCTCCGTTCCAAAGGCCGTAGTAGGCGTAGTCGTAGCCTTGGTTCTCGGGCGCCTGGTGGGGGAGTTCTCCGAGGTGCCATTTCCCCCAGGTGGCCGTATGGTATCCGGCCTTGGAGAGGATCTCGGCCACGGTGACCTCGTCGGGCGATAGTCCTTCCGACTGACCCGGCCACAGCACGCTCAGCAATCCCGTCCGCACCGGATGGCGGCCCGTGTTCAGCGCGATCCGTGTCGGCGTGCAAGAGGGTTCCGCATAGGCGGCCCAGAATCGCATGCCCTCGTAGGCCATCTTGTCCAGCTCGGGCGTGGGCGTGCCGCGATGTTTCCCGCCGCCTTGCCAACCGAGTTCACCCCAGCCGACGTCGTCGCTGAGAATGTAGATGATGTTCGGCCGCTTGCCGAAACGCTTGTGCAACGCCTCGAGCTTCGCGTCGATCTGCTTGTCCTCGGCAAGCCACTGTTGGCGGTTTCGCTTGGCCGCCTCGATAAACGGCGCGTCGGGCTGTTGCGACCAGACGGCCGAAGAAAGCATGCCCAGCAGGATTGCCGTCAGCAGGATCAGGGCAATACGGGAAACGATTCTAGGATTTGCATTCACGGCTCGGCCCTCGAGTAGAATGGGAAGATTATGTAGTTTCAAGTTAAGAACGAGTTACTCCTGTTCCGGCTCCGCTTCCGGCTCGTCCAATCGGACCATGACCCACATTTGCGTCTTCTCCTTGCCGAAATGGACGAAGGCGGTCGTCTCGTCCTCGGTAAGGTTATAGAGGCCGGTTTCCATCACGACATCGGCGTTCTTACCGTCGACCGGCGACCAGGCGGCGCGTTGCGTCTCCTTGTCGACCGTTCCCTCGACCGGCCGGGAAGTCTCGGTCGTCTCGTTGTAGAGTGTGCCGGCGATAAAGCCTTCCTTGGTTACGGCAAGCTGCAATAGCAGGTTGGTGTCGTCGGCCCCTTCCTGCGTCAGCGCGAAGACTCCCAACGGCATCCATTCGACCTGCTCCGCCTGGGCGTCGGTCATCTCGGGAACACTCGTGGCAATTTCGGTGACTTGCTGGTAATACTGTTCCGAGGAGACCGGCTGCTGGCCCTCGACGTAGACGGTATCGCCCTCGTAATAGACCGTACCGCCGCTGCCATAGTAATAGTACCGTGGCGTAGCCCAGGCATAGGCCACCCAGCGCGTGACCGCGGCCGCCGTTCCCCATCGCCACCAGTAGCCCGGCGCGTGAGGACGGTGGTGCCAGTGGTGATGGCGGCCGACAGGCAACGTGCTCGGGTGGCGTCCCCACCAACTGGAAGAGAACGGCCGATTCCGGATGTTGGTATATCGGTTGTTGATCCGCTGGTTGATTTGGCCGCGGTTGATGTCGATGTTGATGTTGGTTCGATCGCCCGTGCCGGGACGCGTGCCGACACCCGGCCGTTGCCCTACGCCGGGTCGATCACCTACACCCGGTCGATCACCTACACCCGGTCGATCACCTACACCCGGTCGATCACCTGCACCGGGTCGATCACCTGCACCGGGTCGATCACCTACACCCGGTCGATCACCTACACCGGGTCGATCGCCTACACCGGGTCGATCGCCTGCACCGGGTCGATCGCCTGCACCGGGTCGATCACCTACACCGGGTCGATCACCTACACCGGGTCGCTGACCTGCCGGAAGTTGCCCGGCCGTTGGCCGTTGGCCTGTTGTCGGCCGTTGTCCGGCGGTCGGCCGTTGGGACGGCGTGCCTTGACCGGGCAAATTGAGAAACTGCTGGAGCTGACTCTGACTGGGCCTTTGGCCGGGCGAAACGGCTCCCGCGCCGGGTCGTTGGATCGCTCCGGTACTCGGCCGCTGGATAGCTCCGGTCGATGGCCGAGAGAATGACGACGAACTCGGCCGCGATACCGAGGGTCGAGAAAATGACGACGAACTCGGCCGCGATACGGACGGACGACTCATCGAGGGACTGCG
>SDBT01010237.1_pt1 | contig 15165 bp, 13 predicted proteins | sample 2277101 | NCBI WGS metagenome assembly SDBT01 (sample SAMN10404973, study PRJNA504765) | marine sediment metagenome | isolation source: marine sediment core GS10_PC15, 103 cmbsf | place: Arctic Ocean: Southern Knipovich Ridge | collected 2010 | reverse complement strand
ACGGGATTGAGATGCTTTTAGATATCGGTCCCGACTGGACGGGGAAGCAAAACAGTGAGATGGCAGCAACCATTATTACGGTAATTAGCTTTTTCATTCTTTAACCTTCCTTTATACCAACAGGCAAAGCAACAGGATTGTTGGGATGGTTCTATAGTACATATTTGATTAGCAAGGGAACACCGATGCCGATGACCGTTATGCCGCCCCATATAAAACCGTTATGGATTTCCAGTTTACGGACACGTTCGTTTTGGGCTTTTTTGTCTTCCTTGATTTCCTTAACATCCTCTTTGACATTTTTCATGTCAGACCTGATCTCTATCAGGATGTCGTGATCTGATTCGTGTTCGTTGCCCAAGTTATCTCCCCTTTATTTTGGAGGTTCCGGTGGTGCGAAAATGTAGTCGCTGATGACATCATTTCCCCTTTCCTAACTTTTTCAATAATTTCCGTTCTTGGGCAGCTTCTGCTTTTTGTACTTCGATGTAGAGTTCACCTATATCCGGAATCTGCAATTCAGTGTTATCGTAGACAGCGTTCCATTCGCGCACTAATTTAGTCGCCTCAGTAAACCGCCCTGAACGCAACATATTACGGGCCTTAGTTAAATCCCGCTTCCTGAGTGTTTCCGCCCCCTCTTTTTCACCGAATGCCTGAACATACTCTATCTTGCGACGGACCCCATTGACTACAAAGTCTTTGAGATTCGACTCTCTGGGATTGTCCAGATAAGCCTGCCCGGCATCGGTGCTGTACGGCCCCGTAAGAATAGCCCTTATCTGTTCTTTAGAACCACTGACCGGAAATTTCATCCGCTCCAGGGAGGTAAACTCTCCACCCTTAGCAGTGGCGATGATACCATCGACCATCCTTGAGGCCTGAACTCCAGCCGGTATCCCCAACAGCCCCGGTAGATGCCGCAAAGAGGCCTTCCTGAGTTTTGTCGTGTTACCTGTCCGCATATAGCTATTGATTCCACGACCCAAATCAACTCCGGCAGCAACCGGAGATATAGGAGTCCTGCCTCCTCCCCTATATTCTTTACCCATTACCGCAGCCTTGATAGGTTCAGCCAGGATCTCCCAAAAAGGAATAAACGACTTTGCTTCCCACGGCTCCCGTCCTGTAAGATTCTGCCCCATGTAATTAACAGCCGTCGCACCAGCCAACAACCTTAGAACAAATCCTGAGCGTTGTTTCCAAGTACCTAAAGACATGCCGGTTGATCCGCGCAATTCCCGCATTGTATTGAACAGTTCAAACGAGAAGGTTTGGAAAGGAGCGACCGTCCTTACCATTTCGTTACGAAGTATGCCCGGTAAATCCGCCTGGTTGTACATAGACTGCGTTTTTGCTCCGCCGTCTGAGGCATATTCCCATAGAGCCTGATCTTTTAGTCCTATCTGCTTCCCTTTTTCCAAAGCCGAAGCTATTGACCAACCCGTTAGATGTCGTTCCGTCATATCGGTTACGAAATTAGCCCAATCGACCGCAGTCTCCAGTTTATTGCGCTTAACCGTTACTCGACTTACGTTCCCAGAGTATATGTCTTGGTGTGTTATCCGGGAGGTACGTTCATTCTTAACCCGATATGAATACGCATTCTTCTGAATTTCTCGACGCAAACTTGGATTAGTGGCCCAGTCGACCATTCCCTTAAATGAATTCTTAATCCCATACCGAGCAACCGTGAGTACACCCGAGGATGGCTGAACGACTGCATTCCAAGCAAGATTCAGGGGGAATGTCGCAAGTGCCCTGGCTTTGCGATAGTGAGCGAGAGCTTTTCTTATTGTTGGCCGGGCATTGATCCAGCGATCTCCTTTTGATTTTATGCCACCATAGATTTCGGATGTATAATCCCTCAAAAAGTTGGCGTTCTTGTTGAAGCCCATAGCTTCAAATTGATCGGCAAAAGCCTTATTGTTCTGGATTATCTCAGTATGGAACATATCATTAGCGGCAGCCGTCGCGTATCTCTCAGACAGCACCCGCGCGTTACGCTCTTGCATCCATTTGGGGATACCTCCTTCACGAGCTAAGGCGTGGGGATTAAATGCAGTCTCAGGAACAATATAATCCGGGAGTTGGGCCGCTCCCATTACATCCTTAATATCATGCCGCAACCCATAGACCTTTTCCCATACAGTCAATCGTTGAAGGGTCTCAGGAGAATAGCTTTCAATCCGACCAATACTCTTTTGCCCCCGGAGTTCCCTCATCTCGTTTTGCCGTACTCGCATTGTATCGTACCAGCGTCGCAATTCTTGGGCACGCTTAATCATAGCCGGATCATCGGTAAGACTTTTGAACCGTGCCTGCTTTATCAGTTTAGCCGGATCAGCGTAGCTACTTCGATTACTCATTTCCTTTAGCAGGTCGGTTAAGACGACTTCATTCTCTTTGCTGATATCGCCCACTATCTTCTTGAGTACGACTGTCTGTTCGGCCATAAAGTCGCTGCGGGCCTTAACCAGATCGCGAGTACGCCATAATATATTTTGCTCGGCTGGGCCAGCCTGCCCGGAGAAACCTACCTTTTGCTCGGCTGACAAAGAACCATCCATTTCCTGAATCATCCGGGTTATGTCTTTAGTCCCGCCGAACATACCCGGTTCAACGTCCTTGAATCCTTTGTATTCAGCAAAATTAACATCTACGGCGACTCCTGATCTCCTTACGTTCGGGACGGGCTTGCCACCCTTTGTTAAACGAATAGCTATACCGGCGTCTCGCGCAGACTGCATTTTCAATCGAGTATGTTCTAACTCCATGGCTTTACTTAGCCGCTTACCCCAGCCCGCCGGTGCCTGTAGTCGGCCGTCTGGCAACTCCTTCAACTCAATCCCAAGTGACTTAGCCGCCTCACGTTTCACAAATCGAATGTCCTCCGGCGTTGCTTTTATCCCCGGACGCAAACCACCGGGGGCTGATATGCGTTCGTGGTAAGCCTTGAGTCCAGAGATATCAACCTTTCGCAACGATTGCACAGCCTGCTCGGCAGCTACCTCAGCTAATGGCAACTTCTTTGACTTTTTTGCACGCAAAAATGCTTTAGGGTTCCTGATTAAGGAGGCCAAAGGTATTCCCAGTAAAGCCAATGACCGCCTCTCATCTGTTGTCAGCGCATCATATCCGGCGTAGGTCGCGGCAACCGCTCCACCTGTTTTAAGTATATTCCCCGGACGGACTATCTTAGCCGCCTGCTCAGGTGTTGGGACGGGCGGTTTTGTTACCGGCTTTTCGACTGGAACTTTCGGCACCGGGGCTTTTGTCGGCTCCGTCACAGGTGCTACTGGCCGCTGACGCGCCACAGGCTGCGCTGGCTGCTCTGCAAGGCCCTGCTTCACTCTCGCGTCGGGTAGATCGGCCGGAACGCGTGGCGGGGCCTCTGTAGGCGTCCTAAAGGCTTTAGCAGACTCTCGGGCAGACAAGCCACCGCGAGAGGTAGTCCCCAGACGGATATCCTTCTGAATAGGCGTTTCCTCAAGTTGTGGCCGCCGCCCTATTTGCTGAATCTGTTCCGAACGAATCAATTCCGTCTTAGCCTGTTCACGTATTGCGTCAATAGCCGCCCCGCGCCTTAAGGCTACCCCAAGACTCGCTGGGGCTTTAGCCACAAGACCAGTCCTGCGACCAAGATTACGCGCACCTTTAGCACCACCAGCTAATAATTGACCAGCGAATAATGGCAGTTCAGGGGCTATTTGTCCGGCGGCAGTCAATTCACGGAATCTCTGTTGGTCTATATCCTGGAATCCAGTGAGAACCTTCGCCGCTCCCGTGAGCGCATTAAGTGGATTGAATGGTGAAAGAGGTTCTGAGGGGTCTTTACCGGGGAATAGTTGTCTACTTATAGCAGCCTGAGTGCCAATGGGCAAAGCCGCTAACATTTCGCCCAGTCCCGACGCCTCTTGTTTTAATACCTCTAAGGCTGCAGATTCTCCTGGCTGAAGATCTGGGACCAATTCTTCTGGGTCTGCAAATTTTGGAAGGCTACCTATAAAACCCGCTGCACCAAGCCCATAACGACCGGCAGTGCGACCAGTTTCACCCACCAATTGACCGAGTGCATCGTTTTTATGGAATTTGATCTGCGCCGTAGTCATAGGGACAGTCCCTTTGTCTGTGGTAATCAGGCGACGCCCAGCGTCAACTTCAAGAACCCTGGCCAATTCATTGCCAACTGGAACAAACTCTGGGACTGGCGTCCCGAAAAACTCATCAACTGCCGTAATAGCTTGCTCGGTGCCACTTTCCACAGTGCGCCCAAATCGTCCAAGTCCCGTTAGAGCATCATCTGCAAATTCCCGCAATTTTCGTACTGGCTGGAATGAGGGGAACCCCCCTTCCTGTACGACATCTTGAGACCCTTGGCCTATAGTCAATGGCGCTCTGGGCGACCTATCGGCAAAAGCAAAGCTCGGATCGACGCCAGTGACATCGGCCGGCTGCTGTGGTATCTGTGGACCTGGAATATCTAATGCTGGCTGATTGGCTTCAAGTCGCGGAGCGGCCATATCGGGCGGACTTGCTCCGTATTGCTCCTTGAGCGACGGTTGACCTGCTCCATATCTATCCTTGAGACTAAGCGCACCGCTTGTTCCGTATGTTTCTTTGAGAGTAGGCAATTACTGTAGTTGCTCCCATAGTCTTTCTGAGTACCATCGCTGCGTGAAAGCAGCATATTCTTCTGGTGTGAACGAACCATCATTAGGCGGTACGGGTGGTCCCTGTTGCTGATCTTGCTGACCGCCACTGAGCAATCCACTGAGACCAAGCCCCGCTGTATTTCCGGATATTGGTTGCTGGAGCAATCCCTGCTGACCTGCCTGTGAACCGGCTGCCCGAGATAATGCTATGCCTAAAATACCGCGACTTACAGGGAATTGGGGGATTCCCGCTGCTCCACCAACCGGAGCCGCCCGCTTCGACCGATGGAATAAATCCGACCATGCGTCATTGATATCCCAATTCTCGGCTATCATTTCCTGTGGAACATTATGCTTCACCGAAGATCGACGTAATGCCTCCAAGCTGTCAGCAGATGTCTGGAATTGACCCGGCCAGGGGGCCGTTTTATCCGGGTTCGGTATCTGTATCGGTTCATCGTTTTCATCCGTAATAATTTCCCCTTGAGCGTCTCGCTGGAAATTAACGGCAGGAAGTTCCTTTTGTTTCTCTTCAAACGCTGCTTTGCTCTTTTCCTTCGCCGCACCTATTCGATCAAAAGCTGCTAAATCAAGTATAGTTTTGCCGATGTCACCGAACCTACCGCCAGCACCACGGCGATTCGCTTCTTGCTGGGCAATATCGGCACGCTGTTGAGAAATATCTACTTGTGCTTTTTGGACTTCTTTAAAAATATCCTCAAGTCTCGTTTGTGTCCTGCCAAATTCTGTTGCTCTCGTTGTCTCTTTTTCTTGCCCCGCTCTAAACACCCGATCAGACTCAAATTTATTCCGTTTATTAGTTTCTTCACGTTGCCAGTACGCCGCCTGTTGCAATATCAAATCAAGTCCTCGTGCGGCCTCACGATCCTTGCGAACCTGTTCAAACCGTCGCCTCTCTTCATTCGTCTCCAGACCACGACGCAGACCACCGGCAGCGCCGCCTAAAGCACGAGCCAATCCTCTGAAATCAGCCATTATAAACCTCCAAAGAGGCCGGTCTGTAATTCGCGTCCTCTACGTCGCCTGTCTTCGCGTAACCGCAAGCCCAGCGTACCAAGCTGATTACGTGACTGGAAAGCGCTCTGAGATAATGCCTGCCCTAAACCACGCTGAAACTGTGGCCCTCGGAAGTCGAACTTACCGGCTGACCGCCCGCTAAGTCCCTGTAAATCAGCCATAGAACTTCTGAGATTACGCTGATGAAACCGTTCCTGTTCTTGTTCAGGAAATGGATCACCGGTCCTGAATTCTTCAAGTCCACCCCTGGCAAAACCAAGTTGCTCACCACGAATTCCTGAACGTTCTTCTCTCAATCTGTTAAACTGAAGTTGCTGCTGTTGCAACTGCCTCATTAACAGTTCTCTTGCAAGTTCCCTGTCTTTACCAGACATCCCTCCACCGCTACCTATTGCCTTGAATAAACCTTCAAGCGTAGCAGCTACTGCTGCTATTGTTGCTGGATCAGCCATTATATTACTCCCCCACCTTCACGGTGATATCCTCGACGGTGCGTCGCCATCGTTTGGATTGTATCGTATATTTATTGCATCTATCGACGTATTTGCCAGAGTTGTATCTGTAGAGTTAGTCAGATCATTAGACAACTGTAATTGGAAGAATAAGGCTCTGTTAGGTTCCAGACTCAACCGATTAAACCGATTGTACAACGAATCCACTGTCAGCGTATCTAATGCAACTCCCCTGTCACTGTACACCTTTACATCTATAGCACTTGAAGAATCACTGCTCTCTGTCCACAACCCAATATCAAGAATGTTCTTAAAGAACGTGCTGATAAGTATTGGGCCAGTCTTGTAAGTCATTATAATATCAGTGCCATTGTCGGTTGTCGCCGTCCCGCCGTACCTATACAGCGTAGAATCACCAGACAGTGTGAAATAAGCGGTATCGCTGCGGCGTAGATTCAGATCATCGGTTGTACTGTAAAGGCTCCAGCTACTGAATGGCAGATTCCAGGTTGACCATGCCTGTGCTAATTGATCCCAGACATAAGCCGTGTCACCAATACGCCAAAGATATTTCTGCTCAGATGGTATTTTACCAGAACGGGTATCGAACTTAGCCGCCATACTCAACAAGTCAAAGTTCTTCAACGAAGCTGATACTGTATCGAGGACAAATGCTCTATCAAGAACCGGACTACTGCGTTCTCGTAATATACCACCATCGGTTAAGTAATATTGACCTTCCGGGCCAGATTGATGACTCAGCGAGGCTATGACGCCATAATAATCTGATTTCTCAACGGTTACATAAAAGACATTATTAGCTTCAGTTATTCGCTGACTAAAAATACCTGCTTCAGACGGATATACTATATGAGCAGATTGATTCTTGAAAACCCGGATAACCTGACCATAAGGATAGGCCAATGTAATTACGTCGCCATCACCATCATCAATCGGTACTATATTCCATGCTCCCCAATCGGTGATATTGCTACCAAGAGCCGACAAATCCAAATTAGAATAGAGCAAATTTGATCCCTGAGTACCCCAGACTCGATTCTGGAATACGAAGAGGTTAGAAATCAAAGACGGTGGGATTTGTTCAAAATAAATTGGATGATTCATTTCAAACATAAGATCATCTTGATTAAGACTATCCGTGTATGTCTCGGTCGCCGCCGTCAATTGCGTCAACAAACTAAATTCACCAGTATAAAAGGTATCTACCGCAAAAATAGATTCCCAGATACCCTCTGTATGTTCCTCAACACAGACCCATATCCTGTCTGGATTCGGACCAGTCGAAAGATTCACCCAGTAACAATACCGTCCGGTTATAACCGTATCACGTATCCACGATGTATCGTATCCCATTACTAAAATAGGTGCTCTGTAAAGATTCACCCGTAATGCAGTTTGTGCAGCAGGGACTTTTGGTAAACTAATTGTGTAGACGTTTTCAGTAATTGCTGTATTCGTATCTTTCCAAACAATAAGCGGCTTGCTAAGTGCAGATTTTAATCCAGTTATGGTATCCTCATAAGCGCAAGCATAGGCAGTCCCGACCAATACCATATTCCCGCCAAGCCATCCTTCATAAATTCCTGTACTGGCCGTATCTGCCGTCGCCACCGAATCACTGGAGACAAACCTCGGCGCTCCGTAATGAAAGGTCACAACCCCCAGTGAATCGCGTCCCTGATATGTTTTTACCACTGGTGTCAGAGGACCCGTATTAAGCGTGCCGTTATTATCTAACAATGTCAATGTATCAAGAGTAGTCGTGTCATTGTAATTGAGAACCTTCGTTGTCCAGAACCACAAAGTATCGTTCTCGTCCATATCGCCGGGGTTGGCATTGGTTCTATATATCTGCAAAGCCCAGGTTGAATCTATAGAACCACTCATGTTTGCACCAGATACATCAAACGTGAAGTTGCCATAGATAGTATCGTGTCGAACCATAATTACTGAATCATGTTTTACTGCCGTAACGACGGAATTGATATTCGTATTGTTATTAACGGAATCGGTCAGCCAGAATGCTATTGAATCTACGTTGTCATCAGCATCGGCCGTATAAACTCCAGAATCTGAATCGTTAATCTCAATGAAATACTTATAGGCATTAACATAAGTTTCGACAGTTACTCCCAGATGATACCGATGTGGAAAATCAACTGTGTCTCCACGAATATCAGCAAAACCAGTCAGCATGACTTTACCGTTTTTCACACGCACCGGAGCCGAGATAACGCCACTGCCTTTAAGACCACCACCAGTACCTGTGAACCCACCACCATCGGAGATGACCATGTAACGAAACTCACCGTCCATATTGCCGCTTTCATCCAGCGGATAAATCAGTGGTTCCCCCGGTGCGCGAAGTGGAAACTCCCGTGCCGTTCCTGAGTTATGATCGAATAAAACGCCCTTATGGGCACCATTAGTTATATAGACATTATCGTGAACCTGTGCCCACGACGGCGGATTCTGGACGCCCCAGTAATCCCAAACCTTAGTTGCCGAACCAATATCAGCAGAATTGTCGGCGGTGATATAAATAGCACCGTAACCAACTCCTGTAGAGTCAGTTATTAACATCAATTGCTGTCTACCATCCTGCCAATATGCAGGAAACGTCCCATTGTCAACTATTGAATCCATACCGACTATAGTGCTTATCGAGTCATACCCTTTGCGGACAGAGATTGAATTAAGTTTATCACCAAAATCCGTCTCGCTGGCTATTCGTGCCTCATTGGACTGTATAGCAAAATCACCTGCGCGTGTATTCAAACCCTTGAATCCACTAATCGTTGTGTCGCGAGCCTCTTGCCCAAAGGCCGAAGCTATTAACAATATGAATGCCAGGCTAAATTTTCTCATTCTTTCCCAGCCCGATCAATAGCTATTAGTTCTTTGTAATTCGTCAAATACCCCTGTGCATCAGATGGTTTACTACGAGTCTGAGAGAGTAGATATGAAGCCCAGGCTATCATTGCCTCTCTGTATTCCGGTAAAATATCGGTTGTATTGGTATCTACTGTCAGCGTAGTTCCAAGTGCATAGTAAGCTAACAGTATCGTTACGTTGCCTTCTGTCTGAGCTGGTGTTAAATACAGTCGCTTATCAAAAATCGTCACATCGACGGTTTCACCCAGATAGTCTTTAGACCATGCCGCCCGTAGGAAATCGCTATTCAGAGCATAACTCAACGTATCGGGATCAGTCGCTATCGTATCCATCTTCGGCACGGCATCGAAATCGTTACTAACTTGTTGAATACCCCGATTGATAGCCGTATTTACTCGCGCTACTGTGAATATAGCATCACCGGCCGAGTCAGCTTTATTGAATTGTCGATTGATAGAGGTTCTAATACTGCCGAGAGTTGCCAATACCTCTGCCTGTGCAGAATCAACGAACATCAATCCAAAACATATTATCAGCAATACTTTTCTCATGGCAGCCACGGTACTCCATGCGGATCAGGTGACCGTACCTGATCGGTTGTTGTCGTTCGGAATGTCGTCATACTCGACATATCCATAGTGTTATTCGCTTCCAGTTTCTTGATCTCACGCTCAGACTCAGCAGCCGCGTCCTGTCTGGCCAAACTGCCATACGGAAAGACATGCTTACCTATTGTCGGTTCCAGGCCGCAATGAAATCTGTCAGGCACTGCCGTAACATCTGTCGGCGTAGCTAAGATCATACTGATAATCACACTCTCGCCGCCAGTGGGGCGGGGATAAAATCTGATCTTCCATTTACCATTATCAGCGTCCCTGAATATCGTAAACGTCGTTGGATTACCAGTCGTATGCGATGACAACTTAGGTAACATCCGCGAAAAATCTTCTTTAGTGCGATAAGTCAAATCACGTCCACGAGTAGAGCCTTCTTCACGTATTGTCTTAAACCCATCGAAATCTGCCGGTAGATTATACTGGTCAGCAGTAGAATCCATCGTAAGTGTCCGTTCAGTTTCTCTGAATATCCAATTCTTAGCACCCCAGAACTCTTTTAAGCCCTGTGATATAGCCCGCGTTATATGTCTATCAGGCTCAGGTATATCTATTCTTGCTCCTGCCAGCATGGCCTTGAAGTGCTTCTTGTACTCATCATGCGTCATGTTGGCACTCCGCACTTCTTAGAATGGGCTTCATTGAATTGTGGTGTTCCGAACCAATCAAGATCGCATCTTACTATCTTGGCTTTTCCTGGTCGAGCTATCGTCTTTACCATCTGTTTCTGACAATTGGGACAGATAATAACTGCATTAACTGATACTGCTCGCGTCATCAACTCTTCACGAACAGATCCACAATCAGGGCATTTATAATCATACAAAGGCATTGTAACTCCTATTTATGACGAGGGCAGCGTTCTGCCGCCCCCGCCATATCTATCAACGATCAAGCAACGGCGCCGCCGGTCCACAATTGGACCGCAAAATGCGGATTCAGACCCTTAGCTACAAACGGCAAATACCAGCCAATCGTCGAGAAACGATTCAACGGATTTGACGTATCGCTCTGGCCTGATCTTTTCCTGATGATACCAGGACTCATGTAGTTGTTACCCTTCAGAGTAGTAACACCAAAAGCCTCTCGGCCTACAATCAGGTTCGCGTACACACCACCAGTTGCAGAGTAGTTCGTATACGAAGTCCCCGGTACAAAGGGGCCAACACCATAAGATGACCCGGATGTACCGACAGTCGTTATCGGGAAACGGAATGGTTGGGTTGTGTTGACCCAACGTGTACCGCCCCAATAACCAACCTCACCCTGGAATAGACCGCCAGTGTTTACAATATCTGGTCTATCCTTGTACTGCATGACGGTCAGCCAGTTAGTATCTGCCATCAATTCAGCCTCAGTGTCAGGACTGATGATGCCAACGTAGTCCTTACCCATCATCGGTGTTGCCCGGTTGTTTTTCAACCGAGTCACTGCTGCACGGATATTGACTGTCGTTAGAATATCAGATGATGTCAGACCATGTGCGCTGACTACATGAAAAGTATCACCGGCTGCCGGTGTTATATCCCATGCTGGCGTCACGGTTATCGTACCACCAGATGTCACATAATCAGTGATTGGCCGAGATTGACCATAGCCAGTTCCAGTCATAATGACAATAATCGACTGGTTAAGGTCGTCGTTGGCATCACCGAAATTGGAGTTGGCTGAAATATCAGTATCGACTACAGTAGTTGAAGTCGCTGAATCAACCGTACCTTCAAAGGTATAAGTACCATCACCTGTCTCGCCATCAGCACGAACAGGATATGCACCACTGGTACAAACTCCTACATGAGATAGCAAGTCAACGATGTTACCGGCATTATCTCCCCAGAGTTTTGCCGTTCCTTCGAGATTGCGGTCGATGTGAACATCCTCAACAAGTCTTGAATGTTGCGAGAACCCGCCCCATTCTTCGATTTGTGCTTGGATGTTCTGGCCGGTGAGTTGAGTCGGATCAGGATTGGTTCCGTCTGTTAAGAAAGAACCGGAAAGACTGGTCGCGATCTCATTCCACCGGAAGAACTGGATGATATCACCCTTCGATTTTGGCAGGTCACGTTTCTGTCCCAACGGCGCCAAGCGAAGTGTATGCTTAACGGTCGTTAGAAACGTTCTGTCGTAGAATATGTCAATTCCGGCAGAACCACCAGAATCCATATCTACTGCGTTTGCGTGTAATACGCCTGCTGCCCAGGCCATAAAATATCTCCCCTACTTGATAGTAGTTGTTTTATGTGTCGCCATAACCATGATAAGCCCTTTGCTCTTCTAGGCTCATGGCGTAAAATTCTTCGGATGTAGGTTCTTTACCGGTGGTTTTAACACTTGTCTTACTACCAGAAGACCTTGCTCCCGACGTGTTTGCCCTGCCTTTTTTGTCTGCACCAGGCGCTGGCTCTACTTGCTGCTGTGACGGTGTCGCCGCAGCGGCTTTTCTGGCCCTCGCTACTTCATGCAGAAACTTATAGGCTTCATCTACGGGCATTTGTTTCGTTGAAGGGAATTCCTGTACCAACACCTCCATAGCAGGCTCAAGTTCGTCGAAATCACTCATGGAATTCCGATAAATAATAGCCCGCTGTTCATCCAGCGACCGCGCGATAGTGCTATCGACGTGCTGCTGCATCTGATTAGCCGGTACTAATCCGTTTTGCTGCATCAATCGTTTGAATGCAGCTTCGGGATTCTCAATGAAATCATCCCCTGTCACTGGCGGTAATGGATCGGATTGTCGCGAGGCGGACTGTTGTTGCTGTTGTATCGTTCTCAGCAAGTCGGCTCGCTCTTGTTGTAGTCTGGTATTCTCAGCACGCATTTGCGGTGTTAAACGCAATACGGCTTCAGCATTACCAAACTCCTTAGTCAACCCAAGTTCATCCATTAACGGGCTGTAGTCTTTTCCAGTAGGTTCGCCCGTTGGTTCCGGTTCTGGTTCCGCATCCGGTTCTCCTGTTGGTTCACCTTCTGGCTCATCAATAGATTCCGGTGCGGTGTCCACCTTTGTTTCAACGGATTCTGGCTCTTTGCCGTCTGCCTCTGTAGAATCGGGAGTTTCGTTAGGTTCTAACGTTGGCTCCGTAAGGTCGTCTACGTTGGCAGAAAACATGTCATCGCTCTGGCTGGCTACTTTTTCAGTCATCATAATCTCCTATGGCCTTGATCGAGATATCCGGCTCTTGCCTTACGGTTTCTCGACTGTACCTTCGGTTTCAAGTTCACTTATCAAATCACGAGGGATATTGAGACATTCTGTCATGCCTACAATACGTCCTCGCTTATGAGGCATATCATCTTCGCAATTGATAACCTCTGTAATAGAGTTATCAATGCGATCTTGAATTAGCTTCTCAAGTCGTGCATACATTGGATGCGGCAGTATTTCACTGTACAACCACTGTACTAATTCTTTCTGTTCGTGGTCGGTCATTTATCCTTTCCTGCTTTATCTTCTTTCGGTTTTACTGGCTTCTTATCTGCGAAGAATCGCCGACCACTTATCACACACATAACTTTGCCGGACTTCTTGAGATGCTTCGGCGCCGCCTCCCATTCAGCCTCCCAGAGCAAAGCAGCATCCTCTTCGTTGAGAATAGGTTGTGGTTCAGTGTGTGTGACCAGCACTCGTTGCTGATGTCTGAATTGAGTCTTAGGGTCGGTTACAACGGTAGTTTCCTCGCGCGTAACTTTCGCCATTCCAAGTTTGCTTAGGTCTACAATTCCCATCTTATTCCTCTCCATCTTCTGTAAATCTGAAAAAGTGTTGCATCGTGCCGGTTAATGATCCCTGCGTCCCGGCACTGTCTTGGACATAATAATCGAACCAGAAATGCGTAAGCATCAGCGACTGATTATCGCCGGTTAAATCAGGTATTACCGACGAACTATCATTGTGACTTGTAGGATCAGCCCATAAATCACGTCTGATATGTACAAACGTAGTCCCTGGCAAGGTCACTGTATCGACTTCGGCAAGATACCTATAATGATCAGCTCCGAAATAATATCGAATGATTGCAGTATCTAAGTTACCTTCATTGTCGACGCTATCACCGAGATCATCCAGTTCAGGCATTATGACGCTGCCAATCACGTCGTCATATTGCTTGTTATGACTGGGAATAGTTATGAGAATCTTACTGATACTCAGAAACCCAGTGCTATCATTACCATCAATCTCGATGGCTGTTTGCCCCCTGAAGTCATCGATCCGTTTGGCACCTGCATAGACTAATGTCGATACAAATGCAATCAGGAGAACAATGACCAACTCCCCTCTAAATAGTTTTTTCATTACATATCCTTTCGTATTACTACTTTAAAAATATTTTCCAAAACACAGGGAACGATGCTGAAAAGCTCGTATCCGTGGTTGAATCTGTTATTTGATATTTAATTCGTAAACTCGGACGTATCAGAGTATCGCCAGGAGTCGATAGAACTACCGTATATAGCGTACACGGCAGACCAGCCGTTACTGACGAATCAATCAGCGTATAAGTGCCGGCAAAGCCACTGTACAGCCATAGCTTGCCGGTGTCGGATTTCCCTGGCCCAGCATCAGTCGTCTGCACGTTACCCATAACAATCTGCGCTCTCAGACTATTGAAACCATCAGTCCGACCGATACCTTTTGTTACAGCAGTCATAGTCGAGAAGTCGGCTTTATTCGGAGTCACCAGCGTACTGTCCTGAGCTGTATCGCCAAAAGCGAGATATAGTGCCTGGCCGGTGTTATCTGACGTTATCAAATAAGCTGTATCGCCTGTATTAACCGCCGTCAGTGAATCGGTCACTACCGCAGTTCCATTAATCGTAGCAGACATTGAATCACAAACCATCGCAATCGTTGTCAGACTGGAATGAAAGCCGGTGTCTATATTAGCCGTCACAGTCGTAGTCCATCGCGTTCCCCAGATACTATTGCCGAACAGCGACACCACCTTGACATAAGTAGTCGAATCTTCTGCTGTCACCGAATCGGTAAGATTCGCCTCAGCATTTATCCGTGTCGTCAGCGAATCGCAAGCCATAGCTACGGTCGTTATCGAACTATCACCGATAGTCAACTCAGCCCCGGTTACTCGCATAGTCCACCTGGCCGCGCTCTCAAGACCGGCTTGAGCTATCTTGGATATAACTAAGATATTCTCATTACCGGTAGAATCCTCAGCCAGTACCGTATCACTCATTCCAGAAACGGCATTGATTGAATCTGTCAATGAATCAATAAAGGTCGCCAGCGTAGTATCGGTAGACGGCGGATCATAAGTAAAACCATAGACATTCGTACCGGCATCAAGACTACAGGTGTAAACTGTAGTAGTGTCAATCGGCGACGATACATTCAACCGAAACTTCTGTGATGGCGAAGTCCATGACACACCAAGTCGATTTGTACTCTCAAAGACAAAGGTATCAAGATACACCGCGCTATCGGTTGCTGTCGGCGTCTGCACCATGACATGCACCGGCGATGTCCACTTA
>SDBT01010236.1_pt1 | contig 15167 bp, 7 predicted proteins | sample 2277101 | NCBI WGS metagenome assembly SDBT01 (sample SAMN10404973, study PRJNA504765) | marine sediment metagenome | isolation source: marine sediment core GS10_PC15, 103 cmbsf | place: Arctic Ocean: Southern Knipovich Ridge | collected 2010 | reverse complement strand
CTGCCAAAGGGATCGTCGCCTATGCCATCGACGATGTGAAAGTAAAAACGCGACTCCATGCCAAAATGTTTGATGAAACTTCCCGCAGTCTGGGAAAAGAAAGCATGGTGACGAATGTTGAAACAGCATTTGGTAAACTGCATGCCATGCTGATAACCATGGGCAAAGGACTGACGACTTCCTTTGTATATACCGATGCGCTCCCGGAAAATGTTATTACGGCCACCTTAAAATACCGCCAGACCGGTGATCCATGGCAGGAACTGACTGATGAGATTTTTCCCTTTGAATTCACCACGCCTATTGATGAAAGTAAAGGTGAATTTGAATTTATATTTGAGATTGAAAATGCGCAACAGGAGATTCAAAAGTCGGAAACCATAACGCTTAAGTTTTGAGAATTTTGACCCACACCCAGCCCTTTCCGACGAGTCAAGGTTTTTCTATAGATAGAAAATTAGACACTGGTTGATAAAATAAAACACAGAGCGCAAAGAACGCAAATGGAACAAGTAATTACTATACTTTCAAAAAAGCAATTTGAAAATAAATCAAATTAATTATGACGGTACGATTTTAATATGGCAAATTATTAATTTTATAAAGATTTTTTTCCTTATTAAGACTAGTGTTTACGCCATATTTACTTAGACATATCAGTAAGTTAATTTAATTACTCTTAGCGAACTCCGCGTTCTCTGCGTTTAAAATGGAATTGTTGTATAATTAATTAACCATGAAAAGTCCTTAACGAGTCGGGAATGGACAGGGGGAGACGCAAAGGTCATCGTTTAGTTTAAATCAAACATTTCATGAAATACTACGCTCAAGTTCCCCTCCTTGCCCGCGTTAGGCGGGGAGGGAGGGAAAATGAAAAGGGTGGGTCATAAATGTATCATTTTTCAGTAAAAATTAACGAAATTATCATGATATATAGTAAAACTTATATAATTCTTTTATTGATTTTATTATCCTTTTCAACTACTTCAGCTCAGGAAAATGTTAGTGCTGAGATAGATTTTAAGACGAAGCCAATTTACCAAATTTATCCTCACATTAAACTGAGTAATGGGATTCTCGACGTAGTCGTGGTATTACCAGACAAGAATAAAGGATTCTATCGGGGCACACGTTTTGATTGGTCAGGTATGGTTGCAGAGATTAATTTCAAAAATCATAGCTTTGTAGAACAATGGTATTTTCCCCATACGCCAACTCAGAACAACAACGGCATCGGTACCGCCGAAGAATTCAGAATAGCTTTGGGCTATGACGAGACTACAGCTGGTGAGGGTTTTATTAAGATCGGTGTTGGTTTGCTGGAAAGGGCAGGCACAGAAAAATATAATAATAATCTGCCTTATAAAATCCTGAACAATGGACAATGGATAATTAATAGTGGATCTGATTGGATTGACTTTAATCACCACATTTCGTCAGCAAGCGGCTATGCCTATGAATACATAAAACGCATTGAACTATTACCGGATACATCCATCTTGGTAATTAAACGGCGCCTGAAAAACACCGGTACCAAACCGATCAACACCAATCATTACGGTCACAATTTTTTTCAGCTGGATAAACAGCATATCGGTAAACAATACCGTATGCGCTTTCCATATAAGGTTTCTTGCGATAAAGATTTTGGTGAAAGGGCAAAGAAAAAAGATAAAGAAATAGTCATGACCAAAAAACTGGCTCGTAAAGAAGCATTTGGTTCTTTTATTACTGGATACGATAACTCCGTAAATACCCATCAGATTTTCATTGAAAATACTAATTCCGAAACCGGAATTAAAATTGCCGGCGACAAACCGCTTGCCCAACTTTACTGGTATGTGGTGGATACGGCTATCTGCCCTGAACCATTTGTTGATATCTTAATCGAACCGGGTGAGGAATTTAGATGGGAGACCAGTTACACGTTTTATGAGTTCTGAAGGTTAAAATCATAGAAACTTATGAGCATTATCGCTGTGACAATATATTAGAACACCCCTTCTACTAATAAGTGAAATGGACAATTATTAAAAACTTTTAAACCTGCTGAAATATGTTGAGGGAAATTAATATGAAAAAATTTAATATACTTCTTATTCTTTTGCCTCTTACTTTTTTATTGACTATTACTTTTAATTGTTCCCCACCTGAGGTACAAATACTGTATGATTTTGAAACTGATTTTGATCTCAATTCTTTAATCACTAACCAATTAACTGCAAAAATATTGGAGCAGGAAGATAACAAAGTGTTGAAATTGGAATTACTTTCCGATGCGGATCACCCAACACTTACATTTAATGCTCCTAAAGGTTGTTGGAATTTTTCAGACCGGGTATATTTGGAGATGGATATTAAAAATCTTTCAGAGAAGGATGCCATATTTACTTTCTGGGCTCTTTCGGGCGCCGGTTGGGGTGGAATAAGCAGCGCCTCGGCAACAAAATCCGGACGTGAAAAATTAGGGCCGGACAGCAGCACTACCCTAAAAATTGATCTGCATGGTAGATATCCCGGTCCCGATGCCCTGGCTACGGCTATAGATCCGGCAAAAGTAAAACAGGTAAAAATTGTCTTTCATATTCGTCAGGCCGGTTTCAAATTTGAAATCGATAATGTAAAAGTGCGGGGAACTAATCCCGTTGACAGTCTGGGTACTAAAGCTCGTTTCCTAGTACCCGAGGTTATTGTAGGTAATCCGGCACCGGGCAAGCGGGTGCGCCAGCAATTACCTTCATTTAAAGATACGGAAATAGCGCATATACTAACTCTGCCAAAAGATTGGCAATCGGACAAACGCTATCCTATTATTGTTGAGTACACCGGAAATATCTTTTATCACAAATACTGCCATTCAACGGGATTAACCGAACAGGGTCATCTGGCCTATGGTATATCCCGGGGCGAAAATTTCATTTGTCTCAATTTGCCATTTATTAGCAAGGATGGTTTACATGAGCAGGTCAACGGCTGGGGCAGCGAAGATCGGACTGTTGATTATTGTATCGAAACTATCAGGTACGTATGTGAAAATTTTGGTGGAGATCCTGGCGCAGTTATTATGACTGGTTTTTCCAGGGGTATGATTGCCTGTAATTATATTGCCCTGCGAGATGATAGGATTGCCGACGTTTGGCTGGCTTTTCTCGGCAACCCTGACCGTATCTTTCCTGAGGGTAATAAAGGCTGGCACAACTCGGGAATCGGGTGGAACGAGCGTGGTAAAAGGATAAAAGGGCGAAGCTGTTTTTTGAAACGACCCAATTTGGGACCGGCACATGTTGATGTTCAATATCTCGAAGACAGTCAGGCTACTATTGAATCGAGGCAATGGCTTAGACAGGTTGTCAAGGATCGTCCCGGCACTTACTCGATAAGCGGTCGCGTCACAGATAAAAAGGACCATGGACTAGCCAACGTCCGAATCCAGAGCGGACCAACGCACTTTACCTACACGAATGAAAAAGGACATTATGAATTGAAAAGTTTAATTAAGGGCGATAGAGTTGTTGCTGCTACAAAGGATGGTTTACGTTTAAATCCTACCGAATACAAGGTAACAATTACCGACCAAAACCTGACTACTATAGATTTTACAAATTAAAACAAGGTAATTAGAAATATGATAAGATCTATGAAATTATCAATTCTATTAATTATTATACTTGGTTCTATATCATGCAACCAGGATTATAAACGAATTGTAATAAATAATCAGAAATTATGGTTTGATAAACCTGCGGAGACATGGCATGCAGCACTTCCATTGGGTAATGGGAAATTGGGTGCCTTGATTCACGGAAATATACAATCAGAAATCATCAACCTGAATGAAGAAAGTCTCGTTGCGGGACAATCCTATTTCAAAGAGATGCCGCAAATGCAGCCGAGCCTGGCTAAGATCAGACAGCTTTGGTTTGATGGTAAATATCTTGAAGCAGAGGAACTGGCAAAAAAAACCATGTGCATTCCCAATGATGACCGTTATGGTCATTATAAGCCCCTTGGCGATTTACTGATTGATTTTGAAGGACTAGAGGGAGATGTCAGCGGTTATATAAGAGAACTCTCGTTAGATTCAGCCTTCACTTCGGTTCGGTTTTCAATTAATAGCGTCAAACATAAACGGACCGCATTTATATCATATCCCGATCAGGTCATGGTTTTCAAATATGAAAGTGACAGACCAGCAAATCTAAACGCTAGGATTTCTTTTCATAGAAAAGAAAATATTCAAACTTCTACTCATGGAAATGATGTTTTGAATATCAACGGACAATGCGATTTTGGTGGTACAAAATTTAATGCTAAAGTAAAAGTTCTTACTAAAACAGGTACCGTATCTGCGGAACATGATGCACTTATTATTCAAAATGCTGATGAATTTGAATTACGTGTTATATGTAAAACAGATTACTGGGGTGATGAAAATTATCCTCAGTTAAGTGATCAGATAATGGAAGAAAACAGTCAAAAATCTTTTCAATCACTTCTTCGATCGCATTTGGATGATTACCATGCAAACTTTTCCCGGGTAAACCTGAGTTTACCAAAAACGGAAATTTCCAATGCCCCGGTTAATAAGAGATTAGATAGAATTATTCAAAATCCGGACAATCTTTTGTCAGATCCTGATTTTGTATCCCTCTATTTTACCTACGGAAGATACCTCCTATATTCAAGCAGCCGACCTGGTTGTCTGCCGGCCAATCTTCGTGGGATCTGGAATCCGGAATATTACCCGGGATGGTTTTCTGATTATACACTTAATATCAACGTAGAAATGAACTATTGGTTGGGTCAGTCTTGTAATCTCTCCGAATGTGTACAGCCGTTATTTTATATTTTGGAAAAAAGCAGATCTTGGGGGCGCAGGGCAGCGAAACATCGTTACGGAGCCGACGGTTTCGTACTTAGTTCAAGAATGACTGCTCATGTTACTTCTGAAATGCGAAGTGGGAACTTCGGCTGGTTTCAGGACGGCCATGCCTGGATAGCTCAAGCCTATTGGCAACACTATCTTTATACGTTAGACAGAGAATTTTTAAGAAATCGTGCTTATCCAATGTTTAAGGAGATTGCCGAATTTTATTTGGATATTTTGATCGAACATCCGAAATATGGTTGGCTGGTTTCCGGTCCAAGTCAATCCCCTGAAAATGCCTATATTGTGCCCGGTTATGAAGACCATGTATCATCAGTGCTGGACGAAAAGGATGAGACTATCTTCAATACTGGTAGTCAATCCAAAACGGCCAGTACGGGAATGGGAAATACAATTTCGAATCAGTTGATACGTGATATTTTCAATGAATGTATCGAAGCCGCCACTATTCTCGATATTGATGCTGAATTTCGAGAGGTACTGATGCAAAAAAGGGATAAACTGGCACCAACACGAATTGGTGCAGATGGTACGATTATGGAATGGTTGGAGGATTTTCATGAAGCTGATCCTTCGCACAGGCATATCTCTCATTTATATGGTCTGGCTCCAAGCAATCAAATTTCATTGCGTTCAACGCCTGATTTAGCAAAAGCCGCTTATAAAACATTAGAAAAAAAATTGGCAGACGGAAAGCTCAGGCCTAGTTGGAGCTGGGCTTGGTTTGTTAATTGCTGGGCCAGACTTGGTGAAGGTGATAATGGGCTTGATGCCCTGGCGAACTCTTTGGCAACAACTACATTTCCCAATCTTTTAAGCAAAGAATATGCAAATAATAAGTACGAGTTTATTATTGACGGCATCTTGGGCGCGACAGCCGGAATTGCAGAAATGTTTTTACAAAGTCATGTTGGAGAAATTGACCTGCTCCCTGCTCTGCCAACAGTTTTCTCTAAAGGGAATATTCAAGGTTTGAAGGCTCAAGGTGGATTTGTTCTTGATATTGAATGGGAGAATGGAGGATTGAAAAAAGTAACTGTATTTTCAACAAATGGCAGCTTGTGTAAATTGCGATACAAAGATAAAATTGTTGAGTTTACGACTGATGTAAATAAAAATTACATTTTAAACTCCAACCTTGAAATTTGAGTTCTTCGATGCATTGTTTTTTTTCTCCGCGTTCATTCATTTGATTTTAAGGAGATTCTATGTCTCAACAAAAAAGTATAAACAGGTGCACTTTTCTACTATTTATTTTGATTGTTTCATGCTTCTTATTCCATGATCTCTTAGCACAAAATAATTTTCCGACAACCTCAGAAACAAAAGTTCCCAGAAGTATCAAACCCTCTTATGAATGGAAATTATGGTATAAACAACCGGCTTATTATATGGAGGAAGCCCTTCCTCTAGGGAATGGCAGAATGGGAGCGATGATATTCGGGGGTGTACACCGTGAGCATTTGGATCTGAGCGAAGAAACAATCTGGTCACATCAACCCCGGGAAAAAGAAATCAGCTCCCTATATAGGATCTTAAAACAGAAGCAGAGAGAATTGCTCTTTCATGGTAAATATAAGGAAGCTGCAGAATTAACCATCGATGATCTGAAGGCACAGGGCTTTCAGGAAAAATGGAGAAAAATAATACCGGGAGTGGTTTCAAGCAAACACATCTATCAACCGTTAGGCGATCTTTATATACATTTTCCCGTGACCTTGGAACGGGAAAAAAACTACCGCCGGGAGCTGGATCTGGATCGTGGAGTTGCGACGGTTACTTATCAACTAGGTGAGACTAAGGTTACCCGGGAGTTTTTTTGCAGCGCCGTCGATCAGGTTTTAGTGATCAGACTGGCCAGTGACAAACCGGGAAAAATCTCTTTTAAGTTAAACATGGATCGTCCCACCGATGTAAAAGATAATGTCGATCCCGGTGTAGCAAATAAGGACATCCCCAAACAACATGAGACGCAGTTTTCTCTACTTTCAAAAGACTATGCCATTTTCAGCGGCCAGGCAGAAGAAGAAGGCATAAAATTTCAGGCTCATGTTAAAATCCTGCATGAAGGTGGTCAACTAAATGCCGGTTCAAATTCTCTTGGTATAGACCAGGCTGATAATGTTTCCATAATGGTAACAATGGCAACCAATTATATGAATCAAAAGCCAGGCGAAAGTGCGAAACAACAGCTGGATGCGGCCGCTCACAAATCTTATCACGAGTTGCTTGATGCGCATATTAAAGATCATCAAAAACTTTTTCGGCGGGTCGATATTGATTTGGGGGCTAACAGTCCAGACCGTGAAATTCTGCCAACCGATCAGAGATTAATTAATTTGCAAAGAGGGTACAAAGATCCGCGCAATAAATCGTCTGACTTGGATCCTCAATTGTTCGCATTATATTTTCAATATGGCCGTTATTTAATGATAGCCACCTCACGACCTGGGACTTTGCCACCCAATCTGATATTTTGGAATGATGGCTTGCGACCGCCATGGTATGGTCGTCATACCAGTAACGTCAATGCCCAGGAAAATTATTGGCCGGTTGAGGTTGTCAATTTGTCGGAATGCCATGAGCCGTTACTCGATTTTGTCGAGTCATTTACCGAGGCGGCACAAAAAACAGCAGATATTTGCTTTGGGGCCCGGGGATTGGTCCTGCAGGGTAGAGGTTTAAGTATCTATGGTCCGGAATTTATCTATGACGCCTGGCAGGATGGGGCGGGTTGGCTTGCCGAGCATTTTTGGGAACATTATGAATTTACTCAGGATATTGAATTCCTGAAAAATAGAGCATACCCCTGGATGAAAGATGTAACCCTTTTTTATCTCGATTTTTTAGTAAAATATCCGCAGAAAGATTGGCTTTTAACCGGTCCTGGATATTCACCTGAACACGCTTTTTTGGATCCCCATGATGGTGAACTGAGAAGTATGAGTATGGGGGTGACAAACAGTTTAGCTATTATCCGGGAAGTATTTGCCAATACTGCAAAGGTCAGTCAAATCCTTGACGTCGATGCCGATCTCCGGGATAAAATAGATGAAACGCTGCCAAAACTCGCTCCTTACCAGAAAGGAAAATATGGCCAGCTACAGGAATGGCTGGAAAACGTAGACGAAATGACACCGGGTCATCGTCATTTGTCACATTTATATCCATTATATCCGGGCAAGCAAATCTCAAAACGAACCACCCCGGAATTAGCTCAATTAGCAGAAACGGCCCTGCGACGCCGTATAGACCACGGTAGCGGTTGGGTTGGCTGGAGCCGGGCATGGATTATCAATCTGGCAGCACGTTTGGAAAATGCTGATTTAGCATACCAACAGTTACAGTTATTATTGAAGAATACCACCTTTCCCAATTTATTTGATGGTCATCCTCGAAGGGGTGCAACCATATCTGTACCCCAAATCGATGGTAACTTTGGCGGAATTGCCGGGATCGCAGAGATGCTATTGCAAAGTCATCTTGGAGAAATTCATCTTTTGCCTGCTTTACCGGAACAATGGCCCCAGGGTCATGTGCAGGGTTTGCGGGCCCGCGGTGGCTTTGAAATTGATTTGTTTTGGAAGGAAAAAAATCTGGATAAGGTAACGATTTATTCTTTAAAAGGGGAAGCTTGTAAAGTACGACATGGTGAGACTATCCGCGAATTCGATACCGAACCGGGTACGTCTTATACGTTGGATGCCAACTTAAATTAGTCTTTCAAAATCTATGCATAAGTCAATCGGTTATCAGGGTCTGGTTTTATAAACGAATTATATACAATCCACATCCAGGAATAATATCATGAAATTCTGGCGAATGAAAAGCAGGAATTGTTTCTCTATTGGGCTATTAACTATTTTGTTTTTAATAATTGGTCCAGGAGCAATCAGTAAGGATTTTACGGAAGTAAACGTAGCGGGAATTTTCCACGATCATATGGTTTTACAGCGGAATCTTAGAATACCCATTTGGGGTTGGGGACCTCCCGGTGAGAAAGTAACCGTTCAAATAAAATCCATTACCAGATCGGGTTTGGTGGATAGAAATGGCCGATGGGAAGTTTTTATGCCGCCTTTTCCGGCGTCGAAAGAAGGCTTGACGATATATATCAATTCAGAAAACCAGCATTTTGAAATGAGTGATGTATTGTTTGGTGATGTGTGGGTATGTGCCGGGCAGTCTAATATGCAATTTGCGCTAAAAGGTGCTGAAAATGGAGTCGATGCGATAAAAAAATCAGAGGATTTCAAACTGAGACTTTTTTTTGCCAATGGCAAGATGGCCTGGTTACCGGAAGAAAATTTAACAGGAGAATGGAAAATAGCTGGACCCAGTACTACTGGATCTTTTTCTGCAGTAGGATATTTCTTTGGTCAATCAATACGACAAAATCTGGATATCCCCATTGGATTGATTGATCTGGCTGCTGGTGGCACGACTGTGGAAGCCTGGATGGGGCGGAAAGAAATTAAACAATCTGACGATCCGGTAATTACTGCAGTATTGGATACAATTATGATTCTTGAGCAGAATTATCCCGGATATACTTCATCGGGGTTTGCCCAGGAATGGGATCGAACCTATCGAAGATATTTTCAATCCATGGGGCAGTTTCGAAGGGGAGAGCTTGAGACAAAGCCGGATTTACCACAATTCCCTGATCCGCGGAAAGTTGCGACTTATTGGTTCCATGGTACAGTTCATCCTCTCCAACCTTTTGGAATAAAGGGAGTCCTCTGGTACCAGGGTGAATCTAATGCTCATAGCATAAAACAAGCCCTAGTGTATGAAAACCTTTTTTCATATTTGATTCAAATCTGGAGATCTGCCTGGGGTCAGGGAGATTTCCCGTTCTTGTTCGTTCAGCTCCCTCCGTTTCAGAACCAGGATGCGAATGCCTGGATTCAGCTCAGGGAGTCGCAAGCCCGAACGACAGATGCTGTAGCTAATACCGCAATGGTAGTAACTACCGACATTTATGGAGCGGATACTGGAAACATCCATCCAAAACAAAAAAAGCCAATAGGTGAAAGATTGGCCCGGGCAGCTTTGCATCTGGCTTACGGAAAACAGATTGAATATTCAGCACCAAAGTTTCGGCCGAGTAGTGTTTACAAAAATGGAAATACTCTATCAATTGCTTTCTCAAATCTGGAAAGTGGTTTGGTTCTTCATGGAGACACGTTACGAGGATTTGAAATCGCAGGGATCGATAATAAGTATGTACCTGCAACAGGAAAAATCAGGTGCGATAGAGTGGAAATTTTGTCGGGAGGACTTAACCACCCACGAAAAGTCAGATACAATTGGAAGGCCTGGCCGGATGGTAATCTTTTCAACATCGAGGGATTGCCAGTGGCGCCCTTTCAATTTGAATTACCTGCCCAATGATGAAATAAATTTTGATTAGTACGCATATGATATCATGAGGATAATATGAAAGAAATTAGGGGTATTTTCCCTGTCGTTGCAACACCTTTTAAGCATGACGCTTCTGTCGATGAAACAGGATTGCGAAATATTTTACATTATGTTTTGAAAACAGGTGCCCATGGGCTCACATTTCCGGCGGTGGCTAGCGAGTTCTATGCCCTTTCTGAAGGCGAACGCAAAAAACTCTCCGAAATTGTTATTGAAGAAGTACAGGGAAAAATTCCTGTTATAATTACCGTGTCAGCACCTAGTACAACCATAGCTTCTGATCTGGCCCGCCATGCCCAGAGCATCGGAGCAGATGCCGTTATGTTGATGGCACCGTATGTAGTAAAGGATTCGTTTTCCGGTATTCAAAGTTATTTTAAAAGGGTGGCGGAATGTTGTGATCTACCCATGGTTTTGCAAAATGCTCCGGCCCCTCTGGGCAGCGCGCAAACGGTGGAAGCGGTGTTACAACTACTACAGACTATTCCTCAGATTATGTATGTCAAAGAGGAGAATATGCCCTGTGGTCAGCGCATTTCAAAACTCTCAGATAAAGCACCTGAATCCTTGCTAGGGGTATTTGGCGGTGCTGGCGGGCGTTTTATGCTTGATGAATTAACACGTGGCGCCATTGGGGCCATGCCGGCTTGTGAACTAACAGAAATTCATGTGGAAATCTACAAACATTTTATCAATGGAGACCCGGATACGGCCCGGCAGATTTTTTACCGTGTTCTACCGCTGCTAAATTTTCAGGCCGTGTTCCGGATGGCCATGACAAAAGAAGTACTACGTTTTCGTGGCATTATCGATAATACCCATGTCCGCGTCGGCAAAATTGCATTGGATGAGACAGATAGAGAAGAATTGATTATCCTTTTGAATGATATAGAAGATTTACTCCTGCCCAAAAGCGAAATTTAATAATAGCGCACGCACAATTTCCCCATTGACGGGGGAGTTGCAGATTAGTTCTTTATAATTAATATTGCAGAATAAATCCCCCCTTTGCCAGGGGGAAAATATGGCTTCTCTTTACTAAAAATATACAATTAAACAGATACTGCAAGACTCTCTGCATTAAGGAGGGGAAAGGTCTTATTTTTAGGGCCTGGGGAGAATTTATTATAATGAATGGAACAAAACATTCAACATTAGCAAGAGGTGAGAAATGAAAATTATTTTAAAAAACATGGTATTTATACTATTATTAATCCTCCCAGTAATTGCATTTAGCAGTGGCTGGAGTCTCTGGTATTGGTCACCGGCCACGGAATGGGAGGAAGCACTTCCAGTTGGCAATGGGCGTATTGGTGCCATGGTTTTTGGCGGGTTTCTGCAGGAACATATTCAATTAAATGAGGAAAATATTTGGTCCCATGAAGTGAAACCAGCCACGGCTACTCCTCTACATCAGGAACTCATTAAGCGACAACGGCAACTCATATTCCTGGGAAAATATGCTGAGGCAGATGATTTAGATATCAAGGACCTCAAAAATGAAGGATTGCAAGGGGAAGAAATACCTGTAAAAGGTACACGGTCTGGACGAAGTGTCTACGAGACCTTGGGCGATCTATATCTTAACTTCGCCAATCACAATCGAACAATATCTGATTATCGGCGAGAATTGGACCTGGATTCGGCGATTGTACGGGTGGATTATAATATTGGAACTGTAGAATATCATCGTGAAATTTTCAGCAGTTATCCTGATCAGGTTTTGGTAATTCGACTAAGTGCCAATGAACCTGGTCAGATTTCGTTTAACGCCTGGATGGATCGCCCAACAGAACTTACTTCTAAGGACTTTTATCGTTATCACTCGCCCGAGGGACGAAAAGAAATTGATCTGAGTTCTGCACCGACACATTGGGAAACAAAGGACGAGAGTTATTACATTTTTCGTGGTCGGGCGAATCAGGAGGGTGTAAAGTTTGAAGCACATTTCAAAATAATTACGAATAGAGGAATCGTGGCTTCAACTAATCAAGGCTTTGCAGTTGAAAAAGCCGATCAGGTTACCATCCTGATGAGTGTGGGCACAGATTTTCGGTCGAAAGAGTTCAGTCAACAGACAAAACAATATTTAGAACAGGCAGCTGCTAAATCATATCAACAGCTGCTGCAAAACCATGTAACGGACCATCAAGAACTGTTTCACCGGGTAGATATGGACCTGGGACACTCTGGCAATGAAATATTGCCTACCGACAAACGTATTCTGGCCATGCAGTTGAATATCCGTGATCCACGGGGGAGCTTGGCTGATCGGGATCCCAACCTGTTTGCCCTCTATTTTCAATATGGACGCTACTTATTGATTGCGAGTGCGCGTAAAGGAACCATGTGGCCGGCGCTGCAGGGTATCTGGTGCGATAATCTTCTTCCGGCCTGGTTTGGTAATCACACGTCGGACGTAAATGTAGAGATGAATGCCTGGCCGGCAGAAGTGACCAACCTGGCTGAAAGTCACCGTGTGCTGCTGGACCTGGTGGAAACCTTCAAAGAACCTGCCAAAAAAAGCGCTGAAATCTCGTATGGCATGCGGGGTATGGTGATTCATGGTATGACCAATTGGGGACCCACGGCCACCCGGGGAGGGTGGCAGGAATTTGCTGGCTGGCTGGCCCAGCATTTTTGGTGGAATTATGAGTTCGGCGGTGATAAGGAATACCTGGCCAATCATGCTTATCCTTTCATGAAAGAGTGCGCTCTGTTTTACCTTGATTTTCTGGTAGAAGATCCTGAGACAGGCTGGATGGTAAGCGGTCCGACCTATTCACCGGAAAATATGTTTTTAAGTCCTGAAGGTAAACCAGCCCATCTGAGTATGGGGACAACCATGAGTTTCGGTATCATTCGCAATCTGTTTAACAACACCATTCAAGCCAGCAAGATCCTGAACAGAGATACGGATTTAAGAAATTCTCTGCAATCCGCCCTGGAAAAATTGGCTCCTTTCCAGATTGGAGATCATGGAATCGTTGACCTCAACATGAATTTAGGTACCGAATCAAATGATCCCGATTATTTTTATAATTTACCGCTTCGGTTAACCAAGAAAGGGCAGTTGCAGGAATGGCTGCATGATTTTGATGAAGTATATCCCGGACACCGCCATCTTTCACATCTTTTTGCCCTGTTTCCAGGGCGTGAAATCACACCAAATAGTACACCGGAACTGGCTCGAGCCGCGGAAGTCTCCCTGCGACGCCGCATAACCTATGGCAGCGGCTGGACCGGTTGGAGTCGGGCCTGGATGATAAATATGGCCGCACGGTTAGGAGACGCCGAATTGGCTCATGAGAAACTGAGCGAACAATTGGCAAAAGCAACCACACCAAATTTATTCGATACCCATCCGAGAAGAGGAGGCAATACCTTTACGTTTCAAATCGATGGCAATTTTGGCGCCACGGCGGGGATTGCCGAAATGCTCCTGCAAAGCCATGAAGGTGAAATAAATCTTTTACCAGCTCTGCCCAAAGAATGGCCTAAAGGTTATGTAAAAGGTTTGCGCGCCCGAGGCGGTTTTGAGACTGATATTTATTGGCAAAACGGGAAACTGGAAAAGTCAATTATCCAATCGACTATCGGCGGAACCTGCCGGATTCGCTATGGTGAAAAGATGGTTGAGTTTGAAACAGAAACCGGTAAAAACTATCAATTGGATAACACTCTGAAACTTAAATAGTGAGTAGGTGATGAATAACACAATAATAATTGGTATCCTGTCGGCAATCTGTTTTATTTTGACAGCATCAGCAGATGATGATATTGTTCAAAAAATCGATATATCCTCTCTACCGCGACAGGGTGTCAAAATCCTTGAAATATACTCAGGTACTCCGGATAAAGAGGGCATCTTAGGCCATTTTGAACTTAGCGTACCGGCATTCAAACGCGGCTGCTTTTTTTCTGACAGGAAAAAATTCGACTCCTGGCACGGTGGCGGAAACCAGATTGTACCTCGTATTTTCAAAGAATCTTATGGTGAACTCAATAGTGATAAATACGCCTATCGGGCAGTTTTTATTATCTTTGAACTTGAGGGCGGTGGCTATCTTGCTATCACACCATTTTCAGGTTCTTCCACTATGTCCTGGATACAGGCTGTCGACGAGGATAAATTAATGCTCTATTTCGCAACACTTGGAACAAAGCCTGTCAGTTGCGATGTACCGTTATTTGCCTGGGCAAAATCGGAAGATGTTTATAGCGCCTGCAGAGAGGCCTGGGGAGAGGTTATCAAATGCAAATTAACAGCAGGCAGAACAAATTTCAGGCACACAAAACATTATGCAGAACCATTTAAATATCTCGGCTGGTGTAGTTGGGAGGAGTACAAAAAAGATATAAGCTCAGACCTTCTCATCGACGTTGTAAAAAAAATTGAGGATTCCGGCCTACCTATCCGTTATATCCTAGTTGATGACGGTCACCAGCAGGGAATTTCTGAAGATGTACGCTTAAAAAGCTTCAAACCCGACCCGCATAAATTCCCTGATGGTTGGAAGCCTTTTCTTGATTTGAGAAAACGAAATAAAATCAAATGGATGGGTTTATGGCATAGTTTCTGTGGGCTCCAGAATACACTTCACCCGGAAAATGATTTCGGAGCATTGAATGATCATTTAATGAAAGTAACCAGACCTGATGGTCGTGAAGGACTGGTACCAAGAAATAATCCTGAAGCCGCACAGGCATTTTACGATGCCCTTACTAGCTCTGTTAAAAGCTATGGTTTTGACTTTATGAAAATCGATTACCAGATGAGAGACCTCGAATGGTACATCGGCACAGACAACGCCGTTGAAGCGACTGTTTATAATCTCCAGGCTATGGAAGA
>SDBT01010235.1_pt1 | contig 15168 bp, 25 predicted proteins | sample 2277101 | NCBI WGS metagenome assembly SDBT01 (sample SAMN10404973, study PRJNA504765) | marine sediment metagenome | isolation source: marine sediment core GS10_PC15, 103 cmbsf | place: Arctic Ocean: Southern Knipovich Ridge | collected 2010 | reverse complement strand
TATGTCCTAGGCGTTGCGGCGGTCGGCGGTGCCCTGGCAATGGGAGTCGCCCTATGGGACGCAAGGGACTCCCCAGCGAAGGAAGGTGAATGGACGAACCCAATGGCTGACTAAATTTTAGGAGGAATCAAACATGGCAACTCCACTGACTCCCGAGGTTATGGCATTCGCGGTGGAAATGGACCGCGCGATTAAGGCCAACGCCGATGTAGCGAAAAAGGGTGACACCTGGAAAACGATGGACAATCTATCACTGCTGGGCTTCATGGAAGACAACGCGCAGGAACTTATTCTGGCGGCCACCGTCGATGGCCCAGACCCCGACATCCTGAGGCGTGCGGTTAACGTCGCAAACTACGCCATGATGGTGGCGGCCAACAATGGGATGCTGGCCATAGAAGGGCTTTGCTGGCTGTGCGGTGCGGTAGAACCAACACGGGCCAAATTGATTACCATCATCACCGAAAAAGACTCCCCCAATGGCCCCAAGTGTGAGCCGAAAGAAGTGCTGGTACACCCAGGCTGCCACCAGGATATGGACGTATGACCACGACGAAAAAAATCTATTTGGCATCATCCTGGCGCAATCCATACCAGGAAATAGTGTGGGATTTGCTCACGCGGTTTGGTCACAAGACTTACGACTTCAAAAACCCTGCCCCTGGGAATAGCGGCTTTAATTGGAAGGAAATTGATCCAGACTGGGAAATGTGGGGTGCGACGCAGTTCAGGGCATCCCTATGGTCTCCCATGGCTGAAGAGGGCTTCAAATTCGATATGGAAGCCCTTGACGCCGCCGATCTGGTGGTGCTCTTGCTTCCTTCGGGCCGGAGCGCCCATATTGAGGCCGCGTGGGCCTGCGGGCACGGAAAACCGGTTATTGTCCACAGCCCTGAAGATGCGGGTGCGATCCAGCCGGAATTGATGTACAAAATGTTCAACGCGATCACAACCACCGATGAAGAGCTTATCGGGGCACTGACACCACCCCTATCGCAAATCCAATCACAAAGGCTCTTCGCCATGGAGCCGCCTGCCACGCGCGCATGGCTGGCATACCCAGGGTGAAAACGTATGCCGCTCCCACTTCGCTTTATTCCAAGAAAACGAAGTGTGGCCGCACTTTGTGAGATTACCCAGCTTGCAATTAGACCGGCGCGCGGCTACTATTCGTGAAGTTACTTCACTGTTTAGGGGAATGATGAAGTCAGGAATGGTAGAGCCTGAAGGCAACATGTCAATTCATCGGGTGGTAGTCGAACACGCGGGCGACCGTGAAGGGGTGCCAGTCTATCGCATGGTTTGCAAAGAACATTCGGTTGAGGCCAATTATACGGTAATCGATTTGGCTTCTGCTTTGATCGATCATCTGGAAGAATCCTATGATAGCAAGTGGGGCGGATCGTAATGAACCCAGTCGATGACCGGCCAGAATTCCTTCATTACGAAGATGATGGATGTGAGGTGTCGGGCAAGTGCGTCCAATGCCCCTTGCCAGCTTGCAAGTATGATAATGCCCGCTGGTACAGTAGCACAAAGCGGATGGTGGCAGACGTAATCAAATTGGAGATAATCCAAGCCAATGGCCTCACCGTTGCGATGGCTGCCATCCAGTTTGAAATCACAGTGCGCACCGTGTTCAGGGTGCTTCGTCGGTGCCGTGAAGCTACGGATGCCCAGTTGGAAGACGCCGCCATGCTGGCGGCCTTGAAGGGGGGAAACGTAAATGGCGATAGCCGAAAGGCCACGACACTGCCCAAGGTGCGGGCGACCGTTATTCCTGCGGCCCTTGACCCTGGGTGGGCCTGAAGTCTGGGCCTGTAGCGATTGGCCAGCCTGTAATTACTCCATAAAGGGGGAGCCGTAATGAGTAGATTTGCATGGATGGATGGCGGCGACGGCGACGATGACACCAACTTGGCTATGGGCCGGTGGATGGGAAGACGCAAAAAAGTGCTGGAAGGGAAACCCGGGAAAGAGGCTCTGGCCGACCTACGGGAAGCACTCTTAGCGATGCCCCACAAGAGATTGATCGAAGGTGAGCTTTGCGACGGTTCCGATGTCTGCGTGATCGGTGCTTGGATTTACCGCCGGTGGGTTGACTCAGGGACCACCCCACGGAAAGCCTGGAAGGCCCTGCGAAGCATTGGGAAGGGCAAGGAAGCTGGTGAATACGCCTACTGGGACAATGGCAGTTACGAAGAATGGAGCCGGACGATAGACATCGGGCACCAGGAATTGGGGATCACCCGCACTTTGGCAGAGGTAGCGTCCGAAGTTAACGATGAAGGCGCGGGCTACGGGTGTACCCCAGAAGTCCGGTATGACAAGGTGCTCGCATGGGTGGAGAAGCGTCTGCTATGACACAGCCACAGCCGAGACCGATTACCAGCGCCGACTTATTGGCCCTGTTGCCGGAGCCGCAGATTCAGCCCTTCGAAGCACGCCGGGTGCCAGGCAATACCTACCAAGTAAGCCGTGAAATGCTCGGGCATCAAATTCGTCAAACCCTGGAAACGGTGTGGCTGCTAGTCTCGGCCAACACCCCGGCAAGCTTCGTAGATATCTTAGAGGAAACCTTGGGTATCTCGGCGGCTAGATTTCCTTGCACACTTGGGGCTGCTTGCACAAAGCATGAAGGCGGTCATCACTAATGCTAGCTCCCCGGGAGCCACAGGCTTTGCTTCCCAATGAAGTGGGGCTGAACGTTGAACCGGATCGGCTTAGCAATCAAGAATATGACCTTCTCAAATCTTCCTTCGATAACTGGCGTGATGCCCTACTGTGCAAACTCTTGAAGGTCACCGGCCTGCGGGCTGGGGAGTTGCTCAGGGCCACCACCGATCTTTACAACCTGAAGGGGCCGGAATATTACCTGCTGGCCCTTCGTTCGAAGAGGGCAAACCGTGACCCCATCTACGCGCGGGTGTTCCTGCCTTCAGTCCTGGGGGTAGAGCTTCGCAACTACATGGAAGGCAACCGCGTGCCAATGGGGCAGCCAATGTTCCAGGGACGGATCAAGGGCAAGCCTTTAACCCTTCGCGCCCTTCTCTACTCTTTCGAGAAGGCTTCAATCAAGGCTGGCATCTACCCGCCAGTGACACCACACAACATGCGCCACCTATACGGCTCCGTTTTGCTTGATGCTGGGCTGCCACCGGCCACCGTCGCCAAATTGTTAGGTCATTCAAACCCCCGGACAACCCTGGAATGGTATTACGATCTGACACGGGATCAACGCCGTCAAATCGCCGCAAGGATGGACCCATGAAAGTGAAAGATTGCCACAAGGGAATGATCGTCAAAAGCTTGAAGGTGTGTGGTGGTTATTATGATTTGGCGGTCGAGGAGCGCCGCAGGCACGCTGCGAAAGGTTGTTATGTGCACAGCCTGCTTCGGGTGGTACGTGTCATCTATTGCACATCGAAGGTGATGGTGACCGGCTCCCAAGTCCGGGAGCAATATAGGGATTACACGATTGCAGGGCCTCATCAATTAATTCCGTTCGAAACTGCGGTCCTGGTTGACGTAGGGGAATTAATGCGAGCGCCGGAAGGCCGCTAATGCTTACACTGGGCCAAGTGAAGGAATCACCGGTGGGCGAAACCAACCCGAGCCACCCATTACCCTACCTTTCACCAGAGTGCCAAAAACAGCCACAGCCGTCACAGGATCGCCGTAGCGCGTTTTTAGCTACGGATACCAGAGATAATCAAGTGTGTTTTTTGGACCGCTCGCCAGTCGGCAAAGGGTGCCTGAACTGCCCCAGGCGCTTGCCCGTCCTGGAATTGGAGTCCGGCGCTTACTGCCTGCGGTGCATTGGCCTCTGGTTTCCTAATTGGACCGTGAAGCAGGTAAGGGTCTGGGTAGCTCAGCAGAAAAAGGAAGCCAAGCGTATCACAAAAGAAAAGGAACGGGCCAACAATGAACTATGACGCAGGTGAAGACGTGGTGAATATGTTGGTAGTGTGGGACTTCATTTCCCGTTGGTGGTGGTTCTGGCTGGGATCAATGATCCTGGGTGCCGTGGGCTTCACCGCATTCTCAGTGGCCACCATGGAGCCGCCCAGCATGGTTTACACGTCCAACGCCGTGCTGATAGTGAGCAAAAACAATTCGACGGGTTTTTATGGAGCCGTCGCCGACATGTGGCTTACCGGACGCGGAGCCGTGGACTTCACTAGGCACACCAATGATGTGGTCATTAAACTAGAATTGCAGTCCAATGATTTCCACAGCTTGAATGGGATGCTGCCCGAGTTAATTAGCCACATGGAAACCCAGGGGGAGCTACTAAGAGGGTTACAGGCCGAAGAAAGGCTTGCTGAAGCCCTGCGGCTGGCCGAATTTACCGGAGTGCCAGCCGCCCTGGTTGATCCCGGGTACTTAGCGCCTTCCCTAGGCACCATCACGGTGATGCAAGGGCCGTCCCACAGCTTCAAAGCCCCTGAAAGTATCAACCACATTCAGCGGGGAGTCTTCGCGGCGTTGTTCATGTTGATGGCAAGCTCAGGGGCTTCAATGGTAATCGTATACGGAATGAAATTCAGGGACGCTCTACGGGAGCGGCGAAGCGGGCAAACGGAAGGTGCAGCATGACATTCACAGAAAAGGCGTTCATGGACGCCTTGGATATCTTGAACCTGCACTACCCCATTCTAATCCAACGCCGGATGCGCCGGAAAAACCCAGTTCGCCCAAGCATCCATAGCACTCTTATCAAACGGTTGTGGCGCGCTGGCATCGCAACTCACAGCCGTGGCCAGGGCCAAGGTGCGACCTTCGTTGTCAGAGGCAGCCTATTCCCTGGCATTTCAATCAGTGGCCTTCGTTTTAATCGACTGGAAGAGCTAATAGCGATCCTGGTGTGGGCGGATATGCCGGAGCCGGAAGGCGAACCGCCAACTATGTCGGAGCGTCTGAAGAACGAAGTGGAAGAACTTTTTGTAGAAAGGTACATAGATAAGCCGTTCGATCCCGATAATCCCAAACTGAAAAAGGCGAAGGAGTAACCCGATGGGAACGCTAACCACCATCTGCGCAGGACGCCGCGAAGACGGCACAACCTATCCCTGCGGTAAGGTATTAAAGGTGCAAGAGGGGGTTGTGAGGGAAGACATATTATCCCATGGAGTTTGCGCCGATTGCTACGTGTTAATCATGGGGGTTCCACCAAACTGGCGGGGCCAAGAGGAAGAATACACGACCGTCTGCCGATCCATTCTGAAGCATGGGGTTAGCCCGTCTTGATCGAAGGGCCACCAACCCGCGAGTGGAAGCCTGGCGGCTGTCTAGGGTGCGGCTTCCCCACTAAACCTGGGGTTGGCGAAGATTCGGAGTATTGGTGCGGTGTCTGCGTTCTGGGCATCCCGATTTATGACATCAACTTCCGTACCGAATTCGATGCCCGTTTAGCCTGGATGGTGCTACAAGAATTGCTTCACGGTAGCGACGAACGCCGCCACCGTCGGTTCCCTAGTGATCCGGTGCCCGCTCCCAAGGCGAGCCTGAGCAACATCACCGGCAAGGGTGATATTTCCAGCAAATTGAAGCAGCTTGACCTTCTGGTATACGCTAGCCATCGAACGGAAATGCAGGCGGCTGGTGCCAACAGTTGGAAGGGCCGGTGCCCGATCCATGATGAAGAAACGGCTTCGTTCCACGTCTGGGCTAATCCCTGGCGCTGGCGTTGCTTTGGAGCGTGTGCGATGGGTGGTGACATCATAGACCTTGCCCGGGAGTTGAAGAAGCGACCGACCCCCCATGGCTGAAGGTGATTTCTTAGAAATCGCCAGGGATGTGCTGGCCGAATTCGGAATCGGGCTTAATGGTCACGGCCCAGAGACAGCGCTTTATGCTTTCCCCTTCACCGACCTGGGGAACGGCGAACGGCTGGCGTCTCTTTTCGGTGGTCGCATACATTACTGCCATGCCTGGCGAGCCTGGTTGATCTGGGATGATGTGCGGTGGAACAACGATGACAGCGGCGCAATAAACCGGCTCGCGGCCCAGACCGTCCGGGCAATGTATCGTGAGGCTGGTACCTTGATTGATAGGGCGAAGGACTGGGCCGACAGGGATGAAGCTCACCGGATCGCTGAAATCGGGGAAAAGCTTTCAGCATGGGCCAGAAAATCAGAGGCCCGCGCCCGCCTGGACTCCATGATTGCCCTAGCTCAGTCAGTGGAAGGTATCCCAGTCAGCCCAATAGAGCTTGACACCGATCCCTGGTTGCTGAATTGCACCAATGGCACCGCTAACCTTCACACCGGCGAATTGCAGGATCACAGCCAGGCCGATCTAATCACCAAGCTAGCCCCAGTTGCCTATGACCCAGGGGCGGCATACGGCCCTTGGGATGACTTTCTGGAACGCATCTTGCCCGATGACACCCTGCGCTCTTTCGTCCAACGGGCCATCGGTTATTCCTTGACAGGGGTGGCCAATGAAGAAAGACTTTTCTTTGTCTACGGCCCCACAGCCACCGGCAAAAGCACCCTACTCAGGGCGGTGACGACGGTTTTAGGCGACTACTCAGCCACATCGAACTTCGGAACTTTTCTGGAAGCCAACCGGAAGGGTAGCGACGCATCGGAAGACTTGGCCCGCTTGGCCGGTAAACGCATGGTGGTCTCTATCGAAGTTGAAGAGGGCAGTAAGATGGCTGAAGCCGTGTTGCTATCGGTGACTGGCGGCGAAGCTATTTCCGCAAGATTCCTACACCAGGGCACCTTCGAATTCATACCGCAATTCACGCTTTGGCTGGCCGCGAACAACCGGCCAAGGATTAGCGATACCAATGATGCCGTTTGGCGACGGATCACCCAGGTGCCCTTTGAAACCCAGATACCCGAAGGCGAACGTGACGAAGGCCTGAAGGAAGTTCTGACGGATCGTGACATTGCTGGCCCTGCGGTCCTGGCGTGGGCCGTGGCCGGTTGCCTAGCGTGGCAAACCGTTGGCCTTCAGGTGCCCGATGTTGTGACCACCACCACGCAGGACTACCGCGATGAAGTAAATCCGTTGCTCGAATTCGTTCAGGATTGCTGTGTCCTAATGGCCAACGCTAGGGTTCCCAACAATGAATTATGGGAGCGCTACAACCGGTGGGCCAAGGATAACAGCGTGCGTAGGCCCCTTGGTAAGAAAGGCTTCAGCCAGCGCCTAGCAATGCTGTCGGAAGTCGAAGCAATGAAGAGCGGTAGTAGTCGCTTTTGGCAAGGTATTGGACTCACGGCGGATGAAAAGCTTCTCTAGGCACTTGGGACACTTGGGACGAATGGGACACTTCGTCGTAGGTGAGGGGTCTTTTTTTAGGGTTTTGCTCTGTACGAATCTATCACGTAGGGTAATACCTCAAATCAACCGTCCGAAGTGTCCCAAGTGTCCCAGAAATGTCATTACGAAAAGCGCAAAGGGGGTTACGCATTGGCCAACCAGGATGAAGGGCGCACAACGAGACACTCCCGCTTCGCCCCAGGGTACCGTATCAGGGGGAAAGTGGCTATTTATAAAGCCTGCCACGAAGCAAGGGGATGGATGATTTGGAAAGAGTTGGTCAAAATGATGGAAGAAGGGCAGGATGTTTGGCTTGAATTCGGCCCACTGTACGGCCACGAATATTTCACGAAGGTCACAACGGGCCACCTGGAAGAATGGCAAATCGAAAGGATTAGTTAATGGCTGAAGGATGCACCGCGATCCAGTCGGCGCTAGTCGAAGGGCTGCTGGAATGGATCGAATACGTACCGAGTGACACGGATGGGCTTGAAACGGTCCTGAGTTTCGCCAACCTTGGCCTAGCCAGCGCTGATAGCAACGGGGATGGGGATGCCCCGCCGGAAAGGATTTACCTGTTTAATTGGTGCCCGTTCTGCGGATATGAGTTCGCCGCAGGGGTTCCCACCTGCGATTCCGGTGTCATCGGAAAAGAAGTGCTCGTACTGGAAGGCCCACCCGAAAGCTTTATGATCGACCTGTTGCCGCCACCGGTTGATGAAGGTTGATCCCCTGAGAGAAGCAGCCACCAGAAAGCGCCCAAGGGGCCTAGCCAGGTGAGGAAGTACATCACCGATAGCAGGCTGACTGTTAGCAGCATCCACCACCTGGCTGACAATCGCTGGAACCTCCACAGGCCCCAGATGGTGAACCCGAGCCAGGCCAAGGCCGAAAGCAACCCCGTCTCCGTGGCCATGCGGGCGGGCACGTTGTGAAGGCTGCTGCCAATGTAGCCGGTGGGCACCAGAATTAGGGAGCCTGGCGGCAGAGTCCAACGGTACGCTATGTCCGTGCGGTTCCGCTGGATCATTTCCCCCACTGGGGCCAAGCCGGTGTCATCGTGGACCCTGTAGCCCTGAATAATGGTGTCCCATTGTAGGGCTGACACTACCGCAACGCTTATTCCCATGCCAACCAACAGATACCGCCACCTGATTTTCCGGCAGATGAAGATTCCAGCGAACACTCCCGCCGCCACCAGGGTGGCCCAGCGGCTACCGGTGAAGAGAATCGCCACCAGCAGGGGCACGCTTAACCACTTGAAGCGGGTGTGCACCAGGTAAATCGCTCCCAGCAAAAGAAAGGAAGATGCCACGTTCTGATTGATGGCCAAACCGCCCATTCTGTTGCCTACTTCCGTCAACCGCTCCCAGGTAACCATCCCCACATGTAGCGCCCACACTGGCACCAGCCAGGGCAGGATACGGTCAAGATTGTTCACCAGGAACAAAGGAAACAACCCGAAGGTGAAGATCGCCAGGACGATCGTTGCCGCCCACTCCCCTGAAGTGAAGAAGCTCACAGGAATGGCCACCAGCGCCGAGCCTGGAATTATGCCCATCAAGAGCAACCGCCTTCTTGACATCTTGGGCCTGGGTGCCAAGTAAACGCCGCTGAGAAGGCAGGCCCACATCACCAGCAGGACCGGGTTGTTCAATGCTGGTTGGGTTACGGCTATTCCAATGGCCAACGCGATCAACGGGGATGCGAAGTCCTGCCTGGCGACTAACCCAGCGGCGGCGTAAAACCGCGTGGGGCTGGCTACCAGGGATGGTATAACCGCGAGCTGCCGGCGGTCAACATGTGGTATGCCGATGCTCATTGGTCCCTTCCTTCGATTGACCACAGCTTGGTTGTTCCCTGGTTGTAAAGCAGGGTTAGCCAGGGAGCTTCCGCAGTTAATTGCCATTGATCCGTTGGGGCCAAATAGTTGCCGGAAACGCGGTCATTGATCCAGGGGAACCGGTGTTCAATCAGGACGTGGCTGACTCCCAGGGCATCCCGCGCTTCGCCGTAGTCGCACCCTGGCACCCAGCCGAGCAAACAGCGAACCAGCGCATCATCTTCGATCCATTTGGCCGGTGGTTTGGCAGTCCAAATATGTGGGGCGGGCACCTTGTTCAAGGCGGCGATCCAAAGGCCCAAAGTGAACCCATTGGTCACTACTCCGGTTGTACCGTCATCACTGGCCACCGATAAGGCGGCCTCAGTTTCGGGGGTGATATGGATCGAATAGCGCGCCTGTCCGTTGAAGCTCCAAAGAAAACCCCACAGCATCACCCCCGCCGCCACCGTGGTTAACACACCTGCCAAAGGGAAATGTGGCTTGCCGCCCCAGATCGCGGGTTTGCTCAGGAATAGGTTGATGCTGGCCACCGGCGCAGTGAGCCTGGGAAGGCCCCAGTGGGCCACCATCCAGAACACGCACGGGAAGAAAAATAGAGGCATAAGGTATTGGCTACGGTAGAACACGTTCATCAAGGTTTCATCGTAACTGCGGAAGGGAGCCAGCAGGCCCGTGGCGATCAACAGGACCGCCAGCGCCTTGCCTGTGGGTGAGGGTATTCTGAGCGCACAGGGCACGCCTACGCCCAAAGCGAGCACCGTTTGAACCCATACGATGTCAAAGGGATGGGTTAGCAACAGCCATGGCCCTGGATAATCCAGCACACCGGTGCCTGGTAGCACCGTCAAATACCAGGGCAAGGCTGCCAGGCCAATGAATGCGCCAATCACGGCGGGCGGAAGGATGCCCCACACAACCGCCGAGCGGTGCAACCATGGGTAGCGCTCCCCCCTGCCGGTGAACATCAATAAGGCCACCCAGTAGAGCGGCAGCAAGATCACCGCCATGCCCGCGCTGGTTTGGTTTACCCAGGGGATTGCCCCTACGGTGACGATAAGACAGATTGCCCATTCCTTGGTGGGCTTGGCCGCCAGATGGTTCATGGCAACCATGGCCATGCCGAGTAAAAAGAAGCCAATCAGGGGCAGCGCGCCAGTCACCAGCATTTCAGCTTGAAGAAGATCGATCCCGAAGAAGAAGGCGGCCAGCAGCCCGAGCCTTGGCCCAATCAAACTGGAAGCCAGTAGGAACACTGGGAGCAACGGCAGCACCGACGCCAGGACCGACCACACCTTGTAGCCCGTTTCATCACCTAGGGCGCTGGTGAAGGGTACTAGAAGCCAGCCTGGGGCCAGCGGCGGCCTGGGAAAGCCTGCGCCGGTTGGTTCATTCCCCAGGACGTTGTTGCGGCTCAATAAATAAGCTCCCCCATCAACGCCTACCTGCCCTTCGTGGCCCAACATTAGGGCCAGCCGTAGACCAACAATGCACAGGGTAAGCAATAAAAATAGGGTGTTTGGACTTCTCACAGTTGTCATACAGGTGCACCAAAAAGGGCGGGCAAACCTGCCCGCCCGATATAGCTCGGAGATTTTTATTCGCTATCCTATAAAATGCGGCGGAATACTAGGGCAGGGTTAGTATATTATCTGCCCTTTTTAGCCGCCGCACGCGCTGCAAGCACCCCGCCGCCGAGCGATGCCAGGGCGGATATCGTTAGCACCATGTAGTAGATCAGGGGCTGAAGGTCATTCAGGTTTTGAACGCCTGAGAAGCTGCCGATGTTGGTGTCAGCGCCCGAAGACGCGGCGAAGCTTAGCACCGTGCCGGAGAAAGCCAAGCCCAACACCACAATCAGAACCGAGCCTATGAGGCCCGCCAATGGAAGCAGTAGTTTAGGACCGAACATGTCATTGACTCCTAAAATGTGATTTGGACTAGGCCGAGCCGGAGCGGGTTAGCGCTCCAACCTATCCCTTAACCGCCGCCTGCTGCCGCCCTTTTGCCAGCAATCACGCCGCCACCCAGGGACGCCAGGGCCGATATGGTCAGGATCATGTAGTAGATCAGAGGCTGAAGGTCATTCAGGTTTTGAACGCCTGAGAAGCTGCCGATGTTGGTGTCACTGCCCGAAGAGGCGGCGAAGCTTAGCACCGTGCCGGAGAAGGCCAAGCCCAACACCACAATCAGGACCGCGCCGATGACGCCGCCCAGGGGAAACAGGATGGTACGTAGGTTAAACAACGTTTCACCTTTCGGTTGTGGATTTGAGAGCTTAGCGCATCATTCGCGTGATCGCGGCTCCGGCTACCAGCAACACAGAAAAGCCTACCACCACTGAAAGGATCACAGCTAACCCGGTGATCTTATCCCATACTAATGGTAGGTTGCCGGAAAGCGTTTCGCCTTGATCTTGCAGGGAACTAATTTCGGGAATCGCAACAATCAAAAAGATCAAAGCGAACATCCCGCCCATGATGACACCTGCTACTCTCATACGGTGAAAAATAAACCACATCACTACCCCGAGTCAAGACTGTGCCATATGGCACACTGTGCGGTGGAAAGCCACAATACTTTATAGTAATGGAAAGGATGGGGTGTGCTATACTCTGGGCCATGACTACGGAAGAGGGCGGCCTGGCGCATCGCGGTATGATAGAGCCCGGAGAGTACGGCTTGGCTCCCCCTTTCCAAAAGGCTGGGGATACTTGGCCGGTGAGCTTGAATAAAATCAATCTTACCGCCAATCATAGAACGGTGGTGGAATCTGCGGAGACTCTTGGGGTTTCACTATATAGGTTAGGGGTTTTACTGGGATTGAAGAGCACTAACCAGGTTTACCATTGGAAGAATGGCACCAAAAGAATGTCAGCCCCTTATGCACTTCGACTGATTAAGTTGTTGAACATGGGAGCCGTCAACGTTCCGGTGGCAGCCATCCATCGGATTGATTGGGACGCTGGTGTCATCACATGGAGTAAAGGATATGAAAGCATACCTACTGGCGGCGGATGGGACGTTCGCCGTGGTGTCAGCGGAGATCGATATGGAATTCCCAACGGTGGCGGTGGCCCGGGGCAGGAAGCAGGAAATGCGGTTCACCCTGAGCGAGAGGCCGATATTCTCCTACATGAAGCCGATCCCGTTGGCACAGTTCCAAGAAGTGTCAAGTTTAGAATCACCGATAGACATCCCCAATGAGTACCGGCACCTAATGATCGCGGAAGCCAACGCCTTCTTCCCCGTGTCCGTGGATGATCCGCCCGACTATGGCAAAAGGGAGCGCGAGCGCCAGGTGTTCCACGCACAGGCCACCCAGAACGCTAGAGGGAAGGCCGCCAGGGTTAACGACAAAGATAGCCTTATGAGCATGTGGAGTGTCATCCTGGCTTTCGTAGTGGCGACGATGACGCTAATATTTGGTGCCGTGGCCCTGTCGGCCCGGTTCGGAGGTGATAATGCTAGCCCACCCACCACAGTCGGGGCATCGGTTCGTGCGGTTGAAAGCCACCAGGGTAATACTCAATTGGTATATCAAACGGGGATGGGCCAAGGTCAAGCGTATCGCGGCCTGGGTGACCTTCAGGCCGAAACCGCTGAGCGATGAAGAAAGAGACTCCCGCCACCGGGAACACATGGGCACCGAGCTATTGATAATCTATGATCCCGACCGAACTTGGATTGCTTCGGCTTCCCTGGCGGAACTTCAAGATAATCTGCCCCTGGCGTGTCGGTTCCATCCGGCTTCCAGGCCCTACAGGTGGATCGGTGCCATCGTTGGTGTGGCCGTAGGATGGGGGGTCTTCACCGGCATCTGGATGGTAGCGGTGCCAAACTTGATTTTCTCTTCCATTGCCGGGTTAGTGGCTGGCTTCGTACCTGGCGGCATCTGGGGGTACTTCCTTGGCGGCAGAATCGCTGAAATTCTCCTGGGGCGCACGCCATGGGCACCGCCCAAACCCTTCTGGTTAATCCGCAGGCGGCCCGGTGATGTCCTGGAAGAAGAAGTTAGGCCGATGATGCGCGGCCCAGCATACAGGGAATGGCACTTCAGCCCGATAGTACACACGGGCCTCTTGGGGCGCGATCCTAGCGCCGAAAAGCCGGGGGTGTTCCTGGCATCACGCTGGTTCGACCTTGGGGAAGCTCGCGCGGTGCGGCGCTTCTTCACGGCTCCCCGGACCTTCGCGCGAACGGTTCAAATTGTCAGTTTTGCCACCATAGCCCTTTGCATGGTTGCGGCCACTGTGTTCCTGATTTTGGCCACCATGCCGACTGGTTAGGAATATTTTGGGCCTTATAATCTTTAACCTATTTCTATTCCTGTGGGCCGTGGCATCCTTGGAGGGTGTTCCCTTGGTGATCCCTGCGATCACCTTCCCGGAAACCGTGCTGGAACCATTGCCCACCTGGCTGATTTACATAGCTTTGGCGGCTTCGGTTACAAGCGCGGCAGGCACCGTACTGTTGCGCCTGCCTTTTATCCGGCGGCGTTGGCGAAGAATTAAAGCGCATTTGCGCAAAGGAAAAGAAACTAAACCTGATTACGAAGGGGTGAACTACTGATGACGATGGGTGGAAAAGACGAGTTCGAAGGCAACGGGTTAGTCCATTCCGACGTGCCCGAAGATGAACTGGTAGAGCTTGGGCCGGTGACCGGTTCCCCGCCGGGCACGGAAGAGGTGCTGGTGTCGATGGGACAAGGGCAAGCCGCCCTACCCATGGTGTTGATGACCGGCTCTGAGAAACCCGCCGAATACCTGTTGCGGGGCAGGCTGACTGAAGTGGACGTGCACGCGATCATAGAAATGATGGGCGATTACAACGAAGTATTCACCGGGGACACTGACATCATGGGTATAATCGCCCTGAAGGCCAACGCCACGGCGGGTATGAACGGCATGGCTCGCAAAGAGGCGATTCAGTCAGCTTCGGGCGGGATGTTCGATCCCATAAGCGGCTTCCGGCGCTTCGTCGGGGCGAGAAGGCGCAGCTACAACAACGGCTTCAGCGGCCAAAAGGGAGTCCAATAGAATGCCCGCCGCAACACTCTGGACCCCCAGGCCCGCCAGCATGATGGTGCCCAGAGGTTACGCCAAGCCCAAGGTGCCCAGCTACGGCGAATCCCCCCCGCCCAGCGCCATTTTTTCCAGGATGGACGCGGCGCAGGTGGCTGAAGAAAACCTGAAACTGTTGCTGCCGAAGGATATCCCGCACAAGAAAGCTTTTCGCCCTTTATGCGTGATGTACATCGGCAGGCGTGGGCAGGGGAAAAGCCTGGCGATGACCACCACGGCGCACATCATGCAACAGCGGTACAAAGAAAAGAAGATGCGGTACCAGGTATTCACCAACTACAAATGCACCTTCGCTCAGTACACCAGCCCTTTCCTGGTTGATGACTTGATCGGGTTCCCTGATTGGGCCGAGAATTCCCATATTTGCATCGACGAAGCTTCCGCCTTCGCCCCTTCAAGGCGCAGCATGGCCCGAGACAATCTGAACTTCAGCAACTTCCTAACCCAACTCAGGAAGTTGCACAGCGAAATCGGATTTACAACCCAATTCCCCCAGGTGATGGACATCCAATTGCTGCTACAGGTTGACCTATTTATTAGGTGTAGACTTCATGACGGCGGCAGGGCAATCGAGTTGCAAGTGTTCGACTGGTGGGGGCAGTGGACCGGCAAAGACGGGAAAAAGTCTTGGCCGCCTGAGCCGGATACCCATGATTGGGTGATCTGGTACCATAACACCCATACTATGTGGGAAAAGTACGACACTGACGAAGTTCAAGCCCCAATTTGGAGCGCGCAAAGGGAAGACATTATTGCGCGTTCAGGGTGGCAGTTGGAAGCGCCCGGAGCGGAACAAGCCGTATCAGATAAACCGTTCACGGAGCCTCTGAGCTTGGGCACCCTTTTGGAGCAATCGGCGGGTGTGTTCAGCATCATGTCAATACTCGAAAGGGCCAAGTTAATCAATCCATCCATCCATGGCCGGAGCGATCTGGCCGATTGGCTTGAAGCCAATGGTTGCAC
>SDBT01010234.1_pt1 | contig 15169 bp, 8 predicted proteins | sample 2277101 | NCBI WGS metagenome assembly SDBT01 (sample SAMN10404973, study PRJNA504765) | marine sediment metagenome | isolation source: marine sediment core GS10_PC15, 103 cmbsf | place: Arctic Ocean: Southern Knipovich Ridge | collected 2010 | reverse complement strand
GCTGGTCAGGCGCAGTACCGCCAAGACGCCCAGCCCGATCGCGATGATGCGTCCCAGCCCACTAAGCAGCGCCACTGCGCCCGGCATAGTGGGGGAGGACGTCTGCGCCTCGAGCGGACGGGTCTGAAACAGCGCGATCCCCAAGCACAGCACCCCCAGTCCGTAGCAGGCGAAATACGCGGTCGTAAGGGCGACTATGGAAAGCGGGATATCCCAATTGTTGGCCAGCCAATCCATGGGGTAGAAGCTCGTAAGATTGGGCAGCGTCCAACCGAGCGGTTCGGCGAGGGGCCATCGTTCGGTGAGTTGATCGATCAGCCATGGGTACATCGAACCGCCCACCAGTACGGCGAAGCAGACCAGCAGCGTCAGGATTTGTCCCAGGCGCGTACTGGCCGCCACCGCCACGGCCGAGAGTATCAGCACCGCCTGGTAGATCAGAAACAGCCCCACCAGCAGTTGGGGGCGGATGTTTTCGACGCTGTAGGTCTCGGTGATGGGGATGATTTTCCAGCCCTTCGCGATGATGCTGATAAGGCCCATCGCCGCCGTGAGGGAGATGAGCAGCGAGATCACCGCTGCGGAGATAAATGTCCACCCGAAGATGTAGTTCCCCGCCCCCGCCAGGAGCAACCCAACCGCGAAGGCGACCAGACCGATGACGATGACAGGCCAGTCGTATGGTGTCGAAGCCGTGGAAACGACCCTGTGGCGGACGGTCATCAGAAAAACCAGCGACCCGAGATAATACCCCAGACTCACCGCCATCGCCACCCCGGCGTATTTCCCAAGTACGAACACCCCGCGCGCCACGGGCTTGGAGATCACGGTCAGGGCGGTTTTGTCTTCGATTTCCCGGCTCAGGGTGTTGGAGGCGCAAAACGCCGCCGTCAACATGCCCATAAACAGCAGCGTGCTGAGCCCGACGTTTTCCAGCATTCTCTGATCCGTGGTCTCAAAATCCGTGCCCATGGTCCACCCGGACAATGGGACACTGATGACCAGAATCACAAACATCAGAAAGATCATCACACCGAATATGGGCTGGCGAATGGTCTGTACAAACGTGTTTTTCGCGATGGACCAGAATTGAATCATAATCAGATTGTAAGGATGATGGGACAAGTTGCAAACAGCATCTTGTCCGGGACGTGTGCTTTCCAGATATCAGGAGACGTCTCAGGTCGTGCTAAGCGATTTTACACAAGTCCTTTAGGCTTTGTGCGTGGCGGGTCTCCTGACCCGCCATGTATACTAACCCGGAACCGCGGTGGGTCAGGAGACCCACCGCGCGGAATCTCGGATGGTGGCGGAGACCCACCGGGCAGAACTCATGTAAAATCGCTTGGAATGGACATAAACAAAACCCATGCAGCAGCGGGGCGCGGTATATGAAAGATCAAAAACGAGGTAAGAATGTCGCCGTCGTCGGGGCGGTTTTACAAGCGATCATTGTCGTGGTCGTGGTTATCCTCTGGCGGATGAGCGATTCTCATTCGGCCTTTACGAGCCTGTGGCTATTGGTCGGAGGTGTGTTTCTGTGGCTGATGACGGTGCTGTTGTTCTACGCGCGGCAGTTGGAGCGTCAGGAGGCGGTGGATCTGCAGGAGCTTATCGAGCGGGGCGGCGGGGAAGGCACCATCTTCGAGGAGCAGGAGAAGCTGGATCTTCGCCCGGCGCGTCAGCGGTTGGAGTTTTTGCTTAGATGGATCGTTCCGGTTTTCACACTGCTGTTTGCCGCCTACCATGCGACGCTAGGGCTGTTGATGATACGTTACCTTCGAACCGCCGAGCCGCTGGTGGCGTCCCGCCCGATGGAGACAGCGCTTTTCCTGCTCATAATCGGTTTCGGGGCGTTTCTCTTCAGCAGATACTGCACGGGGATGAGCAGCCAACCCCAGTGGCGGTTGCTGAGGGCGACGGGAAGCTATCTGCTGATCTGCGTGCTGTTTATCTGGTCGGCCGCGGCGGGAATGCTCTTCGTCTCTCAGGGTGTAGGGCAGATCGAAACAATCGTCGCTTTTATCCTCCCGGGGATCCAGTTGATCTTCGCCGCGGAGCTACTGCTGAATTTCGTGCTGGACATCTACCGCCCGCGCCTCCCGGACGACGAGTATCGCCCCAGTTACGACAGCCGCCTGTTTAACCTCCTGGCCGAGCCAACGCGGGTAGGACACTCCATCGCCGACACCATCAACTACCAGTTCGGTTTCGAGGTCTCCGGGACCTGGTTCTATCAACTCATCTCACGCGCCTTCGTCCCGCTGATCGCCTTTGCGGTGCTCGTTATGTTTGGGATGACTTCAATTGTCGTGGTTAACGACGGTGAGCAGTGCGTGGTGAAGCACTGGGGGAAGGTTCCCGCCGACCATCAGACGCTCGAGGCCGGAATTCACTTCAAATGGCCCTGGCCGATTGACACGGCCGAACGCTTTGAAACCGGACTCATCCACGAAATTACCCTTGGCGTGGGGCAGAGCAGAAGCCCCAGTCTCACCAGGGACCGGAATGAACTGGTGCTCTGGACCGAAGAGCACGGCGCCCAGACAGAGGAAAATTTTCTCATTGGCGTCCCGCCGCGTCAGGAAGTCCGCCGCAAGACAGACGAGGGCGAAACGGGCAAGGCGCCTTCGGTCAGCATTATCAAACTCGTGGTGCTCCTTCAGTACCGCGTGAGCGACGTGTACAAATATGGTTATCAGTTTACCGACGCCGGTGAGATGCTCCGGTACATAGCGAACCAGGAAATGGTTCGATATTGCGCTTCGGGGACACTGGACGAGGTGGTTTCCGACGAAACGGATCGTCCACAGGCGATCATGACCTCCGGGCGCAGCGCCGCGGCGAAAACCCTCCAACGCCGTATCCAGAAACGTCTCGATGAGGCCGGCGTGGGGGTGGAGCTTGTCTTTGCGGGGATCATCGCAGCGCATCCGCCGGTCTCCGCGGTCCCGCAGTTTGAGAAGGTCATGGAGACTGAGCGATTGCAGGATCAGCAGCGTTATGCAGCCGAGGCCGAGGCCAGTCGAATTCTGGCAGAAGTGGCGGGGGATCCGGGGGACGCGCTGGAGCTGTTTCTGGCCCTTCGCAAGGGAGAGGTCTTCGAGGAACTGTCGAAACAAAAAGACATTCCAGAGCAATTTGCCCCGGCCGTCGAGGAATTCATCCGACGTGCGGAGGGGCAGATCAAAGCGTTGGGTCTGGAAATCTATCGGGAAAAACTGTTGGGGAAGAAAGATTCGAACCTGAAAACACGGATCAGGCTGCAAAAGGCCTACGAAGAATTCCTGCATTACCTTCGGTTGGCGCAGAAGGATCGGGAAGGATTCGATTACACCGCGAGAGTCGAAAAGGCCGACCAGGCGGTGAAATACCTCTTCGACGGGCTTGAAGGCGAACCGGCCAAGCTCCTCGCCGAGGCCCGGGCGTATCGATGGGAGAGAGAATTGAAAGAGCAATCGGACCTGGAGACGTATCGCCGCAAGCTCCTCCCGTACCTCGCCGCCCCACGGGTATATATGTTCGACCGATACATGGACGTCCTGGACGAAGTTCTGCCCGATATGAAAAAGTACGTGGTCGGGGTGGATCGGGACCTATTGGAAATCAGGTTGAATCTGGAACAGCATCGAGACGTTATGGGAGAGGCGCTTCAAAACACGGACCAGATGCAGAGATGAGAAAATCCGCGATGCAAAAATGTAAGGCATCCGTACATAGAGGAAAGCAGGCATGAAGAGGCACATTGGAATTATTATCTTGGCGTTGTTGGTATTCGTCGTGTTGCTGGTCATTACGGTGGCGTACGTGGTGGACGAAACAAAAGACATCGTTTTGATTACGACTTTCGGGAAGATCACGCGGGTCGTAGACGGGCACAAGGCTCCGGGGCTGCATTTCAAGCTGCCCTGGCCGATCCAGAAGCTGATTCGATACGACTCCCGCGAACATCCTCTGAGTTCCTCGTATCGGCAACTCCAGATCGGCGAGAAGGTCAACATTATGGCGACGGTATTCTGTGTATGGCGGATCGAGGATCCGGAGAAGTTTTTCCGTACGAAGAAGACCGTCCGCAGCGCCGATGAGGCCCTCCGCGCCCTGCTGAGCAGTGAGATGACGGGCGTGCTGGGGAAGGTCAACATGGATGAACTGGTCAATACCGATCCGTCCAAGATGAAGCTCGCCGAGATTGACTTCCAGATTCGCCGTCGCGTGCGAAAACGTGCGATGGAGGATTACGGGATCGAATTGACGCCGGTGGGCGGGATCCGGGTGCTTGGGCTGCCGCAGTCGGTTTCGAAGGCCGTTATCACCGCCATGACCGAAGAGCGAAGCAAGGAGATCAGCAAGCACCAGGCCGAGGGCCAGGCCACCGCCGACGCCATCATCGGACGCGCCACCGCCGCAAGGGACAAGATTCTGGCCTTCACCAGGCGCAAAGCCGCCGATATTCGAACCCAGGGCGAGGCCAAGGCCGCCGAAGCCTACGACAAAGTCAAAGAACACCCCGAGTTCAGTATGTTTCTCCGCTCCCTGGAATCCCTGCGGGTGGGTCTGAAAAATCGTGCGGTCTTCTTTCTCGACCCTGATTCACTCCCGATCATGCGATGGCTGCGCGAGAAACCGTCCCTCGATACATTCAAGAAGACATCGGCGAAAAAACGGTAACCTGCCGGTCGCAGGTTTTCCCAACGGTGAGAAATACATGGTGTTTGTTAAACGAGCAGGAATGCGAGATTAAACATGACAAGCGGGAATCTCGAACCTTACAACGAACCGGATGATCAAATGGAGCATCTTACGGTGGGCTCGCCGCCGGAGATTGTCGATCCGGCGATGAAGAGCCTCGCCGACGCCCTGCGGGTCAGCTTTAAGCTGCTGAGCGTCCTGATGGTCCTGTTCCTGGTGCTCTTTCTGGCGACGGGAATCAAGAGTATCGAACCCCAGGAGCAGGGCATCGTCAAGGTGTTCGGGAAGATCGTTGGCGTCGCCAAGCCGGGCTTTGTGTACAATTGGCCCTTCCCTGTCGGCGAGATCGAAACGGTCAGTACGCAGGAGCAGCGGCTGCTCATCGACGATTTCTGGATGTTTGAGACGGCGGCGGACAAACTCAGGGAACTGTCCAAACGCTCTCGGAGCAACCAGGGACTTCGTCCGGGCTGGGACGGGTATCTGCTTACGGGTGACCGTAATCTTATCCATATCAAGTTCGTCTGCACCTATCATGTGCAGGACCCGGTGGCCTTGAAAACCCACGTTCAAGAGCTGGGGCCTACCCTGCGTGTCATTCTCTGCCGTTCGGCCGTCCGGGCGGCGGCGACACGCACCGCCGACGCCATCCAGGCCGACCCCACGAATTTCCTCGAAGAGGTCAGGAAAGATGCCCAGGAACAGCTCGATAAGTTGCTGGATATCGCCCCCGGCGAGCCCCACGGGATTCGAATCAACAACGTGTTGCTACCTTCCGGTCCCGACGCCAAGACCTGGCCGCTGGGGGCGTTCAACGCCTATGAGCAGGCCCAGAACGCCAAGTCCGAGAAGCAGACCAAGATCAATAAGGCGATTGGTGAAGCGAAATCCATGGCGAAGGTGATTGGCGAGAAGCATTTTGTCGAGTTGGTCGGGCAGCCGTGGAACAACTCGGAGGTGGAGCGGGAGCGAACCGAAACCGGGCAATACGAGCAGAAAGACTACAACCTGATCGGGCAATACAGCGACGCTGTTGATGCGCTCGACGCTGCACGAAAGGCGACCGGCGATGACCCCGCTCTGCGGGCGCTGCGAACCGCGGCGCAGAGATTGCGAAAAAAGATCGACATCGTCCTTACCCGCACCACGACCGGGGGGGAAGTGAGCAGGATTATCGACGAGGCGGAAGCGGCGAAAACGGAAATCATCCAGCGGGCCCACCAGCGGGCTAATAATTTCGTGAAATTGTACGTCCAGTACAAAAAATCACCGCAGGTGTTTCTGGAGAGGATGTGGGCCGTCGCCCTCGACGAGGTCCTTAGCAGACCGACCGTAACGAAATGGTATCTCCATCCGAGTAAAAAGGGCATGGTGGTTAACATCAATGACGATCCGAAAATTGTCCGGGAAATTCGGGACTACATGCGGAAGAAGAAACAGGAAGAGGAAAGTAAAAGCGGGCAGAGGTAGGGGGGCTCGGTGGGGCTGGAAGGCTGAGCTGCCTTCAATAATGTCTGAGCAGTAGATTTGAAAATTTAATTTAAATAACCAATGACCAAGCACCAAGGCCCATTGAATGACCAAATCCCTACGGGCGTAGGCCCAATGACCAAGAAAGATAATACGGAACGGAAGACAGCAGGAATTTGGGGCTTGAGGCTTGGGCCTTCAATGGACCTTGGAATTTGGACGTTGGGTATTTTGGTTTATGCCAATCCGCCGACTGTTCAAATATTATTATAATTGGCTTAGGAGCATCCATGGTGCAGACGATTGACAGTGTGGTTCACACGGTGGGCTTAACGAAGATATTTCGCGACTTTTGGCTGCGGGAGAAGGTTACCGCCGTGGCGGATCTGAACCTGGACATTCGCCCGAAGGAGGTGTTCGGGCTGTTGGGACCGAACGGGTCCGGGAAGAGCACCACGCTTAAGATGATCCTGGGGTTGTTGTTTCCCACTCGCGGGACGATTTCCGTTTTCTCCAAGCGTCCTACGAACGTGAGGATCAAGTCCCGCATCGGTTTTCTGCCGGAAGAATCGTATTTGTACCCGTTTCTGGACGCCCGGGAGACGCTCGATTTTTATGGCCGGTTGTTCCATCTGCCTCGCGCCAAGCGCAAAGGGCGCATCGACATGCTTCTGGAGATGGTCGGGCTGAGCACCGTCGCCTATCGCCGGGTTGGTGAATACTCCAAGGGTATGCAGCGTCGCATCGGCCTGGCTCAGGCGCTGATTAATGACCCCGACCTGCTGATCCTGGACGAGCCGACCAGCGGACTGGATCCGCTTGGAACGAGGCAGTTCAAGAACCTCATTCGCACCCTGGCCGATCGCGGGAAGACTGTCATCCTCTCCAGCCATCTGCTCGCCGACGTCGAGGACGTCTGCGATCGAATTTGCATTCTCTACGGCGGGCGGAAGCGGGCGGAGGGCAACATCGACGAGCTACTGGCCCAAAGGGATATGACGCAGATTACAACGGGAAAGCTGGACGAATCGACGCTCCGGGAAGTCCGCCAGGTGATATCCCGGGCGGGTAAGGAAGTGACAGGTGTGACCTGCCCCCGCGATCGACTGGAAAACCTTTTTCTGCGAATCGTCGAGGAAGCGCGTCAGCAGCGCATCGCCGGGGGGGTAATTTCTGGGGGCCGGCTGGCGAGTTTTCTTACCGGCGCCGAACAGCCCGAAGGGCGGGAGGTAATAGAATCGCTGCTTACTGGAAACGAACGACCGGGCAGGGGCGAAGCGCCGGAGAAAGCTCCCCCCGATACGCCCAAACCGGTCGATAGTGATCTCCTCGGAGAACTGCTTTCGAGCAAGGTTGCCCCGGAATCCGACGATGAAGCACAAACGTCGCTCCCCTCGAAACATACGCCTTCCCCATCGGCGGATCACGACGTTATCGAAGACCTTCTCGGCGGGGACGAGCGGGAAAAGGACAGTGAAGAAGAGGGTTCGTTGGAATGAGGAACATCTGGGCCGTCACGAGACAGACGTTTGCCCAATGTCTTCGCATGAAGATTGTGGTGGCGTTTATCCTTCTATTGGCGGCGGCGCTGGGGACCTTGCCTTTTCTCATGAAGGGCGACGGGACACTGGCCGGCGCCATCCGAACCTTCATGTCATACGGCGTGATGATTACCGGGGGGCTCTTGAGCATTATAACGGTCCTGGTCGCCGTCGGCGTGGTCGCAGGCGATATGCGGGATAAGCATATTCTTATGCTGGGATCCAAACCCCTGGGGAGATGGGAATACATGCTGGGGCGATGGGGTGGGGTGGTGATGTTGAACCTGGTTCTGCTGCCATTGGCGGGTGTTTCAATCTACCTCGTCGTGCAGCATATGCGGGCTACCGAGGCCAAAAGCCCCACGGATCGCATGGCGGTGGAAACGGAAATCTTCACCGCAAGGGAGCAGGTCGAACCTGAAATGCCTGATCTAGGGGCATGGACCAAAAAACGTATCGAGAAGCTCAAGAAGGAGAACCGCTACCAGGGCATTATCGAAGGATTTCAGAACGAAAAGAATCTGACCCCCGAAAAAGCGCGGGAGGCGCTTATTAATAACCTGCTGAGAGAAGCCTGGGACCGTTATGAGACGACCGGGCCATTTCGGACGCTGACGTGGAAGTTTCAGGGGATACCACTGCGGGCCGATCAACGCAAGGCCGCGGGGAAGGTCCTGCTCCTATCGCGGGGGCGAGGGCTCTTTCGCATAAGTGCGCCGTCGTCGCTGGTGGGCAAACTGGTCTATAACGGACCGGTGCAGGTGAACGGCGTTCGCGGGCGCGTCAGGGCTCAAGGTCGGGTCGAATTCGACGTGGAATTTCTCCCCGATGACATGAAACGCCAGGAGATTCGGGATCTCAGCAAGGGAACCTCCGTAGAAGTAGTTGCCGAACCGACGTTTCAGTTCCGCTACAAGGTGAACGCCATCGGGCTGAATTCGGAGAAGAAAACGCTTTATCGCAAACTGGAGTTTCGCCGTGCCAATGGAGAAATCGTCTACAGTGTGCGGGGCGAGGGGGCGGTGAGCACCCCGGTAACAGTGACCGTACCGGCGGTGGGAGCATTGCGCGGGGGGAACATGTTCGTGGTGTACCGAAACGTGCCCGCCCCGACCGGCCCCGGCGTTTTGCCGCCGCCTGTAGTGAGCGTTCAAATCGCCCACGAGGACGTATCTATCCTGTACCGGGTGGGGGGCTTTGAGTGGAACTACATCCGCTCCTTTCTACTGATCTTCGTGCAGCTTGTTTTCCTGGCGGCTTTGGGTGTGTTCTTCGGGAGCTTCCTGTCATTTCCGGTGGCGACGCTGGCGTGCATGGTGCTGCTGGGCAGCGGGTGGTTGGTAAACTGGGCGGCGGAGGCGGTTGCATGGACCAAGCCCGGATCGGTGGGGATAGATCCGTTCAAATTCCTGGCCGGGCTGGTCATCGATGCCGTACGGCTTCTCATGCCGGATATGACGCAGACCTCACCGGCCGAGCGGCTCGTGGACGGAATATTCATCTCATGGTCGACAGTAGCCGACACCGCCTTCATGACCATCGTCGTGCGAGTGACGTTTTACCTGCTCATAGGGTGTCTGATCTTCCGGCGGCGCGAGTTGGCAAGGGTGCAGATTTAGGAGCAAATGACGTGAGCGGACGTCCCAGATACATCCAGATATTGGTCCTGCTCGTGGCGGTAGGGCTTCTTATAGCCGCGGGATTGCTCCAGGGTACGATACGGGAACAGACCCGCCAGGCCGACTTGCCTGGCGCCACCAGCGCCAAGGTCTTCCAGAAAAACCCGCAACTGGCCGTCTCGATCACCGTTTTAGGCGGGTTGCGAACCATAGCTGTCAACATCCTCTGGATTCGATCTCAGCTCGCCCATCACGAGGGGCGACACTACGACGCCTACCAGTTGGCGGAGGTGATCTGTCAACTCCAACCGTATTTCCCCGGCGTATGGGCCTTCCAGGCGTGGAACATGGGCTGGAACATCTCTGTGACCACCCACACGCGCGAGGAGCGATGGCGGTGGGTTTATAACGGACTCAAACTGCTCCGCGACCAGGGCATTCCGCTCAATCCACGCAGCTTGAACCTGTACAAGGAGCTGTCCTGGTTTTACTACTCCAAGATCGCCGGCCAACTCGACGACATGCACGTGTCCTATAAGCAGCGTTGGGGCGGGATGATGCAGCGTCTACTTGGCGCGCCCCCTTACGAGGGGGAACTGAGCACTTCAATGAAGCAGGAAATCGAAATAGTCATTGACGCATTTCGTCCTATCGCCGAGGCGCCGCTGAACAAGGATATCTCGCGGCGGGGTAAAGATCGCTTCCAGCCGGACCAGTTGAAGGTTCTTCTGAAGGATCCGGCCGTCAAAACCTACGCCGACCAACTTGCCCCGTTTGGCGTGGGCATTAACGACACCCTCCTGGAGGCGTACAATCGCTGGAGTCTGGACCAGGCGGTCGAAACCATCCGAATCGTCCCGCCCAAACCCCGGACGGAATCGGAAAAAGAACTCTCGAAGATGATCAATTCCACCCGCCATGCCCCTGCTCGCGGGAAGATGCTGAGCTTCGTTCGCGCCCAAATCCTCTGGAACGAATACAAGATGGACCCGTCCTACATGCTGGAACTGATGGAGCAGGGCGTCGAGATTGACGGGAAAGTCTATCAGATTCCGCTGGACTGGCGAGGCGCGCTGCCCCACGCAATCTACTGGGCGGGATACGGGTTGAAGGTCTGCAAACCGGAGGACTACTCCCAGATAGAGGCGTTGAACAACACACGAAACATCCTGAATTCACTCAAGTTGCTGACGGCGACCGGATTGATCAACCTCCAGATCAGGCCCGATGAGCCCGACTACCCGCTTTATTACGAATCGGCCGATCTGCGATACATCACCCCAACGCACGAGCAGCACATGAAGTATATCGCCCAACTGGCCGAGATTACCGGGAAGTCCTTCAAGGACAATTCCCTCAACACCGGCCATGTCAACTACATCATCAAGGCTATCAACCTGCTGGCCGCCGACGGGCGAATCGCAGAGGCCCAACGCTACTTCGACTTCATCAAAGAGAAATATGAGCGAACCGGCCCGGAGTGGGATTTTGTTTCCGTCGAGGATTTCGTCGTGGATAACATGCAGCGGGAAACCTATATCCAGTACCCCGTCGTGAATCAGTTATTGCAGTTCACACTCAAGAGAGCGTATGTCGCGCGAGGTTTGAGGGGTGACGATAAACTATTCCGAAATCGATTTCAGTACGCCATAAAAATCTACAATGCCTACCAGAAACAGTCGACCGGGCTAACGCAACTGCCGCAGAAGTTTGAAATTGTGGCCGCGAACATGCTGACACATCTCCTTGCCCGGCCGAGGGTTTTCGGGCTGAGTCTCTCTGTGGACGACCGAAGCGACATTTACCTCTCCATGCAGGACCAGCCCAGGATTCTTGTGCGGGTCTATCACCAGTTGCAACGGCTCCTGCGGGCGCTATGCAATGCGGAGGGACTCGACTTTGCTAAGGCATTTCCCGCTCCACCGGGTTTGAAAGACTACGAAGAGGAACTGCAACAAAAGATGAACCGCCAAAGCCCGGAGAAAAAATACCCCAGATAGCACGGGGATGCGGGTTCTTTCCGACGCCCCCGCTAATACTACAACGCCACTTAATAGCGAAGACCTGTTTTATTGTCTTAAAATCCTAAGCACTAAACCTCCCTGCCGGCAGGCAGGCTCTAAATCCTAAACAATATCAAATTACAAAATCCAAATTTTCGAAACAAGAGCACATACTGTTCTTAAAAGCTGTTTTGAATGTGGGTAATTTGAATTTCAAATTTATTTAGGATTTAGAATTTAACATTATTAACGTAAGTTTTCACGCCACTCCTCTATCGCCCGGACCTCTCCATCAGTTTCCAGCCCAGCAGGGATTGTGTAATGACGAGTTTCTTGTTGAACAACATAACGGATCCTTTTCCGTTCGGTTCCCACATGTCCTGGCCGATGGAATTCTTGATAATGTTGATCAACTTTTCTTCCTTTCGTGTCCGCAGTTCGGGTAGAGATTGCTCCTCGGACGTGCTCGACTGGTCATTCGATCCTTCATTTCCATATATGCCCCCGGAATTCGAACCGGAATTGGAGCCGGAATTCGAACCGAAATTCGAACCAGAAGTCCCAGAAGTCCCTCCGGAATTTCCTTGTTGACTTCCAATGACGCTGATCTGAACCCGTGTCCCCACAAAATTTGGAACCACGAACAGAAGATCGGCGACATCCACTACGCGGGTGCGCATGGTCTTCTCAAGAACCGACCCGGTGGAAATGTGCACAACCCCTCCGTCCACGACCCAGTAAATGCTGCTGAATTTGTCTTTTTCGGCGTTCAGTTCATTCATGACCATGTCCAGGGCCCGAGCTGTGGAGATGCCTTTCGCGCGGAAGGTAATCGGCGTTCGCCTGTTGATGCCCTCTGTTTCCAGGGCCCGCCAGTTGATGAAGAAGTTCACCCCGGATATATGGCGGAGGGTTTCGATCACGCTGTCCAGGCCCGTGCCCTCAAATACCAGTTCCTGCACTCCGCGTGCGGAGCTTCTTGCCTTTGGAGGCCTTTTGCTTCGGCGGATCGAGCGGACGGGCGCGACGTTTCGACGCAATATCCGCACCTGAGTGGTCAGGTACAGGTTATCGTCCCGAATGAACCACCCGAGGGGTTTTCCTTTTTCCATTACCTGCACGAGCATCAATTCGATGATCTCGATCAGCTTGGTATTGCTGCCCTTTAGCAGGACCTTTGTTTTCCGTTTGACGCCGGTGGCCTCGATGGCGTCCCAATCCACGCGGATCTTCACGCCGCCCAGTTTTTCGAGTTGCCGTATCGATTCTTCCAGCGTCCTGGTGAGCGAGAAGCTCTTCACTTTCTTTTGAACGGCCTTTTCCGCTTCGACTGCCCCGGGGCTCGGTCCGGCCGAAATGAAAAAGACGAACAGGAAAAGCAATGCAGCAACGGATGGGTTCAGCTTGTTCATAGTACCATTCCTTCCTTACCTTCTATTATATGCGATCGGCACCTTATTGGAAAAGGTTCATTATTCTGGTATAGGAAACAGCAGGTGAGAAACCATGTTTGACATTCAGCAGCGGAACAGCACGGTTTGGCGGGAGGTGTTCGGCGGGATTACCACCTTCATGGCCATGAGTTATATCATCTTCGTGCAGGTGGCGTTTCTCAAGGGCACCGGGATGGAGGTGGGGGGGATCATCTTCGGTACGTGCGTAGCGTCGGCCGTTGCGTCGATCATCATGGGACTGCTGGCGAACTACCCGATCGGCCTGGCGCCAGGGATGGGAGAGAACAACTTCTTTGCCTTCGCGTTGGTGCCTGGTTTTGCTGTGTGGGCGTCTCAAATCGACGGTTTCGATATGCCCGGCTGGAAGCCCGCTCTCGCGCTGGTCATGCTGGTTGGTGTTGTTTTTTTCCTCCTGAGTTACACCGGTCTGCGGTCCTATGTGATTAATTCCATGCCGGTAGCGTTGCGATGCGGCGTGGCGGCGGGGATCGGGCTGCTGATCGCCACGGTCGGATTGGGCTTCGGGAACCTGGTGACGTTTTCCGGGCCTGCTCCGGCGGCGGTTTCCCTTGCGGATAATCCTTGCGCGTGGCTGACGCTTGTCGGGGTGCTGGTGATCCTGGTTCTGACGGGTCTTCGCGTACCCGGCGCGGTGCTGATCAGCATTATCATCAACACGGTCCTGGCGATGTTCGTTTTCGGGCTGATCTCTCGCCCGAGCGGAGTCGTTACGCATAACGTCTTGGAAGGCGTGGGAACGACGATCTCCGGTGGGTTCGAAGGCTTCGGCGGGCTGTGGAAATTCCTCTCCACCACCCACGTCACCCAGTTGATCGTATTCGCGGTGGTGCTGCTGTTTATGGATGTGTTCGACACTATCGGGACGCTGGTGGGCGTGGCCGATCAGGCCGGGCTTATGGTCAACGGGAAGCTGCCCCGGATCGAGCGGGCGCTCGCTGCCGACGCCGTCGGGACCACCATCGGCGGGGCCCTCGGGACGAGCACGGTGACCAGCTATGTCGAGTCGGTTACGGGCGTGGCGATGGGTGCTCGGACCGGCCTGGCGGCGGTCGTCGTGGGCGTGCTGATGATCGCGGCGGTGTTCTTCCGCCCCATCATCGAGTTGATCGGCGGGGGTGTCGGAGCCCCGCCGGACTGGAGCAAAAACCCGCTGATCGCCCCGGCGCTTATCTTCGTGGGGGCCATGATGCTCCGCGCCATCCGCAGCATCGACTGGGACGACGCCACGGAGTATGTTCCGGCGTTTCTGGCGACGCTCATCATGCCGCTGACGATGAGCATTTCGCACGGTATTGCGATTGGGTTTGTTTCCTACGCCCTCGGTAAGCTCCTGACCGGCCGGGCGAGACAGTGCCCGCTGATGGTCTATATCGTGGCGACTCTGTTCGTGGCGCGATATGTGCTTGCGATTCTCCTGTAGCAAATGTCGGGGGGCTGAAAGACGAGGGGTGGCACAGGTTGCTTGCAACCTGTGTTCTCACGGCTACACGGCTTGACAAGCAAGCCGTGCCACCCAACAATTTAGGTGGGACAGAATACTAGCACATCCCGCCGGGCTGAAAGACGAGGAACGAAATCAGCGCGCCGCGCCGCAGAAAACGGCGTATCCGGCGGCGGACAAAACCAAGGCAATTGCGGGCGTCAAGACCCACCCGACGCCAATGTTGCGAAGGAGTCGAAACTTGATGGCATGGATTCCGCGAAGAAACCCGATGCCTATGATCGACCCGACGATGGCTTGGCTGGTGCTGACGGGAACGCCGATGATGGCGAAAACGTGGACCGTAACCGCCATGGAAAACACCGCAACGAACGCAGTGAACGCGTCCAGAGGCATGATCCCGGAGCCCACCGCCATCATGACGCGCCGGCTGAAGGTCAGGACGCCTGCGGCGATGGCGATCCCGCCCAAAATCGCCAGTTGGTGGTCCGAGATTCCCATCTGACCGGAAAAAATGCCCGTTGCGTTGGCCACGTTGTTGGCTCCCAGGGCGTAGGAACCGTAGGTACCCACGATGAGAAGCCCGGCCCAGAGGGCTTTATCCCGCGTCAGTATGCTCATGGGAACATGTCGCAGAATGAACCCGACCAGCATGTACAGGATACACGAGATCAGCATGGCTCCGATGGGCGTGGCGACCCAGCAGATTACGACTTTCGCCAAACCTCCCCACTGCATGTTGTTCGTGGCCAGTCCGATCCCGGTGATGGCGCCGACAACCGCCTGCGAGGCGCTGATGGGCAAACGGAGGAAGGTCATCAGCGTGACGGAAAACCCGGCGGCGATGGAGACAACCACAATGGTTTTTCCGCTCTGTTCGGTCAGTCCGCTGAGGGTGTGAATACCGGCTTCGCCCTCCAGCATGGCCCCC
>SDBT01010233.1_pt1 | contig 15169 bp, 24 predicted proteins | sample 2277101 | NCBI WGS metagenome assembly SDBT01 (sample SAMN10404973, study PRJNA504765) | marine sediment metagenome | isolation source: marine sediment core GS10_PC15, 103 cmbsf | place: Arctic Ocean: Southern Knipovich Ridge | collected 2010 | reverse complement strand
CTGAACTTACTGAGCAAGATGAGCCCCCAGCAGCACCTAAGGTTCCAGATGAAGAAGAGGAAAAAGAGCTTGACGTAGACAAAGAAATGGCATCTGAACAAGCACCACCACCACCTAGCGCTGTTCCTGGTGGACCATCTCCAAAGAAAGATGGAGAGGATGAAGAAGAAGATGTTTATGAAGAAGCTTTCCAACTCTTTAAAGAAGCAATAAAAGAGCAAGAAGAAGAAGAAGAAGAAAAAGAAGAAGAAAAAGAAGAAGAAAAAGAATAATTAATCTTTCTAAATATATAAATAAGTGGGTACCTTATGTGCCCACTTACGATTTAATTTAGCAAAGGAGCGAAAATGGAGAACATTGTAACTTATAGAGTAAAGGTATTTACACCGAACTGTTTTCTCGTATTTAGAGGAAAAAGGGTACGAACCCCAGTTGAATGTCACAATGTTTTTGAAAAAGAATTACCTGTTCTTAAAGCACAAATAAAAAAAGACGCTTTAAAATATGAAATTGTTGAAGAAACAGATGCAGAAGAACCAGATATCAAAGTTCTAGTTATTGAAAAGCGTGACATAGATGTAAAAATTGAAGAACTATATGAAGTTGATCCTAATTCAATCATGGATCAACTTATAGCAGAAGAAAAGGCATTTGAAAAATGAGAAAAATAACTATTCATCAAAACGACACGCAAAACATTGAGGTTCTTGATGATAGTAATGAACCAATAGATGAATATTGTAATCGTCTGTCAGATCTAATGAAAATGGGTAATATTGCTATCTTAAGAGCGTCTAGTGCTTCGGTGGTCCTCAGACCCAGTAAAGTCGTTGGAATCAAAGTCGAAGACAGTGCAACTTCCGAGACAGAAATCCTACCAATAATCCCACCTGAGGAAGCCAAAGCAAAACCACAAGAAAGCGAGGATATTATAACAGATGTTTAATACATCACAATTAATTTTTGCCGCTATCATCGCTTTCACTGTATGTTTCTTTTTTGGATTGAGATATATTTTAAATTATAAACATAGAGAGCGAATGATAAAAGATTTTGCGGACTATACATCTGTATTGCAATTTCATATGGAAAAATCATATGATATGATTCACAAAGATCGTGTACTTATTTATTCACTGGAAGCAACAAGAGTTCCCGAGGAGAAGATTGATATTGCTTCAAAGGACTTTATTACTTTAGTTGAAAAGCTTTTGGGACCAAGACTTCGTAAAGAATTTATTTTTCTATATGGAAATTATGAAACATTTGCTTTTGTAATGGCTGAATATTTTACTACAAGGTATGAAGATGATGAAATAAGAAAAAAAACAGTTAGTGACATGATGGAGTCTGCGGTTTCCTCGGAGGGTTAAAAGTATGATTGAAGAATACCTCAATTACTTAGAAGAAGAACCGAAGAGGACTACCAGAACAACTATTTCACGTCAGACAAAGATTAAAAGAGCAACGGGTCAATTAGGAACTGCAATGGCTAGACGGAAAAATGACCCTTTATATAAAAGAATGGTTTACTTTAGAACACAGTATTATAAATATAGAGAAATGATTCGTAAAAAGTACTCACCAAGAGTGAGGAGTAAAGCAAGGAGATAAAATATGCCGAGTATTGGTGATATACTCAATAAACTTAAGACGACAATTGTTCAAACACAGACTAGAAAAATTGATGCAAAGCTTGATCAAGCTGTCAAGGACATTACTTCTTATAAGAGTCATTCAGGAAGAAATGGTTATATTGAGCTAGTTCGTAGTTTGATTTCAAAGACCTCTGATGTCCAGATTTCAGGAATGGGTGGCGGTCTTTTCTCGCAAGGTGTGACTCCTACAGCATTTGGTCAAGGTGCTAGAATAATGAGATACAAATCATATCAAGCAATTGTATCTACTATTAACTATGCTATAAGAGCATTGAATGTTTTAGTTGATAATATTTTATCACCTGACGATATTACAAAACAAGCCCTTGAAATAAAACCAAAATTATTTCTAACTGATGAAGCACCAGTTGCATCTAAGGTTAGATATGTCAAAGAAGTCATAAAACAAATTGATTTAGAAAGAAGATTAGATTTAATTGTCAGAAATACATTATTAAATGGTGATTTGTTTTGTGAGTTAGCAGGTCCAAAAGCTGCATTAACCAGTCAAACCATCCTAATAGAAGGAAATCAATATCAACAAATAATCAGTGATCAATATTTATCCGGAGTAAGAGAACGAATTACTCAAACTGTTGGAGAGGATAAATATGAGTTCACTTTAGATTATTCTGCTTTGACTGAAGCGGATACATCGGATCCAAAACCAAAAGACAAAAAGGAAGAAAAAATAAAAAGGAAAACCCTAGCAAATTTACAATTAGTATTTCATGATCCTCAATTTGTTGTTAAACTTCAAAGTTCCATGTTCCCAATTTGCTTTGGTTATTTAATATTTCCTGTACGAGCAGCTATGCCTGGAACAGCATTGGCAGATGATGCAATCAATAATATTTGTATTTCAATCATAAAAAGTCTCCAACAAAAAATTCCTCAAATGAAGGAATTTAGTGATGATAAAGAACTGAGAGATATTATTTCTTCTTTAGTCAGTAATGGTGATTTGAACAAAGCTATGGATATTAGATACATTCCACCGGATACAATGATTCACTTCATGGTTCCAACAACCAGGTATTATCCATATGGCGAATCAATTTTTGATAGTTCACAGTATACTGCTAAAGTTCTTATATCTCTTGAAACTGCATTAGCAGTTCAAAGATTATCAAGATCAACAGAGAAGCGTAAAATTGCTATCGAAGTTGGTCTTCCAAGAGACGCAAGAAAAGCTATTGAGTTGATGAAGGAAGAGTTTAGAAAAAGAAAGATCAGCCTTGATAGTTTTGGAAGTGTTGATACAATTCCAAGCATGATTACAACTTTTGAAGATGTTTATATTCCTCAAAAAGATGGGAAACCATTTGTTGATATATCAACATTCAATGAAGGTAATGTAGACGTTAGAAGTAAAGTAGATGAGTTAAAATTTATGAGAGATCAAATGGTAGCTAGTTTAGGTGTTCCTCCTAGTTTCATCGGAATTGAAGAGAACCTTTCAAATAAGGCAGCCCTAAGCGAAGAGAACATTTTATTCGCTAGAACAGTCATTGGTCATCAAAAATATTTGACTCATAGTATAGTTGAGTTAGTTCAAAAAGTTTTTGATATTATTGATCCAGAAGAAGCCCTAACAATATTAGATAATGTTGAGGTCGCTCTTCCCGTACCTAGATCACTACAGTTTGAAAGAGAAGCTCGATATATGAATGAACTTTCAACTCTAGTGGAAAATCTTGAAAGAATTGGAATTCCGAAAGGATACTCTACAAGAAAATACCTGTCACAAATTGATTGGGATGAAGTTAAGAAATATGATATTGATGATAAAATTGATAAAACACTTGATCCATCTAAGAAAGAAGATGAAGGAATGGGTGGAATGGGTGGAATGGGCGGTCTCGGAGGAGCTGGTGGATTCGGAGGCGGACTATAAATGGAATATACTACTTTTCTAAAACAGTTTAAACAGCTCATAGAGCAAACAACAAGATATACACCCCCGGGCCTTCGTGGAGATAGAGGGGATTATATGGGTAATTATGATGCATTTGTTGATTTTCCATATATTGAGGATCCAGAACAATATGTCACACATCGTGCACTTGAACAGGCTGCTCCACCTGGTCCTCCAGCTTTAGAAGATCAGGATGATGAGATTAAAGAGCAGAGTGCAAAAGGAAGAACAACCGGATCTCCAAAAGGAATGGAAACCAAATTGGCAACTGAGCAAGCAGCAGAACCAGCAATTGATCCAGAGAAAGCAGCAGCAGGGGCTGAAGTAGGAGCAGAGGTTGGTGGAGAAATGGGAGCTGAAGCAGGAGCAGAAATGGCTGATCCGGGTATGGGTGGAGATATGGGTATGGCTGGCATGGGCGGTATGGGAGAAGCAGAAGAAAAACTAACATCCAGTCAAATTGGAAGAGTATATGAACTTAAGAAAATATATGCAAGACTCTCATCAGTTGAAACTTACCTATCAAGGGCAACTGATCAATCAGTATTAGAACTAAGAAAATATGTTTCAGAATCAATTGATCTTTTTGAAATTGTTATATCAAATTATGATCAATATAAAGAAAACGTTGACAGCATTATAGTTCAATTTTATGAGTTTCTAGATGTTATATATAGTTCTATTAGAAAATACTACAAAGGGATGAAGGTTTAAGGAGTTAAAATAATGGGTCCAAATTTAATTATTGAACAAAGCATTTTTTCTGAGGCAGAGATTGTTAGAACCACGCCAACGAAAGCAATTTTTAGGTGTCCAATTCAATCAGTTGATGAAGTAAACCAAAATAATAGAATGTATCCAAGTGATGTTCTGAAAGAGAGTATGGGCAGTTGTGAGTCAAGAATTAAGAGGAGAGCTTTTTACTAAGAAATTGATCACACCTATCCCAAAGGAATTGAGGAAGTTGATGGTATCAGGCAAACGACTGTGTTTCTTGAAAAAGTATCTCACATCGTTAGGGATTATGACTTCAAAGGAAATCATTTAGTTGGAGAAATGGAGACTACTAGTACTCCCAATGGCGGTATTTTATTTGGACTTTTAAAAGATAAAACTGGAGTTGGGTTCAGCATGAGGGGTCTTGCTGAACTTGAGAGGCTCCAAGATCATAGTGTTATAAAATCACCGTTGACAATTATTTCTTTTGATGCTGTCTCTGCACCCTCACATAGATCAGCAGTTGTTGACTTCAATGAAATGAAATTTGAGCAAAGTATGTTATTTGAGAATAAGAGCGGTACAATTTGCATAGATGGTAAATGTTTTATGCCAAACTACTTTGATAAATTAATTGAGACAAAGGTTATTAAATTTTTTGAAAGGTGGATTTAATATAGAAAATGGAAATCATCAGCGAATCACACATCCTTGAATATAAGGAAGTTTTACCACAAGTATTATTACGTATTTTTTCCGTTTGTAAAACAGATCCAAATTTCCCTCTTAAAGATAATATAAAAGAAATCGAGAGCGAAGTTAATGTACTACAGCATAAATTAAGACGTCAATCATCCCTCCTAGATAAATCATCAGATATAAAAACTAATCTACAAAAAAGAATTGATTTATTAGAACAAAAAAATTTCGATATGAAGAGTAAACTATTAGAGGAATTAGGAAGTGAAATATGAATATCACAGAAACCAACATTCCAGATGTAACACAAGAAAATATTATACAATCAAAAAAGATTCTTATTGATAGTATAATTGAGAATGTGTACCCTTTATTTGATGAAGTATATGCAGAAAAATTAGGAATAGTGACAGCATTAAAAAGTCAAATAAAAAGCAAAAAAAATGAACTGAAGGGTCAGAAAGAATCTATAGAACGACTAATGGTTGAATATAAGCAAAAACAAAAGATTGCAAAACTTCTGGACAGGTTAGAAAGACTGGTTGAATCAGGTCTTACCTATGATGGAACTTTGAAACATGAAACTGTTATCTTATTGAAAATCATTGATAAATTACCGTCTGACAAGTTGGATCAACAGTTAACCAAAACAATTCAAATGATTAATAAAAGATTTTCCCGATAAAAACTGATAATAATTCATTTTCAGTTCGTTTCTCAACCCTTGAGATTCTAACTATCCCCACAACCTATCCAAAGTATTAATCTAACCATCTCACAAGTTTAGAACATAATTTAAATTATAGAGCGTCTTATCTAAGTACGTTTTATTAACGTTAATAAACCGAGGGAGGATAATTAATTATGAAAGAATTACTGACAGAAGTCTACAAAACTACTAAGAAAATTAGTGGTGTGGACCCGTCAAAACCAGGGAATATGAAAGCTGTTCTTGTTGATGATGCTGCGTTTGAGGCCTATGTAACTGGTCTAGCAGAATCAATCGAAAACAAGAAAGATCGTGCTGCTTTTGTACAGCTGGCAGAAAATACCAGAATTAACTTACTGGAAAACTCAATGTTCCAGATCAATCCATATGAAACATTGACACTACCTATTCTTCGTGTGTTCTATCCTAAACTTGTTGCCAAAGAATTAGTAACAGTTTCGCCTATGGACAAACCAGAATCTGTTAAAGCATTCATAAGGGCTACATTTTCACCATCAAACACTTCAAATCAATATAACGCACCTGTTATTAATACAGATGTTTCACGTGGTGTAGCGTTTGGTACTCCTGTAGCAGCTTCAATGGCAGTTCCAAGCACTGGCTATGATGTTCTAGCTACAGCTGGTCTAGCAAGCACAGAAGCTCACTTAGAAAGAGATTTTGAAATTACTGGTGTGTCTGCTGACGGTACTGCATGGGTAGATGTTTCTATCGTACCTGCTGTTGAAGGGCACTTCTCATCAAGCGTCTCTGTCGGTGGTAATGCAGATGTTATTTCGGGTAAAGTTGATTACCTAAATGGTACAGTTGATATTTCAAGCACAACTACAGTTGTGGGATTCGCTCGTTACCAGGTAACTACTTCACTAGAAGAAAACAGAATCAACCCAAGCGTGACTCTAAGTGTTGATAAGATTAGATTGTATGCAAGAGATAGACAGATCTCAGCGAACTGGACCATTAACATGGAACAGGACATGAGAGCACTGTTTGATATTTCTATGCAGGCTGAAATTGTCAATATTCTGGGTCAGCAAATTGCATTAGACATTGACCGTGAAATCATCAATGCATTAATTACTGCCAACACAAGATTAAATGATGCTTCTCATACAGGCACATTTAATAAAACTCCACCTGTAACATACACTTGGGGAACTAAGTATTGGCATGAAAACATCATTCCTGTTCTGAATGAACTCTCAGGAACAATCTACACAGATACTAACATTGAAGCGGGTAACACAATTGCTGCTAACCCACTTGATGTTGCTATTCTAGAAGATCTACAGACGTTTAATTACACTGGCACATCTTCAGTAGACGGTGACGTGGGATACCGTTCAGCTACAGTTGCAGGCGGAAAGTGGAAAGTTCTAACTTCTGCTGTTGTAACTCAAGGAACGATGCTGATGATTTACAAACCAGTTGAAGAACTAAAAGCAGTATATTTTTACAGTCCATATGTTCCAGCGGTGTTACACCCTTACCCACTAGGGTTCACTCCGTCGCTAACTATCTTGAGCAGGTATGCCACTGCTCTTGTTCGGGCAGCCGGGATAGCTACTGTAACTATTGGTGCATAATTGTTAAGATAATAAGCGTAAAAGTCTTTAAGATTGACGAAAAAGAAGACCCCAGTTGGAGAAATCCTTCTGGGGTCTCTTACGTTAAAACTATAAAACTTTATTAATATCGTTTTCTAGTTCTTCTTTAGTTGTTATTTATAATTATTGCAACAGCACTACAGTCAACAGTTGTCCAACAATTTCTATTTATTCCTTTACTAGGAATAAATGTTGCAGATTCTTTTTGAGTCATTCCAAAAATTAATGCATTAGCCCCAACGTTAAACGCTTTCATTTTAAGCTGATTTATACAATTTTCATTTGATGCTGTAGCATGCCAAATTAAATATTGGCATGAAGTAGCTTCAACAGGACCAATAATTATAATATCTTTTTGAGTTAAAATTTTTTTATCTGTATATAATTTTATTTCTTCAACAATATTTTTGTCGACATCTATAATATCAACAAAAGGTCCCATACATCCAACCATCCCTACCAAACAAACCATCAAAATTCCTACAAATAACTTTTTCATACCTTTTCTCCTTTCTACATTTTTAGTAAATAATCTTCATGCCTATTTTCATTTATTAATATATATTAGTATTTTTTAGATAACTCGTCTAAGATAGGAAATAGAACTTCTGCAAGTTTTATTATTTCATCAGCTATTCCAGCCAAGGTATTTTCCTTGGACGGTGAAGTAGTTGGTTTCGTCCCATATATTATTTCGCGTTTTTCCTTTTTGTTTTTATGAATTTTTGTATTATTTTCAATTAAATCATGATACATAGATAAATTTGAGCCCGCAGTCTTCTTACATCTTTGAATTTCATTATTTATATTTATCATATTTTCTACCGCCATACCAAAATGAGTGAAAAAAGATCGACTATATTTATTATAATCTTTCAATATTTTTTTATGCTCTTCTGGAAACCAACTTAAAATCTTATAATATGGTATAATGAATTCTGTATTATATTGAATCAAAAGTTTATCAAAAATTTCTTGTTCGTACATTTCATCTGTTTGAACAATTGATCCATATCCCCCAGTATTCATTGTAAATGATATTATAGAGTCGTGTAATGATTGGATTAATTTATATCTATGTCCTTTATATTTCTTTTTTTCATATGATTTATAGTTTTTATTTCCTATCCATGCAGCACCAATAATACTAAGTGGAACATATAGAGGCACTATAAAATCCTTTAAAAAAACCCAAAACTTATCCATAAACTTTTCTCCTTTCTCAATTTTTAATAAATAAGCTTCATGCCTATTTTCATTTATTAATATATATAGTAAAAGATTATTTCTACCAAAATCAAGAACAAACAAATAGGCAGATAGACAGGAGGTAATTAGACATGATATTAAAAGTAGAAAGGTATAATGAAAAACAACAGTGGTGGATGGTTGATAATATTGCTAAAATAAGCGTTTCTAGTGATATTAGAAAACAACAAAAAGATCTTGAGGCAACTGATCACGATGCAGTAATTTTTGATATGCCCAGAACAGAATGTGTTTGCTATGATGAACAAATGGGTTGTCCCAACTGCTCATATTATAAGGTCCTAATATGTAGGTTGAATAATGGGGAAGAATATTCAATAGCATTTGATACTATAGCTTATTTGCTAAATGATAGTGGTAAAACAATTGAAAAGATAGTAGTCAACTATAACGACTAAAATAAAAACTAAAATATATTCGTCTGCCAAAAAAATCTCGGGTCATTTTTAACTATAGTGACCCGAGTATTTTCCGTCGTTAGTATCTAGTCTTTGATGCTATTAAAGCTAGATCAAGATGATGACTGTATACTTCTTTAGTTTCACCTCTAATCCACTTTTTAGGTATATCTTCTGGATCAATGTATTTCGCTACAACGGTTGACTGGTCATTTTGTCTTTGAGATATTAAAGTTAAACAACCACCTTCTTGTAAGTCTATGATAAGTTGATGATTAAATCTACCACCCTTGATGGGCTCGAAATGAATTTTGCCAATACCTAATTCAATATATTTAGTAATTTCCTTGCCGGTTAATTCTTTCTCATTGTTATCACATTTCCTACATCTATAGTAACCAAACCTTGCATTAACAATCATGTTATATGCAATATCCTGTTTTTTACATATATCACATTTAACTGTAGTGTAAGGGTTTCTACCATCTGAAAGATAATTTTTGATTTTAGACAATCTTTCATCATCTCTATATAACCACTCAAAGAATGACAGTCGGTTTTCTGTGGTACATTTAACATGATAGTCGTACTCATGTATGTGTCCATAGCCACTATAGTTATAGTTATACCAATCATAAAGACTTTTAGTTTTTACGAGGGCTGCATGTTTTTTATATCGTTTTAATATGTTTACACCAGCGTCAGTATGAAACCCGTGTATTTCCCCTTTGCTTAGTTTTATTAGAAAAATTTCTAAATGATAGGAAAGATCTGGTTTATGTAATGAACTATTTATATGGTTTTTCCTCTCCCTTTTCCATTCTTCCCTCATGCTTTGATAAGCACATGAAAGGAAATGCTCCTCCAAAGATATTGGACGTAGACGATTCGTAAGATATTTAGCAAATTCTTTCATCCATTTTTCAAAATCTCTACGCTCATTCTTTTCTAAAAACTCTTGAAATGATAGCTTGGGTTTTTTTGTTTCTTCGACATACTTATTATAATAATCAATTGTGGTCGGAAAATGTTTGTTAACCCATTCTAATGCCTCTTTTTTGCTTGGTATCTTCATTATTCTATCCTCCTTTTGCTTTAAGAAATAAGTTTTGGGTTTGTTTTCATTTATTAATATATATAGAATCAAGAACAAAAATAAAAGAGGTTACCTGTTTTGTAGATGACCTTCTAGTATAGATTTTAAGAGGTTCAAAATGCAATCAACAATAGAAAAATATTTAAATGAATTATATGATTATAATAAAAATCATGGTCATGATAGAACTGAAGTAGGTTCAATTTTGTGGCATTTTCATAATTATGAGCATGGTTATAAACATTGTAAAGGTGGAGAAATAAATGCATATAAAATAGAACATTATAATGAAATTCATATTATAAATAAACAATATGCAAGAGGTCATGGAATAAAAAGAGAACCACAATGGTTTAAGTTTATTGAAGAAATAAAACCAAATTGGTGGGAAGTAGAATCAGGTGCTGAAGTTTCATTAGATCAAGTTCCCATAGAATTTAAAAGAAGAGAATAAAAAAAGTATAGATAATCTCCATACCTTTTTTATTTATCTATTTCTAGAAATGCATCACAGAAACCATATTTGTTTCGATTGATAATTTCATCTGATATTCCGAGATATTTTGCTATATCACAAACAACCATTTTTCTATTTTTTGAGTCCACTTTTTTATTCAAAGGAATGTTACTGAAAATAGATATAATATCTTTGTCTAAATATGGTAGATACACTTTAACATCTTTTGAATTCTTATCTAGTGGTTCTAAATGGTTAGGAAGTAGTCGACTTATAAACCATTTATAAGTTTTAAAGTCATGATGTTCCATGTGCTTGTAATAACCGCACATGAACTCATCGATACCATCACAACAGATAACACTATCTGTAAAAGCGCTAGCTTCTACAAATATCTGTCTGACAGCATCATCACCGGGAGTATCATTTGAAATTGGTTTAACAATAAACTCATGATGATTACTTTTATAAATATTACTTCCCATTCTTGAAAATTTTATATCAGGGTGATCTTCTCTTACTGATATAGTATAAGTAGAAACATCATCAAATAGTTTAGTCATTAGACATAGCATAATGGTAGAATCAATCCCACCACTATACATTAAATGTTTAATGTTCATATCGATGACTACTCTATTTATAGCATCAACTATTTTTGGAATGTTAATATGATTACTTGGTTGAGTAGATATTAAATTTTCATATTTTACCTTCCATTTTTTAGGATATTGTATCATGTTATTTCCCCTTTCTTTATATAGATTTATTAAAAGGTTATATTTAACTATTAATATATATAGCAAAAAATATATAAAAAATAAAAGAAAGTTTAATTTAAAAAAAGCACGAGTCATGCTCGCACTTTTTACTACTTGAATATTTGAGCTATTACTTATCTGTTATTGTAGGCGTTCAGAAACCTCTGGAAAAGTTCCTCTGTTTGAGTTTTGAATCCACCAGGTTTGGTATACATCTGATAGACTAGGTACGAACTTGCATTTTGTAAGAGCATGTTTGATTGATTTCGTTCGCCTGTCGATGCCAGTATAGCTTCTGGAGACGTTACCCAATTGGTGACGAACATAAGTTCATTATCCTGAACGTTCATTCTGCTCAGGTGTGACATTATATATACTTGCGTCAGAACTAGGGCAAGCGACTTGTTCTTTTTCACAAAATTAAGAACTTCTTTATCACAATCCTGATCTACAAGTTCCATGTAGAACGTTGTTGGAGAATCAACCATCGCGTTCAAGTAGTTTATTATCACCGGTGCTGTCTTGATATGTTGATTATAAAGATTCACATAATTCTGGGTTCCTACATCAGTTTTGATAAAATCGTATCTGTTAGCTTCACAGGTTGAAACCATAAATAGCAATCCTATCACCATAACCATTACTAAATTTGTAAAATACTTTCTCATTTTCTTTCTCCTCCTTTTTGAACTTCTGGTTAAAAATAATTTATTCGCTTCATATAATAATATATATAGAACTTAGTTTTATATATATTAATGTATGAGAATAAATGAAGGAATTTATTTTAAACCAATTAAAAGGGAAGGAGAATCAAATGAAGATGGGAATCGTAGCGTATTTTAAAACGCTTAAAGGCGTTTTCATAATTAATTATGAAAAAGGGATGGCACGAGGGCGTTTGAAACAGCAAATAAAAGAAGACGTAATTTTACCCACACGTACTTTGTCATTCAATTTGAAAGACGAGATGATCACCACTGAAGTTGTAATTTGGGATGATTGGCTTCTTGCTTGTGGACTTTCGATCCCTCCAGAGATTCCTGCTTGTGCTATTAATGCTGATGGTTTGATTATTGTCAATGAAGCTTTTATGAAAGAGTCCTTGGAGTTCCAGATCATGACTATCTTACATGAGATCGGACATCTTAATCTAAAGCATCATGAAAACATGGATGATAATGGAGTAAAAAGGTTTGGTAAAGTGGGTAAAAATTATATCCAAGCTGAAATTGAAGCTGATCATGCAGTAGTTGAAAAAGTTGGTAAGGAAGCAGTTATTGACTGGTTAAAGTATTACATGATGATAATGGATGACTTTATGGCTGTCAAGTATAACTTTCCTGAGAACGAACCATTCAAACAAAGGATTGAAGCTTTAGAGGCCAGTTAAACCAATTAAAAAGGAAGGAGAATATAGGAGGTGGAGATGTTACACGATAGATTAGCAAAAATAAGTAACGACCTAGCAACAATTCAACTGAGCGATAATGAAACATTTATCAAAAGAGAAATGAAAAATTTAAAAATTCAGGCACTATGTCTCTATGAGGATATGGTTGAATTGGAGAAAAAATTATTAGGAGGGGAATCGTGAAGAAACTCATTTCACTTTCAATTAGTTTAATTCTTTTCATTTCACTTTGGTCAATTTCAGTATTATTGCTTATTAGAAAACCAAGCGAAACACCTATAAGGCTTACATTTATAAAACCTTACGGGAAACCACAAATCGGGGAAACTTATATCTTTAACGGGAAAAAGTACAAGTTTGAAAAAGGAACCGTTATTATCGCTCCGACTCAACATGGAAACTTCTTAATACTTAAGCATTAAAAAGAAAGGAAATCAAATGAAAAAAGGAAGGAGGAAGAAGAAAAAGAAATGTGAATCAAAAGTATTGCATAAAACAAAAAAAGATGCCAACATCGCTATGTGGAGTACTCTACAAAGACACTTTATTTTCCATAGGTTGAAAGTATATAAGTGTGAACATTGTGGTGGTTGGCACGTGGGTAGAACAAAAGCTATCTTATATGATAGATTTTTAGAATTAGTAGAAGACATGAAATAGCAGCAAAAAAAGAAGTTATACTATATATTAACTTCTTTTTTTAATACTATTCTCTTAGTCTCTGTCGAAATAATTATCACATTCTGCATCTACATGATCTTTCCATTTTTTTTCTTTAATAATTGATTATGTATATGTTTGGCTAGAACGAGACATCCGGGATGACGTTTGGGGTTTTCACCATCATCTAAAGAAAACCAAGAATATTCTGCTACTTTTTCCGACGGTGATCCTTTCCATATGTCAATAGTTGTCATACTTCTAAGTAAACATTCATTTCTCTGCTCTTTCGTATACGTGCCTTCGACATGTTTTTCCGGTATATCTACGTATACTTCATGGGCAGGTTCTGACTCTAAATATGGACAATCCCCACAATATAATAAATAGTTATGATCTTCAAATAATGACATAAACCTCCTTTTCACTACTATATATATTAACTAGGATTATAAATAATCCTTTCAAATAATGGCATATTTTAATTCTTTTTCCAATAGTCATGCCAGCCAATTTTTTTGTTGGTTTCTTCTGATAAAACATGACATGCCGCAGCTCGAAATTTCATCATTTGATAGTTCTCATATATTGGTTTTACTGTCAGTATAGATATTATAATTTTACTGGTTGGCCATCCAAATATAGAGTTAAAATCACACCACCATTTATTATTCACTCCAAACTTTTTCGTTCTGAAAAGTAAATGGACTCCTTGTTTCCAGTTCTCCTTGAAGAATTTTATGGTAAATTTAATGTCCATTTTATCCTTTGTTATTTGAGTCGATGACTCCTTTGATGAATTTATAACAATCATGACAAATTGCTCTCTCCAAAAATAACCTCCTAACCTTTTACATTAATTAATGGAACTGCGTAATCAATTGTCTTAATAACTATCCCTTCCTGCTCTTTAATAATATTATGAAGATCTTTATAAGCATCAGGAGCTTCATCTCTTGTTGACTTATCAACTTTAGCAACTATTCCAGACATTTGTTGTTTAAATCGTTCCATCGTGACTGTTTCTTTTGCTTTCGTTCTACTCATTTTTCTACCAGCACCATGTGAAGCAGAACTTAAATATTCTTCATTACCAAGACCTCCTGTAACATAAACGCCAGTTTTCATACTTCCTGGAATAATTCCTATTTGATCCTCATGAGCAGGAGTTGCACCTTTTCTATGTAAAACATGATTCCCTCTAAGAACTGCGTGATTATGATTTTCATTTACCATATGATGATTTATTGATAGGTTTATTTCATAACCATTATAACCAAATAATGATAGAACTTCTTTCATCATGATTTTTCTATTTTCAAGGGCATATTCAAGAGCAAAGTTCATATCTTGTAAATACTGTTGTCCATGTAAACTATGAAGGTGAAAAAATCCTCGTGGTAGATCAGTATCTACACGTTTAGATAATTTCATGTAATATGATGCAATTGAATGACCAATATTTCTAGAGCCTGAATGAATGGTTATAGTTATATAACCTTTTCTATTCTCTCCAATCTCTATAAAATGGTTCCCACCTCCTAATGTTCCAAGTTGAATATATAATCTTGAATCGACCTTGTCAGCAAGAGCTTTATCTCCAGACGCAGTTTTAAAATCCTTATATGCAACAGCTTTCTCTCTAGAATTGAATCCAACTGGTATCTTTTTATATACTGACTCAAAGAATTTGGTTTTCTTCTTATCAGTGTTGAAGAATTTTTTTGCTAAGACATTAATGGTTGTGTAACACATACCACAACCAATGTCGTAACCAACGTATTC
>SDBT01010232.1_pt1 | contig 15170 bp, 16 predicted proteins | sample 2277101 | NCBI WGS metagenome assembly SDBT01 (sample SAMN10404973, study PRJNA504765) | marine sediment metagenome | isolation source: marine sediment core GS10_PC15, 103 cmbsf | place: Arctic Ocean: Southern Knipovich Ridge | collected 2010 | reverse complement strand
ACAGTAGAGACTTTCACCCTGAGAGGTGATAGCTGCATCGCATTAACTGTGCGGTAGTCAGCTCTCGGCAAGAAAAAACTATTAATCTGCACTTGAGACATGAATCCATATAGTTATCATAACGGTGAGTCACACTTCAACTTGCGGCTAAAGCAAACTACCCCGCGGTGGTTACGTTATGCGGTTGATTTTCCCACCGCCCACCCGACTCGTTATGAAGAGAACAATACTGTTCGGGGTGAGTATTTTCAACCACGGCACGCAGATAATGCCCCGCTGGTTATTTTACTCCACGGCATGGGAGACCACAGCGTAATCCCCTGTAATCTCTTAGCACGAACTCTAGTCAAGAGAGGAATGGCTTGCTTTGTCCTATATTTTGTGTTTCACTCCAGCCGCATGCCAGAAGTCATTAAAAAACGGCTTCCTGTCCTTACCCCCGAGGAATGGTTTGAAGGATACCGGATTTCAGTAATTGATGTGCGTCAGGTAATAGATTGGGCAAAGAGCAGAGCCGAGATAAACGAGGAACAGATAGCCGTAATTGGAATAAGCTTTGGTGGCTTCATCTCGGCTATAACCATGGGAATAGATAAACGCATTAGAGCCGGCGTTTTCCTTATCGCCGGAGGAAATTCGGAGAAGATTAGCTGGAAAAGCCGGAAAAGTACTATGAGAAAAGGATATAAGCGCACCGAAGCAGAATTCAATCACAGTCAGAACCATTATGCACAGTATCTTGCCGAGGTAGCTGAAAAGGGGTTCGAGAATGTTACTCCCGCCAGGAAAAGTTTTTTAACTGACCCCATGACCTTTGCCCCCTATCTTCGGCAACGCCCAATATTGATGATAAATGCACTTTGGGACGAGTATATCCCGAGAGAGGCAACGCTGGATTTCTGGGAGGCATGTGGCAAACCTGCCATCAGCTTCTTCCCCACCACCCACACCACCATCTGGCTATGGTATCCCTTTATCAGCAGGAAAATCGCTCGGTTTCTAAGGTCAACCTTCGGGATGCAAGGTAAACACGCCATACAAGGCATACTATGGAGGCAAATATGAAACAAGGATATGAGATAAATGAATTAGCCAAAGAAGAATCTTGGCGCATGTTCCGGATAATAGGCGAGCTGGTAGAGGGTTTTGATAAACTCTCTGGCATAGAGCCAGCAGTAACCATATACGGTTCAGCCCGAGCTAGTCCGGATGATGAGCAATATGCAAAAACCGAAGAAATTGCCCGCCGGCTTGGAGAGATGGGCTTCTCCATAATAACCGGTGGTGGACCTGGCTTGATGGAGGCAGCCAACAAAGGCGCTCTTGAGGCGGGGGTTAAATCAATTGGGCTAAATATTGAACTACCTGAGGAACAACTTGCTAATGTTTACGCATCGCTATCAATAACATTTAATCATTTCTTTGTCCGTAAGGTTATGCTGGTAAAGTATGCCACTGCCTTTATCATAATGCCCGGTGGTTTAGGGACGCTGGATGAACTAACTGAAGTGCTAACCTTGATGCAAACCCACAAGATAAAGCCTTTTCCGGTGATATTATTCAATAGCGATTACTGGAAAGGATTCCTGGAGTGGCTAAGGACTTTCACCCTAGCTAAGAGCTTTATCTCTGAAGAAGACCTGAACTTACTTATAGTTTGCGACGACACTGATGAGGTAATCGAAACCGTCCGGAAATGGTTCTTGAATCAGGAGATTGCCGGTAAAAAGGCACTGGACAGATAACCCATTTTAACCTTGAAACAAAGACCATACCGGCAAAAACAAGTGCCGGCGAAAGAAGGTGATAACTTTGCCATATGCTGCCAGAGCCGAGATTCTAAAACATTCTCTAATATTCTCCAGCTTGAACGAAGGTGAACTTGCCGAACTGTCCAAGCTCGCCATTGAACGCAGCTTCAAGCCAGATGAATTTGTATTTTGGGAAGGGGATGCCTCCAACTATTTCTACATTGTTGTCGAGGGAAGGCTAAAGATTGTTAAATATTCCTCTTCAGGGAAAGAGTTCATTATCGCCTTCTTTGGTTCTGGTGAGATGTTCGGTGAGGTGGCCGTTTTTGAAGGCAAGCCTTACCCGGCTTCAGCCCAAGCAGTAGCTGACACCAAAGTACTGGTAATCAAAAAGGAGGACTTTCTCTCGTTTCTGGCTACCCGTCCCAAGGTAGCCCTAGGCATTATCAATGTCCTGGGAGGGCGACTCAGAGATGCCCAGAGCCGTCTTAAGGACCTGGCTGGTGAGAGAGTTGAGCAGCGACTTGCCACGACACTGCTCATGCTTTCTTCAAAGCTCGGCCCCACCCTCCCCTTCACCCGGCAGGAGATAGCTAATATGGCCGGAACCACTACCGAGACAGCGATTCGAGTTACCAGCCAGCTAAAGAAGAGAGGGATTATTCGCTCCGTTCGCGGCAAGATAATTATCCTCGATGAGACCAAGCTAAGATTACTGAGTGAAGGGCCACCACTGGTATAAACCCAGAGTAAAGACATAAAGCTTACTTCATACTTGCAAAAGCCTTTAACATCTCGGCTGCGTCCATCACAACTACAGTATCAATCTTAATAATGTCGTTCCAAGTAAAGTTGGCTTTAAGGCTCAGCATTGGATCCATATCAGGTGGCACTTCAGTCAGTTGAAAAGCCCGCCCCCCGTCAACATCAATCCAAGTACCAACCACCTTCATGCCTTCATGTTCAAATCCTATTTTCTGTGCTCTTTCAATAACCTCATCTCTCTTACCGGGATCCCAAGTAAGGATATTCATATAAAGCATTTTACCCTCCTTACATCTTTATATCAGATTCGGATTTTACTATTACCTCCAAATGTGACTCAATTATAGTCCTATTTAGGTGATTGTCAATATCCTCAAATGGAGATGAACCCGTGTCCGTGCAGTTACTACGACGTGTCATAAGGATTCTTCTATCAGTTCGGCATAGTGGTCAAAAATCAATCAAAATCTACGGGAACGAAGCTCTGGAGTAATAATCAAGAGCGTCTAAGAGAGGCGAAGCCTCTCTTATAAAACCATACCCCCTTCACCTTGATAAGGGGAAGGGGGATGAAGGGGGATGGGGTTACCTAATAAAAACCTGTAGTAATGCCTCCCCATCCATCTGTTTATGTGATTCAAATCATAGTAGGTAATGCCACTTGCTGTTATTATAGTTACAGAAGGTAAAAAACAAACATTCACCAAAGGAGATAATAATAGTGTACAGCCGGTGTCCTGGTCAAGATAGCCGAAATTTACGAGTAGAACTATACAAATGCCAAAATTGTGGCGCTGAGGTTGAAATCTTCTCTGACGAACTCAAAGTAAAGTGCCCCAAGTGCGGCAAGTATATCTACAAGGAGAAAATACCTTCTTGTATTGACTGGTGCGCTTCGGCACGCCAGTGCCTAGGAGAGGAAAGGTGGAAGGAACTAAAGGGCGAGAATGAGTAGAACCTATCCAGATAGAGACTTTAAGGAGGCATAAATGACAACAAAAACGTTGAGGAAAATAGTAAAAATTGATGAGGAGAAATGCAACGGATGTGGACTCTGCGTTCCATCCTGTGCCGAGGGCGCAATCCAGATTATAAATGGCAAGGCAAAGCTCATTAGCGAACAATATTGTGACGGCCTTGGCGCCTGCCTTGGAGAATGCCCCCAGGGAGCAATCACCATCGAGGAGCGTGAAGCTAACGAGTTTGATGAACAGGCGGTTGAGCAACATTTGCAGGCAAAAGAGCAAGTTACCGATGAGCTTCCCTGCGGTTGCCCTTCAGCCACCGTTACCCAGTTTGAAATACGGACCGAAACTGAAATTCCAGCAACGGAAATTGCTGGGACCATCCCCAAATCAATGCTCGCTCACTGGCCGGTTCAGCTTACTCTTGTCCCTCCGTTCGCACCTTTCCTGCAAAAAGCTGACCTGCTGCTGGCAGCGGACTGTGTTCCCTTTGCCTATCCTGGCTTCCACCACGAGTTTTTAAAAGACCACGCCCTGGTTATTGCCTGCCCCAAGCTTGACAACTTTGAGGCTCACCTGAGGAAGCTTACCGAGATTCTGCGCCATTCGGAGCCAAAGAGCCTCACCGTGGTGCACATGGAGGTACCCTGCTGTTTCGGTCTGGTGCACATGGCTAAGCAGGCAATTCTTGCCAGTGGCACAGATATTCCCTTCAGGGAAATAACTATAGGGATTAAAGGCGACCAAAAGTCCTGATGCCGGTTAACCGCTAAGTCCTACCTCAGTGCTCTAGCTACAATTTCGGCCAGATCCAGCACCTGTACTCTATCGTCAGCGTTTTTGTCCTTGAGTCCATCTTCAAACATGGTCATGCAGTACGGGCAGCAGACACAAATCGTCCTCGGGTCTTCCTCCAAGGCTTCCTCTACCCGTGCCACATTGATATGTTTTCCAATGGGTTCTTCCATCCACATACGCCCACCGCCGGCACCACAACAAAAAGACCTATTATGATGACGCCCCATCTCAATTGGCATCTGGCCGGTAGCTGAGGCAACAGCTTTACGCGGAGCTTCGTAGATCAAATTATAACGCCCTAGATAGCAGGAATCATGAAACACCACTTTACCCGGGTCATTGGCCCCGTTCAGTTTTAGCTTACCCTCTGTAAGCAAATCACTGATTAAATAGGTGTGATGGCTGACTTCCAGTTCGGCACCATACTGACGGTAGTCGTTCTTCAGGGTACTGTAGCAGTGCGGGCACTGGGTAATAATTTTCTTAATGCCCTTTTCTTCAAACAACTTTATATTGTCTCTGACCATACGGTCGAAAACGAATTCATTACCCAGGCGACGCAAGCTGTCACCGCAACACAATTCATCTCTACCCAGGATACCCCAGGAAATGCCGCTTGCATCCAGAATTTTAGCCACCGCCAAAGTCGTCCGTCGGTTGCGGGCATCAAAAGCACCAGCACAGCCTACGTAAAATAAATATTCGGTTTTGCCAGCCTCAAAAGGCTTGACATCAATTTCCGCCGTCCACTTGGTACGTTCCCCGGGAGCAATACCCCAGGGATTACTACGCTGTTCCATGCTCTCAAAAAAAGCTAACAGCTCTTCTGGAAACTTGGCCTTCATCTCCACCAGATTTCGACGCATATCAATAATTCTGGGAAACTGCTCAATAAACACCGGGCATACTTCCACACAAGCACCACAGGTGGTACACTCCCAGATGACCTCTTCAGATATGCTACCTTCTTGTTCCTGGTCGTTGCTGATCAAGGGTAGTACTGTGCTTTCATTTTTGTACATTAGCGGGCCATTTTTTAGCAGGTTGACCTTAATATCGTGGACAACCAGCCGCGGGTTTAATGGTTTGCCGGTGAAGGTAGCCGGACAAGCGTCCGAGCAGCGACCGCACTCAGTGCAGGAATAAGAGTCAAATAAACCTTTCCAGGTAAACTGGTCTACCTGTCCAACCCCGAAGATGTTGCCCCCTTTGAACTCTTCCCGGGGTGGGATGTTAACCTTGGCCAGGCTCCGGAAAAAAACGTTGGGAATACCAGTAAGAATATGCATGTGCTTACTGTAAGGCAGGTAATTCAGAAATGTGAGCAAGGTTATGGCGTGAATCCACCAGAAAAAGTTGGCATAGCCAGCCAGGCCTCCAGCCGAAACACCTGAGAAAAAATTAGAAGCCACAAAACTGGATATAGGCATATATTGGGCGGCTTCTTCACTACCTTGAGCGATTTCACTGGCGTGCATACCGAAAAAGGCAATCATCAGAACAGCCACCAACGCCAGAATAATAAAGGCATCAGGGCTACGTGCTTCTAAATAAGAGGGAGGAAAAGCCAGACGGCGGATGACGGCAGCACATACCGCCAGGAGGGCAAACAACGATACGAAGTCAAAAGCGAAAGCCAGGGTATAGTGCGCGCCGGCTGGTAGTCGCGAGAGGCTGATGTAATCTGGGAACAGACCATTAAACAGGAACTCGGTATTGGCGACTAGTAAAACCATAAAGCACCAGAAGAGGATAAGGTGGTTTATACCAAAACGGTATCCGTGGGAAACCGTACACCGCTGACCAAAAGCATAAAACAGCATGTTCCCGATGCGCTTGCCGATATTATTAAAACGATTTTCAGCCCTGCCCAAGGTTACCAAGCGGAAACGCCGGAAACAGCTCCAGCCAAAAAACACTACGGCGCCTACAAAAACGACAGCGAATATCGCAATGTTAAGCGACACGCTTTACTCCTTTCTGGATATCAATGTCCTGTACTATGTGCTAACTCGCTCTTTTGGCCTGCAATTCTCTAATACGATTGGTAATGGCCGGAACTATCTTGAAGAGGTCACCCACAATTCCATAGGTAGCTACCTCAAAGATAGGTGCATGCTGGTCAGTATTGATGGCGATAATCACGTCCGAAGTCTGCATGCCCACCAGGTGCTGAATAGCGCCGCTGATGCCGCAGGCAATATAAATCTTAGGCCTGACCGTCTTGCCTGTCTGGCCGACCTGACGTTCCACGGGCATCCAGCCGGCCTCAACGGCAGCCCGGGAACAACCGACCACACCATCCAGTTCGTCAGCCAGTTCCTGCAGGATGTGAAAATTCTCTGGGGCGCACATGCCTCGCCCGCCAGAGACAATTACATCTGCGGCAGCCACATCCACACCCTGTTTGCTACCTTCAATTATCTCCAGAACCTTGACCACAATATCCTCTTCCTTAACCGGCACAGACTCGGGAATAATCTCACCCCTGCGGGAAGTGTCCTTCTCCGGCATGAGCATCACATGAGGCCGAACCGTGGCCATCTGCGGACGGTTGCGTTCCGTCAAAATGGTAGCCATGATATTGCCACCAAAGGCAGGACGTGTCTGCAGCAAAAAACCTCTATCGTCAATTGCCAGACCAGTGCAATCTGCAGTCAATCCGGTCTTTAATTTGGTGGCTACAGCACCAGCCAAATCTCTCCCCAAACCGGTGGCACCCATTAGCACAATCTCTGGTTTATACTTCTCTATCAGGTAACAAACAGCTTTGTAATAAGGCTCGGTGCGGTAATAGTGAAATACCGGGTCGTCTATCAAATAGACTTTGGCAGCGCCATAGGCAAATGACTCGTGGCAAAGACTCTCCATCTTATCGCCAACGACCACAGTGCACAGCTCAACCCCCCGGGTTCTAGCCAAGTCAGCACCTACACTCAGCAGTTCCCAGGAAACTCCAGCTGGCTTGCCTTCAGTCTGCTCCACAAAGACCCAGACACCTCTGTACTCTTTAATCTTGGCCAGTATCGCCGCTTCCTCGGCACTCACCTCTTCGACTTCGGCGGCGGCCGCCTTGGCTTGAGCGGCTATCTCAGCGAGAATCTTCTGCTCCTCTGGAGTGTAATAGATCTCAATGGCATCCGCCGGGCAAACTTTGATGCATCTGCGGCAGCCAGTACACATATCTAAATTAATGATCGGCTCGCCCTTGTCATTCATTTCTATGGCGTCTTTGGGACAATCACTCTGGCAACGGGCACCACAGGCGATACACTTACCAGGAATGAGTCGAGCTACACCGAGGGGTTTTTTTATTTTTTTCCTTTCTTCCACCTACATACCTTTTACTTATAAATTGAGAAGGTCTTTTTCTATCAGCCTGTCCAACAATAAATGGGCAGCTTCCTCAGGCTTATTGGCCCCATCGCCCAATATCTCGCCCTTGGCTCTTTCTGGCGAAAAGATTTTACGTACCTGGGTAGGGGAACCCTTGAGTCCAATAGTTTCCTCGATTAGTTTCATCTCTTTGTTATCCCATAGTGTCACTGGGGCACTCTCGGCCATCAGCCGCATTGGCACCATAGGATAGCGCGGTTTGTTAATCTCTCGAACCACTGCAATCATGGCCGGTAAGGGTGCCTCAACTATCTCACGTCGACCTTCGAGTTTTCGTCTGACCCTCACCTTTTTAGCTTGCAGGTCTAAATTCTCGATACGGTCGACCAGAGTCAGCTGTGAGTATCCCAGGCGGGTAGCAATGCCCGGCCCCACTTGAGCTGTATCCCCGTCAATGGTCTGCCGGCCACAAATCACCACCGCCACCTCTTCCTTCTGGTCAAGCCTCCTGATAGCCTCGGCCAAAACCCGGCTAGTTGCCAGGGTATCAGCTCCGCCAAAAGCACGGTCGCTCAAAAGTATAGCTTCGTCCGTTCCCAGGGCTAGAGCCTTCCTCAGCGTAACCTCGGTATTGGGAGGACCCATTGAAACTACCGCTACACGAAGTCCGTATTTGTCTTTGAGCTTGAGGCTTTCTTCCAAGGCGTGGGTATCAAACGGATTCATAATAAAAGGCACTCCTTCTCTAATCAGAGTGCCAGTAACGGGGTCAACCTTAACCTGAGTGGTATCTGGCACCTGCTTGACGCATGTGACCACTAACATTTATGTCACCTCTCATAGCAGCGTGGATTTCCAAAGTCGTACCTAATTAATGGCACAGATAATCCCCTAACTGACCAATCCCTACCACGAAAACTTCAAAATGATTGTTTTGTTCAGGCAAATTCCGTTTAATGTTAGCACTTTCAGCAGCACAAGACAATAATATCTTGATGAGATTGTTTCTTGAATAACACAAGAATTAGTGGTATAACCATAAATGAGAGCCCAGTTAAAACAACATCCAGATACAGAGGAGAGGACCATGGACATCACCAAGTACGAGGTGCCGGCGGATAAATTGCACTGGCAGTGCGACCCTTCTATCTTTGACTTTGAATGCACCAAGGATCTAGCACCACTGAGGGAATTCATTGGCCAGGACAGAGCAATACGCGCCATTGAATTTGGTCTGTCCATGAACCGTGATGGCTACAACATCTATGTGGCTGGACTTACTGGAACCGGTAAGACCTCGGTAGTGAAAACCTACATCAAGAAGCTGGTTGAGAAGAGACAAGCCCAACGTCTGGAGGACTGGTGCTATATCTACAATTTCGCTGACCCTGACCGGCCGCAGGTCTTAAACCCACCCCAGGGAAAGGGCAAGGCGTTTAGAGACCAGATAAGTAACCTGTTGCAAAGACTCAAGGAGGAACTAGCCAAGGCTTTCTCCAGCCAAGAGTACAAGGCCCAGAGGAAAAAGGCGGTGGAGGAAAGCCAAACCGAGCAACAGAGGCTCTTTGAAAAGGTGGGGGAAGAAGCACAACAACGGGGCTTCCAGCTTCAGATGACACCGGTAGGGCCAGCCCTGATTACTCTAGCTGAGGGAAAACCAATCACTCAGACCGATTACATGGCACTGGAAAAGTCGGTGCGGAAGAAACTAGAGACAATACGCACTGAACTGCTGAAAAAGCTACAAGTTACTTTGGAAAGGGCTCGGGAGCTGGAGAGCCAAGCCGTGGAGAAGTTACAAAATGCCGACGAGGCCGTAGCCGATTTTACTATATCTCGGCTCTTTAAGAGCCTGATGCAGAAATACAAAGACTCAACTCAGATCACTCAGTATCTCACCGACCTCAAATCCTTTACCCTGAACAACCTGGATATATTCAAGGAAATAGAGGAGCAGCCACACCCGGTCTTTGGTGTACCCACCAGCCAAATCCTAGGTGGCCGAGACCCCTTCCTCCCTTTCAAAGTAAACGTCCTTGTGGACAATAGCGCCACCGAAGGACCGCCGGTGATTATTGAACCCAATCCCAATTATGCCAATCTATTTGGCAAGATTGAGCGGCGATTCCTCTTAGGCGGCTATCTCAGTGACCACACCATGTTGAAACCCGGGGCTCTTCATCTGGCCAATGGTGGCTATCTACTGCTCAACACCAATGATGTATTGACCAACCCTGGCGTCTGGCCAGCTTTGAAGCGGACCATCAAGACCAAGGAAGTGCGCATTGAGGACCCCTTCGAGCAGTTCGGCCTTGTCGTCCCCCAGGGGTTGAGGCCGCAACCAATGCCCATAGATGTCAAGATAGTCCTCATTGGTGATGTCATGCTATATCAGCTGCTATCTATGTATGATGAGGACTTCTGGGAGATCTTCAGGGTAAAGGCTGACTTCAACTTTGAGGTGGATAGAACCAGGGAGAACTTGATGGGCTTTGCCGCTTTCATCGCCGGCTGCTGCGAGGAGTGTCAGCTACACCCCTTTGACCGAACCGGGATAGCCAGAGTAGCCGAGCACGCCTCTCGAATGGTGGCTGACCAGAAGAAGCTTTCCTCCAGATTCGCCCAGATTAAGGAGCTGGTTGAGGAAGCGGAATACTGGGCACGCCAGGATGGTGCTTCACTGGTATCCGGACAGCACGTGGAAAAAGCGATTGAGGAGAAGCGCTTCCGACACAACTTACCCGATGAGCGAATCAGGGAAATGATAGAGAATGGCACTATCATGATAGACGTTGACGGTGAGGTGATAGGCCAGGTGAACGGTCTGAGCATCTACAGCCTGGGCGACGTGACCTTCGGCAAGCCGTCACGCATAACCTGCAAGACCTTTCTGGGACGGGGAGGTGTTATTAATATCGAAAGAGAGTCTCAGCTCAGCGGCAGAATCCATGACAAGGGTGTTCTCATCCTGAGCGGCTATCTCGGTTGGAAGTATGCTCAAGACAATCCCCTTTCCCTGTCAGCCAGCCTGTGCTTTGAGCAGTCATATGAAGGTGTGGAGGGAGATAGCGCCTCTTCTACAGAACTCTACGCCTTGCTGTCCAGTCTATCAGATACGCCGATAAGGCAGAATGTCGCCGTCACCGGCTCAGTGAACCAGAAGGGAGAAATCCAGCCGATCGGCGGCGTAAACCAAAAAATAGAGGGATTCTTTCAGGTCTGCCAAGCTAAGGGGATCAACGGAGACCAGGGGGTAATGATACCCCGCCAGAACCTGAGGAACCTGATGGTGCGACCCGAAGTGGTGGAGGCTGTCCATCAGGGCAAGTTCCATGTATACGCAGTAGGCAACATTGATGAGGGTATAGAGGTTATTACCGGCGTGGAGGCAGGCGAGAGAAGGGAAGACGGCACCTACCCCGAAGGCAGTATCAACTACAAGGTAAAGAAACAGTTAAAGGAAATGGCAACAAAGTTAAGACATTTCTATGGTCCCGCCGCCAAGGAAAAAAAGGAAACATAAACCTGACGATGCTGCTATCAGTACCGGCTAACGAATTTCTTGAACCAGCCTCTTGCCCAGTTCAAATGCATCCGATAGCGCGGTTGGGTGCTCCTTAATCTCCCCTTTCTTATCGACACCACGGACAAGAAGTTCGCCCACATAGTCGACACCAATGGCTTTGAAGAAGTATTTCACCGTTAATATCGACCCGTCAAACAATTGCTCACCTCTGGTAGCCCCGACAGCGATAAACACGCCTTTTCTCACCGAATCGGACAGGTTATGCTTGAGTATGTATCTTCTGACCCACAGCGCCTGACAACGGTCAATGAGCGCCTTAAGCTGAGCAGCCAGTCCATAGAAAAATATCGGTGAGGCAACTATTATACCATCAACCTCAAGTAGCTTGGGATATATATCATCCATATCATCTCTTATGACGCAATTACCATCCTCCAGACAGCCATAATATTCACGGCAGGGGGCTATCTTGAGCTCATCCACTACTATCTTTTCAACTTCTGCCTGCTTACTTTGCGCTCCCTTCAAAGCCTCACCCAGCAATAAGTCAGTATTGCTTTTTATCCTCGGGCTTCCCATAATTCCCAGAACTTTCAATCTTGCCTCCAACGGGAGAATTTCAGTGTACAACACCCTTGCCTGGGTACATTGCTCGCCAATCTTCGAGATACTTAATTACTTCTTCGTCAGTTAAATCATGCCAGTGATAATAAAAGCTGGCAACAGCGAATCCATAAGTACGGGCGACAACCAGACAAACCAGCTCACCGGCCAGTGGCTTAACCAGGTCATAGGCCGTCCCAGAAGCTACCGGCACCGCAACCACTATTTTAGCTGCCTTACGTCGCTGCACTGACTTGACTGCGGCTACCATGGTATAACCTGAGGCTAATCCGTCATCTACTGCAATCACAGTTTTACCTTCCACCTCAGACACTGGTAGCTTGCCTCGGTAAACAGCGCTCCGCCGTACGATTTCAGCTCGTACCGCCTCAGCCTGGTGCTGGATCTGCTGTTCGGTCAGTCCCAATCGGTGAACCAAGGACTCATTTAGGACTATGGTGCCATCCTCAGTGATCGCGCCATAACCAGCTTCAGGATTGTAGGGAATGCTGATCTTACGAGGGACGACAATATCAAGAGGGACACCCAGTTTATCAGCCACCTCTATGGCTACCGGCACGCCACCACGAGGAATGGCAACAACAATGACCTCACTTCCCCGATATTGACCCAACCTCTCCGCCAGACGCTTACCGGCATCAGCCCGGTCCCTAAAGAAAGGCTGTTCTTCATAAACAATCATACGCCCTATCCTGCCGCCGACTATGTTACCCCGACTTTACCTTCCTCTTAATGAGAAGCCACTTATTTCCATCAGTATGAATTAAGACGTAGTTACCTGATAGCTTCTCACCATTCAGAGTAAATTCCAATCGATCGGGCGCTTTCTTGTCGAGCTCAAAGTTACCTTTATCCCATATCTCCACCGTCCCAGCCCCATATTCCCCATCAGGAATCGTGCCGGCGAAATCTATGTACTCTATTGGATGATCCTCTACTTGAACTGCTAGGCGTCTCACCCCTGGCTCAACAGGCACACCTTTGGGTACTGCCCAGCTCTTGAGTACGCCTTCCATCTCTAGACGAAAGTCATAATGAAGATGACTTGCCTGATGCTTATGGACAACGAAGCGGTTTTCTCCTTCGCTTCCCCGCTCACCCATCGGCTCAGGAGTCTTCCTGAAGTCTCGCTTCCGCCAGTATTTCTCGAGATCCATATTCCCCCCAAAAAAGACATTGCCACCAATTGACTACAGAACTATTATACCGCAACCTGATATAAATTATAAAAAGCCTCTTTAGCCGTGCTATAATAAAAGTACTTAGAAAAAGGAGGTTCTCACAATGTAGACTCAATAGTAATAACAATCGGTCAGTGAAAATTAAGAAGGGGGGAAGGAAAGATGTACCAGAAAATTATGGTTCCGTTGGATGGGTCGGAGCTGGCCGAGTGCGTACTGCCTCATGCAGAAGCTATAGCTAAGGGATGCAATGCACGTAATGTCATTTTCGTGCGCGTTGCCGAGCCCATTGATATACGTGGTGGCCTGGGTTATGCTTTCAGCGATGAGGACAGAAAGCGAATTAATACAGAACATAAAGCTGCTGCCGAAAAATACCTTGACCAGCTGGTAAGCCGAGTCAGCTATGATGGGGTAGATGTGCAATCGGAAGTCATCACCGGAAAGGCGGCTACAGACAGCATCGCTGATTACGCCATCAAGAATGCGGTAGACCTTATCATTATCGCTACCCACGGGCGTTCCGGAATAAGCCGGTGGGTCTGGGGAAGCGTAGCTGACCGCATTCTCCGTTCGTCCTGCGTACCAGTTTTGATGGTGCGAGCTCCAGGTTGCGTACCCGGCATTTAAGACTTGATACCGGGCCGAAAAACTAGGGGGGGGGAGAGGAGAGATGACTTATAAAGCAAAGGATTACAGTAATCTTATCGGAATGGAGGGTTTTAGCCAGACACTGCTCAAGAACCACTTTACCCTCTATCAGGGCTATGTAAACAACACCAATAAGATCTATGACCTGCTGGGTAGCAAGGCTAAAGATGCCACAAATCCCGAATACGCAGAATTAAAGCGTCGGTTCGGCTTTGAGTTCAACGGTATGCGCCTCCACGAACACTACTTTGAGAACTTGGGGGGGAAAGCACCTCTGGACAAATCAGGTACTCTGACCAAAAAGTTAGCCGATGCCTGTGGTAGCTATGATACCTGGGAGCACGATTTCAAAGCCACCGGAGCAATGCGCGGAATCGGTTGGGCAGTGCTTTATCAAGATAATGTGACTGGCTGGCTCTTTAACCAATGGATAAACGAGCACGAAGTTGGTCATTTAGCTGGATGTAGGCCCATCTTGGTAATGGATGTCTTTGAGCATGCTTTCATGACTGACTATAGCCTAAAGCGGGCTGACTACATTGAGTCCTTTTTCAAGAATATTAACTGGCAAGTCGTTGAAGCCCGCCTAGCTTAAGGTTGCCGGGGAGCAGAGCCGAAAGTCGTTTGTACAATCTTAAAAGCCCAAAGGGGAAATAGCCATAGCAATGGAAAGATGGAGACCCAGGTCGGGTAGCCCAATTAAGCTAGGTTAATTTAACCAGACAGGGAGGAGTGATAAGAAATGACAGAGGAAATTTGCCCGGCATGCGGTTGCACTATTGCTGTTGATGCCTACGAGAAGGAGGGAGTAAAATACTGCTGCGAGCCCTGCGCCACCAGTGGGCAGTGTGAGTGTGGCTGTTGCAAAATCGTGGAAGAAAAGCAAGAATAATAAAAGGAGGGGGGTGAATCCAGCACCACAACCGCTGCCTGAAAACATGAAATAATATTGTGGACTCCCTGCTTCCTACCACTAAGGCTATGACAGTATGACGGAGGTAAATAGAATGGCTGACGAGGCAAGACTACGCCTCACCGAGACCGTTCACGGTGCCGGTTGAGCTTGCAAAATAGGTCCGGGAGACCTAACTAAAGCATTGTCTGGTTTACCTCTCACCTCTCACCCTAACCTAATTGCGGGTATGGAGAGAGCCGAGGATGCCAGCGTCTACAAGCTAACCGATGACCTGGCTATCATCCAGACCATTGATTTCTTCACGCCTATAGTGGATGATTCCTACTCATTTGGCCAGATTGCCGCCGCCAACGCTCTGAGTGATGTCTACGCTATGGGAGGAAAACCACTAATGGCTATGAACGTCGTCTGCTTCCCGGTAAAGACGATGGATATCTCGATATTGAAGGAAATCCTGGCTGGAGGAGTGGATAAGTTGCATGAGGCAGGCGCAATCCTAGTGGGAGGGCACAGTATAGAAGACCCGGAGCTGAAGTATGGGCTCTCCGTCACCGGTACCATCCACCCAACAAAAGTAGTCCTCAATACCAGTGCCAAGGTAGGCGACAGGCTAATCCTGACTAAACCGCTAGGTACTGGAATAATATGTACTGCTTT
>SDBT01010231.1_pt1 | contig 15172 bp, 39 predicted proteins | sample 2277101 | NCBI WGS metagenome assembly SDBT01 (sample SAMN10404973, study PRJNA504765) | marine sediment metagenome | isolation source: marine sediment core GS10_PC15, 103 cmbsf | place: Arctic Ocean: Southern Knipovich Ridge | collected 2010 | reverse complement strand
TCTCAACATCCCCACAGTGCGTCCCACCAGCATCGGCAATTATATATGTCATTTATGATCCTTACACGGGGTCCAGTTTCTATCTAATATCGTCTTGCCATTTATTTTTATGATTAGTTTTTTGTCACTGTTAACAATAATCATTTGTTTGGGTTCCATCTCCCCTCCATATCTTTTCTAAAGATTTATTTAACAATCCTGCTTTTTTTATAAATCTAACCGCATTACCTAATTTTATATATTTCCCCAATGGTGTAACCCAGTATTCCCCCCTCTTAACAATCAACCCATCATTAACGGCTCGATAACCATCAATAGTATGTTTCGGCATTTTAATAAACATTTTAACCCTCCTTTAAAACTCAGTCCCCCGAAAAAAATAATCAGATAAAATTTCCAATATCATTGTTCTTGTCTCTATATGAATATTTATATCTTTAAAATTTTTATTAAACCAACCCCATTCCCGCAAAGATTTCGGGAATTTGCCCTCATAAGCCCTTGATGCACCAAGCCAATCTGCAACCATCTCTTTTACTGCGTTTATCGGCATTGGGATGGGCAGATTATCCGGGTATGATGGAATACATCTATTATGCCCTGTCCTTGGTACCCAATATTCCCAATGATGTTCATGCCTATTTTGATGCCGAATCCAACAAGTAACAAATCCCAAACCATCGTCCGCTTTGCCAAAAAACTGTCGTTGATAATGCGGCAATTCACTTGGCATAAACTTAGACCAATCATGTTTAATCAATCTCCATAGCGGAACATCTATTTTTAGACCAGCAACCAATACAAACCATTTATGCTTTAATGTCAAAATAAAGTATTTCATTTCTCCTCCATCTTTTCTTGCAATTCTTTCATTGCTGCATAATAAGCATCTTTAATTTTGCCTGTTTTGATCATTTTTTCTTCTGCCTGTCTTTCTACTCTTTCAATAAAATCATTTATAATCCGTTTGCCAACTTCCCTTGCTACCTCTTTAAACATTACCCCTCCATTATTTCTTTCACTTCGTTAAAATCCTCTAATGTATGGATCTCTTTACCGTTTGTTGTTATCGAGCCTGCATAAGTATCGATCCAGTGTTTAATAAAATATTTTGAATCCATTACTATAAGCCCATTTTCACACCCGCCCCTACCATAAGACCTAACCACATTTAATTTCTTATCCTTCAATAAATTTATACATTTATCCACATGCTTATCCGTAATCATTGGACAGTTGGGCATTAGTATTACTATAATACTACGCCATCCATATATCTTGTTACATGCCCATTTCACAGTGTGCTGCAGAGGAATGTGATCTCCAGAAATAAACGGTGGCCGGTAAAGGGTTTCCATTTTACTCTCTAAAAATTCGGCAATATCCGTCACTAAAATTACCCTGTCACAACACTTTTCCAATGTTTGATATGCCCTTGCTCCTAATGAAACACCCCCAATCTCCATCAAGTTTTTAAGAGGCAAGCGTTTACTGCCTTCACGAGCACACACAATCCCAATCACCCTATCTCCCACATCCCAATAAGCTTGGCCTATAAGATCAAAATTCATTTCTCCTCCTTGCAAATTCGATATTGTTGTACTATTTCGTATTTACATTCATCAATCTTTCTAAATTCAACCGGCATAAATTCAATTATATCTTTTTTGGTTTTTTTATTAAACAACACAGAATGCCCATCGGGATATATCACAAACTTATGATCAAACATCGTTTTGTAATTAACGTATCGACCTATAATCTTCTCTTTTTGTTTTAAAAAATCTTGGTGTGCTTCTAATAATAGATTTTTTATTTCATATCCTGTTAGACTCATTTCGCCTCCTTCGTCTTGAAAATCTCAACCCATTCTCATCATACCCCGCTTTAAGCCAATCCGGTGTTTCCATTGTCCAATGCTCACGCCTAGGCTTAGATTTTAAATCTTTTTTACTATGATATTTTTTTGTAAAATCAAGATCAAACATACCCATAATTATCCCTTTCAAAATTCATAGGTAAAACTTTTTTCACCAAATATATTATACCATCTGGGCAATTACGATCAACACAAATTGGGATATCTTTATAAATCTCAAAATCAAACAAATAAATATCTTTCATGTCCTGATTACAGAAAAAGGCATACTCAGCCACATTTGCAGTTTTATCTATTGCATTATTCATCCCTACAAATACTTTTATTCTTCTATCAATATCCATACCTTACTCCCATCTCCTTTACCTTCTTACACAATCCAGAATCAACCACCTCTAATTCAGCCCAACTTGTAGGTATATGAAGGATTGAGTTTATGTCTTTAGGAACATCTGGTTTTATATCCAACATTCCCGTAATTCCCTGTGCGAAACCAAGATTTCTTAACAAATCACCAGAATGGTAATCTTCAATCTTGAACCGCCATTTTGCTCTTTTCTCTATCAGTTCATTCCACTTTATCCATGTCCACATTGCTATCGCTAACGGATGGGGACTTGGTGGATTGCCTATACAATCAAACATGAAAGGAAATGCACACCCGCCCAATGTATACGCCGTTGATGCTATCACCTTTAAAGGATGTCTGACCTGATGAATAACTGTGTCGCATGCTACCTTATATTCATTATCACAAATATGCTGCCATGAAACTACCCCGTCCTTACCCAATTCCTGATGTTTCATGTCTACACCAATCTTTTGCAAAAGACGAGACATATACATCGCGCCACTACGGGGATGCGCCACTATCATTCTTGGAGTGCTTTGCCCTTTTGGATCAGAACAAATAGACTCTGTTCTTTCCCCTAATATAAACTTGTTAGGGATATCTTTAAAACAGGGCCGAAATATCGCCTGAATATCTTCCGTCCCCTTAACCAAGAAAAACCCACATTTTTCAAGTAACTGCTCTAAAGAACGTAAATGAAAATAATACACATGAGCCAACTGCAAACTTTTCTTGAAATCCATATCATATTTGAGCAAGTTGCCCGCCCCCGGACATTCTACAAAAAGATGTCCTCTTGGGTGCATTATTTCCCTGACTTTTTTCAACACACTAACAGGATCTAATAAATGCTCAACAACATGAGACATAATCACATATTCTGGTCTTTCATCTATCTTAACAGTATCAATAGTATCAACACTTATATTCAATCCCTTACTCTTACCATACTCTACATACTTGGAATCAAGGTCTATACCTTGCACAGTATGCCCACAGTCTTTACAATGCTGAAGAATGCCCCCTGCACTACATCCTATTTCAAGAATTTGCATCGGCCTATCTTCTTTAACATCCCCGAACATCCGCTTTGCCCTTTCATATTGCCAATCAAAATAAGCATCCAGATCACCTATTTTCTTTTCTACCTCATGCAAATCTCTATAATATTTAACATAAAATTCATCATAGAATTCTTGTGGGTTACGAGAATCAACTTGGATTAACTCACACTTTAAACATACCACTACATCTAATGGCAAACCATATCTATCTTCATTAAACAAAGGTCGAAACTCAGTACCCTCACAAATCGGGCAAGAGATACAATCCGGTGGATATTCCATCATTAACTTTAATACCTTATCCCTCACATTCATCATTACCCTCCCTTAATCTATGTCAAAGTTTCTATCACCACACTTGGGACAAACAGCCTCAGCTCTTACCTTTTCCCAACTTTTATATGTCCACCATTTCATATTACGAAAACTTTTCCAATTCTTTATAAATTCCACCCCTAACCACTCCCAAGAAAATACTTGGTTTTCAGTAACCGTATATATGTCTGGGCGGTTTCCAATCTTAACCTTAAAATTTGTTTGGTCAACAACTTTTTTCCTTTTACGAACCTTGACTTTCACAGTATGTTCAGTTATGTCATTGATAATCCAATCATCAATTACTTTCCACCTCGGCACCCATAGCCATCTTACATCACCCAACATTCTCGATATAGGATTATAACCAATACTAAATCCAAGTTTCCGCCAAGACTTTTTATATGACTTCCACCTAAACCCCAGCCGTAAATTCCAAAAATCATCTTGTTGCCAACCGCAACTATCACAATGTAAAAATGCCATTATTCCTCCCTATACCCTGGTTCATTTCTGAGATAACATTTACCATACGGAGTATCCAAATATGGTGCTCCATCAGCATCATGCCTTACGTTCATACCCATATTTTTTAAATCTTTGTCCGTATATGAACTTCTAGCTATTGCTCTTGGTCGTATTGGATTTGCCGTGTCGGTGACGCTATAACTGCCAATTATTTCAAACAGTTTTGACTCTTGTTCGCCATCATATATAAAGGTTGAACCAAAAACATAAACTCCAGTAGCACTAAACCGACCAGTAATTTCTGATATACTTTGAATATCTAAATTAAATCCCGTGCCATATGTAGGAGGTTGGATTGCCGTTAATTCAATCGCCGCCTCGATTTTCCCCAATAAAGCCTTTTCTAAATCTTCTTCAGACAAGGGTGTGCCCAAAGGTATTACACCACTCAACTTACGCCACTCCTTCCCTTTTATACTTGCCATTGCCTTGCCCTCCATTCTTTTATTAATTTGGGTTTCCATTGTCCTGTATATCTATCAGGTTCGACCTTCTCAACGAGTTTTTTGTTTGCGGGAGGATAAATACGCAAACAGGCTAAATCAAGAGTTTCAATACAATCATCGTGTGCCAAGCGAGGACCGATATTTGTAGTTTGAAATATTAACTCTTGCATATTTTCTCGAAAATGAATCTTCCCGGAAGTAAACCGATCATTTAATCTCGCATAAATCCTACTCAATTTAGCTCCTTTACCCGCGGGTTTTTCCGACCCGGCTTTCATATCCCAACGATCATATAAAAAACTCCCCACCCTGCTACGTTCAGCATTAAAAGACTGAAAGAAACTTCGTGTCATTGCCACATCTTCTACCGTTCCGCCCTCAGCATGATATTTATCGTAAAACCTAGCATATATATCAATCACACCCTCTTTATCAGTTACCCTATTTTGCTGATCCCTCAACGCCAATATTGGAATACTTTTATGAAGTGCATATTCCAACACATAAACATTCGTTTCGTTATCATACGCTATCGCCATAACACAATTAGAATCGGCTGTCTCCGTATCTATATCGGTTGCTGGATCTGAACCAATCCATGTATTAACCTCAATCTTATTCCCCTCCTCAACAATATAATTTTTACCATCTTCATGTAAATAGTGACCTTTCCAAAACTTTATATGGTTTCTCGTCCATTTTCTTTCTTCATCAGACTGCACCTCAAGTTCATATTCCTGGTAATAAAGAGCGAGTTTTTCTCTTGCCTCATATTCAGCCCTTTTCTTATCCAGCACAAATCTAGACATGCGCCCTTTCCACAAAACACCGCCGGGCATATCCGGTTGTGTGGATTTCCATGTCAAGATTTTCCAAGGAAATTCTTTAATCTTCTTAGAGTCCCCTTTTATCTTTTCCCAATCATCTAAAAGATTCTGTATCAAAGAATCGCCATGTACAGGAGTTCCTATTAGAAATAATCTCGCTCCTTTTTTATTTATTTCAATTGCGGGAATAATACTTGCCAATAATTTTTTTTTCAGTCCCTCTCTTGCTTGAAACGTCTTAGTGTTTTCCTCATTCTCAAAATCATCTCCAAATACCCTAAAAAACCTTATTGCTCCTTCTTCCATTGTAGCTTCTGTTTTACCCCTAATGTTTTTTAAATTTGACGAAGAAAGAAGCCGATCATTATATTTCGTTGTTATATCTTCTTGATTCCACGGGGTCCCCTGAAAACCCGTTTCTCCACCAAAATAATGTAATATATATGGACTCTGCCTTAGAAATTTGCTGATATACTTTATATTGTCAATAGAATCACTTTGGCTCTTAGATACCCAGGCATAAAAACGAGGCGTTCTTTCCTCAGCTTTCCTCTCCCAAAAATCCCGTAATTCACTCGTCGTTGCATATTTAGCAAAAGTTCCCATTGCTTCTTTGTGATAGCTAAAATCATGGACTATACTACATTTTATAAGGGTCGTTTTTATATGGTCACGTGGGAGAATAATCGCACACGGTTTCTGACTATCTGAATCAATCTCATCCGCTATCACCTGTTGATATGAAGCAGGCGGATTCTTCAAAAAATCGCCGGGAAGGAAGGCTCTTCCGTAAACGAGCAAATTCTTATAGGCTTTTACCAATAATCTTTCTTGAGGAGTTACCGCATCAAGATTCATCTTCGTCCTTATCATCATCACCACTCGGCAATTGTGTCGTTTCCGCATTTTCAAGCTGTTTCGGTGAAAACCCTTCAAAAATCCCACCGAGCGTTGTTGTTACCCTTTGTGCTTCTCCATGCGTGCCTATTATATCCCCCAATTTCTCATTGACCTTATACCTGAAATCTTCATTTTTAGACCCCTTGAATAATTCAAGATAATTCTGCATTATCTTTTTATGATCAATGCCCAAACCGGTTGCAATTTTTCTTACATCTTCCGCGATTTTATCCATGATGCGCTCCTGCTTTAATAACAAAATTGTCCTGTGTCGTATAGTCTTTGAATTTTGTGATTTATATATTTCTTTATACATCTTAATCGGATTGCAACCAGTTGAAACTCTTAAACAAAACAGTATTTCATTTGTAGAGAGCTCCGTCCGTTGGATTACTCTATCCTTGAAATTCAATTGCTTTGACTTGTATGAGAGTAGGTATCTACCGGATGAATATTCACGAAGGGTTAAATCGGTGTCCATCTTATAAACAGGATTCTGGACAAAAGTGCCAACAATTGTACGACAAGTACCCGTTGTCCTTCCATCGGGCAATTTGCGAACAACGTCTTTTTGGTGTAGAAGTTGAACTATACGCCGGTAATCAAGGTGGGATTCTTTTATGTCGGGATCATCTGACCATGCCCAATCACCCTTCTTTGCCTTACGCCAATCTTGTTGAACAATCGGCACAGCCCCGGACTTCTCCATGTGGTACTCCTGATATTCGTCCAAATTATCAAAAACAGGATATTCTATTCCGCTAATGGTTCCACTTTCCATGTGGGTAAATCCTCCAGTTATATCAGGTAAATACAACTTTTGGGAAATATATAATGATTATTTCTTTAAATGCAAGTAAAAGGTATGATAATTCGACACTTTTTACATAAAGTGGTGAGAATTTGGTCAGTTTTGGTAGGATTTTTACAAACGGCCTGTATTTTTGGCATATTCAACAATATATGATATATTTGTAATAATAGTATTCTCTCCCCAACTACCTTTTCCTCCATTTTGGGTTGAATTATATTTAACAGTAATTACATCATAACTATCTAAAAAATCATTCAACTCTTTTTCTAATTCTCTAGTTTTACTTGGTGTCTCATCGCCATACGCAGAAAATGTAAATACTTTAAATGCCATTATTTTCAATCTCCATTTTACATTTAGGACAAATTGAATATATTTCTTTTTTTTTACAATCATGTTTTGCTATCTCAAATCCTGTTAATGCTTCCGACATTGCACTTACTATATCCGTTTCAATTGAATTTGCAATGACACCGGTTTCTTTATTGTCCCAGATTGTACATATAAAGTGGTTTTCTTTTTTATTATACTCAATACTAAAATTATTATTACGCAATTTATCAAAATAATGGGAAAAAATTATAAGCTGATTCTCTAAACTCCAACTCATATCTTCCCCTTCTTAAATACTTTTTTCCACCAAGGAACGGGATAGAGCATTTCAGCATATAGTTTATCGTACTTTATCCTTTCTTCTTCATACTTTATTTTCATCTCGTCAGATTCTCTTTGATATTTTAACATCAAATCTGGTGGTATAGGCCCAACTGCTTCTACACCATGACGAGAAATAATTGCCCCCGTAGATAATGGGGGATTCCAAGTAATTTCCATCTCGGTTAAAAATTCATCTTTTTTCATATCTCTCCCTATAAACCTCTTTTAATTTGCCCAAATGATATATTCTACGAAGTTGATCTTCTATCTTTCCATCTTTTTTATCAAAATATTTGTCTAGTATAGGTTCTAATATAAATTTAAATACAAGAAGACCCGCTACTACACCAATCAATGCGCCTATTCCTATTGCTAATACGGTTTCCATTATATCTCCCCCTCTGCAACAACAATTGACTTGGCAGACCGTTTTTTATCTTCCATATCACAAAGAGTCCCCCATTTCCTTGTAATCGCCCTAAAAGATTCGTCCTTAGTTTTAAATCTTTTTGTTTGATAAGGACCAATATATAATTCACCAATATATCCCTTAATAGTTATCCACCAAAATTTTGATTTATACCGTGCCACATATTCCCCACAAGGAAGCTTGATTATTTTATATTTCATATCTTTCCCTTAAATCTTTTACTGGAAACGAATATTTTTTTTGTACATATCTTCTATCTTGGGAGTAGGGTCAATCTTCTCTAATATTGGATGCAATATATATTTCCATATAAGTTCAGCTACTATAATACCACACACAAAAGCAATAATAATGCCTATCATATAAATAATTATCATATCTTCTCCCTTAGACCTTCCGGCAGAAACGTTCTTGCTGCCAGATGGTAATATTCATCCATATCATTCTTTGGTACATCTAATATACCTGCTATCTTTTGCAATAACTTCAAATCCTTGGGTGCGCATGAAACCCCCTTTTCCACACGCACCCAATTACCGGGATCTGCCCCTATTTCCTTGCAAAATTTGCGTAATTTAATACCCTTGACCTTACGCCCGTTCCTTGTAAATTCTCCGAATGTCATTTTAATACCCCGAAGCAATCATATCAATTTCCATTGCTTCTGTTCTATGCTGAGTTAGTTCTTCATCGGGACATACTAAATTATAAAGATAAGTATATTTCACCCATTTTCGGTCTTTACATATAAATATTATGGGGCTAATACAAGTTTCAACCATAATCCATAAAATAGGAATCCATATTATACTTGAAACTGCCATTACCATAAAACTCAAAATAAAAGGCCCCTTTAATCCAATATTATAAACATACGCACCACCAAAAACAAGTGCCAACCAACACGATACAATTAATAATCGTTTTATTTCTTTTTTATATATATTCATTTATCTCCCTAATTCTTATGATGTTCTTTTATAAATCTAAGCAATCCCCATAAATACATGTTGCCCCTTTTCCAATACCATGTCCTAAACGCTAACATACATTCTGGTTTGCCTATCCAATATATTATTTTTCTAATGACGGATTCCGATCTGGCTCCTCCCTTACAGACCCATCTATAAAATCATAGAACTTCTTTGCAGTATCAACAATGTCATTAGAATTGTTCCCGCTATCCCGACCCACTCCTTCGTGATACCTTAAAGCAAAACTTAAAGCCTCATGTCTTGAATCATCCATATTTACCTCCTTTTATGACTTGCCATGCTATTCTTAGCCTATCCATTAGTTTACACCTAGACACATCATCAAAAAATTCACTATAAGGGTGCCAATATATCTTACGAGCCAACGGGTATGATCTTGCAATCTCACTGACAACATCAATGCTTGCCCAAGCAGATAGCCCCCGTTCAAATTCCTGTATAATTTGACGTTTATTCAACGGCATAATAATGTCGTCTTTCATAATACCTTCAATTTACATTCTGATAAAAATAAATAAAATTGGCCCGACGTATATACATTCATTCCGCCATCGCCACGAGGTGTTGATAATATTTCGTGTCTTTGCATCCATCGAGTAACCTCGTTCCCCTGAAGATACTCTATCCTAACTTTATCTTTTTTCGTGGGATAACGACCTACTTGATCTACAAACCCCGCCATCGTTTTTACTAGTTGCTGCCCATTCAATAAATCACCATAAGCATTACTTCCATCTTGATATGCTTTGACATTAGGCTTAACCCCTAACACACAAGAAAGTAAAATAGCAAATTTATGTTCTTCTAATCTCTCAGCATGATAACGCAGAACATTCGGATCTTTTTTATAGTCAATGTATATAAAGGAAGATGCCCCAACCCTGCTTAAAGTTTTAAATATTTGCATATCATCATAATAAGAATTAGGTTTTGCAGTATCTAACCACCCCTTTATCCAATGATAATTCTCTTTAAACCACACCATTGGATCTTTAAATTTACGTCCTGACGAACACGGTATTATTGATCCTGGCGGCAATACTAGAATACCGGCAGTGACCGCAGCCGATATTGTCATAAAGTCTCTACGTTTCATTTTTTCCCTCGCTCTCCAAACTTCTTAGTACAATTCTGTATTGTTCCGGGAACAATATTAACATGCGTTCTATAATACGATAACTCATCTCGTTCATTCTTATCAATTCATCAAATACCTTTTCCGACCTATCCAATAACTCATGCATTTCTGTCATTCCCCAACCCCGTTCATAATACCTTCAATTTACATTCTGATAAAAATAAATAAAATTGGCCCGGTATATATGTATTCATTTTTTTCCTCTTGGCAAATTCCTTATACCAAATAATGCCCCGCAGCCTATAATCCACCATAGCGTCTCCTTTTATCTCGTTGTCGTGTCTTCTCCTTTTTATACGCATCACACACTTTATCATACTCTTTCTTTACCTTTACATCAAATAACTTCGCCTTCTCTGCCGTCCAATTTGGATCTATCCGTAAATGTATCTGTATCTGATTATTCTTAAAATATAATGTTATTGTCCAGCAAGCTTGGGTGTTATATAACTCCATACCCACAACCTTACTCAAATTCACTACACTGCCCTCGCTAAACTTGTAAATCATATCACACACCATTCTTCATGGATTAATACTCTCTTTATTTTACTGCCGCCGTTCTGTCTATGCTCCTTTACTGCTTCCCGAAAGCATGTACAACATATTAATTCAGGTTCTAATGTATCTGTTAATATTACATAACCAAATTGCATCCTGTCTTCACACCATCTAACCCCGTGACCACAAGAAGCCCTTAATATGTTAGTCCTGCTCATTTACATCCCCCTCAATAAAGATTTGTCATCTATTGATTTGATATCCACTTCATAGCCATCCCGTTCTATTAGTAAATTCTTCCTTTTCTCTGCGTCTTCATACTTAGTCCAATATGAATCTACTTCCCGTCCATAATCCCTCAAACTTGGCCAGCCCTCTACTATGTAAATCTTCTTCGTCATTGCTCTCACCTCACTTCAATTGATCTTTGTCGTTTATCAAACTTGTGGCCACTATTGCCTTCACATCAGTATATCCCTCCCAGCCACTATACTCCAATAGATTCATTCTTTTCCTCGCATCCTTACGCCTGCTCCAATACGAATCTATATACCGTCTTTCATCCATACTATCTGAATATACTTTAACTACATATATTTTCTTCACTGCTCTCCCTTATTTATTTATAATCTATCCCCATAACTACTAGTATCACCGCATTTTCTACAGACCTTATCATAGTTCTTAAAAAAACTAAAAAAACTAAAAAAACTAAAAAAACCACTCGCTGGTCTCCATACATGATCTATACCATCATGGTCACATAATCTGGTCTCACATTCTAAATCGAATACCTTTTTCCCGGTATATCTATCATACTCAGCGCGTTCAATGTTTATCATCTTCCAACCGCATTTACTACAAAATATATGTTCTTCCATGACCTATCTCCTTGTTATTCATAAGTGCATATTGAATATAATTCATTTACTCGGCCCACTCCCAATTCTTCTTCATCAGCTGCCATAATAAATAAATCATACCCCACAAAGATAATAGAAAAAACGTAACTAGGGCAATACTACCAAAATATTGCGCCACAAGAGGATAATTATGCCATTCAGCATCAGACCTTAAAAGATAATTTACTAAATGAAAACTCCCCTCCCCATATAATAAAAAAACACCAATCTCCAATACCTTTAAACCGGTGAACTTTAATACTCTCATATTCCCTCTTAACTGATTTGTATTCTTTATAATACATATTTTGGATATGAAAATTCTATCCATCCCTCAGACAACGTCACTTGTAAACGTATACCATTACATCGATCACAAATATATAATTTATAATCGCTTTTAATAACACATTTATATTTAGTGTTGTAACAATAAGGACAAAAAAAATCTTTAAGTATCTGATCGGGCTTTAATCCCGTTGGAATTTCATAAAATCTTGCCACAATTTGTAGTTCCTTATTTTCTCTACATCTGTATTGAATATACAGAACATTGTCGTAAAATACAATAGTATCTAAAAATATTATTACTTTGGTGGAGGGGGGGGGAACAATAAAAACTGGCCCGTATGTTGGCTACTCTTTTCTCCTACTTCCAACTTGCGTATTCATCGTACAGATCCGACTTCGTGTTTAATATGCGCCCTCGGATCAACAAGGCATAACCAGATAGACATAATGTAATATATAATAACGTTGTAATCAAGTACAATAACATAATATAAATAATATTTTGGTGGAGGGGGCTATCATATAAAGGCGTACCGGCATAAATGGGTTTCGGTTATATAAAAGTTGCGTTGAGTTTCATTCCTATTGAAATACTTTGCTCATTAACTACCTTGTCCTGGCTGTGATACGCCTTGTTTAACTACTGTTACATAACTGTTATTATGTAAACTATGTTGTAAATATTGGACTTAGGTCATGTAATTGGGGTGATATTGGTAATTGTGTCAATATGTCATATAAATAGGGGTATTAGCAGGGAGTATAAGCACAGGATATTAACAGGAGTGTTCCTGATTTGACCTTGATTGGTCAGATATTGAATGGGTATAAGTGATTGATAAATAAGAGGATAGATACTAAAAAAATAAAGTTAAACTAATGCTCTAAGTCCAATCAAACCACATATCAACTACACATAAGTGTGTATGGTTTATAATCCAATGCAAAGTTACCAGCGGCGAGGGCGATTCCGAGTGAGCCCAGTGCTGATGAAAACCATATAAATGAAGATAATTCAGGTATGAATTGACTAATACACCAGCCAATCGTTGCAATAAGCGAGAACGAATAAAAAACATATTTGATGGATTTGAAAATATTATAAATCTTCATATTATTATTCTCGGCTTCTAATTCTATTCTATCACACATTGGGTTATATTCCCTTATAAGGAAGTAATTCTTCATCATTTTGGATTGTTACATCTTGTTTTCATCGCATTGCGTACTGTTCTTAGTTGATTAACCTGCTTATAAATGGCATAAATTCGTTTGTAATGTTCATGTTTCAAACTATGTGGTAGAGTCCGTATAAAGACGAATTCATCTTGATTAAGTAAGAAGATGTTACATTCAATAGCTTTAATCGCCTTTTTCAAATTGGTGTCTAAATTGTTCATCTTATCAATAAGATTAATATAAAAAGAGTCACATGCAAGTTTGACTTTAAATAACAATGATTCTTGATTAACAATGATTACTAATTAAGAATGATTCTTAATTTGATGTTTATAGGCTGTTATAAGTACATCTATAAAATAAGTATTGACAAATAGAATATATTGTTTATATTACTCTTGACATTTAAATAAAGGGAGAAAATAAAATGGGCCGAACAGAATATCGCCAAGTGTTTTTTGCGAAAAGAGAAGATAGCGGGACATTGTACTTTGTGACCTATCTTAATGGTCCCGGATGGTATAATTGTGAGAATAAAACAATCCTGGGTAGTTACCATCTATTGGAATTCTTAGATGCTTTACATGAAATTGAATTTATTGAAAAAGTCAAACCGAACACAGAAAGAATACCGTATTCAACTCTTTTAAGTTATGCGCCAGTTGGCATTGAAATTGCAAGAAAAGTATTTAGTGCAATTAAATAAAGGGAGAAAAGAAATGCGAACAATAAGAAACACAGAACTTTTCAATGAACTAAAAGAAAACCCCGGCTTGGACACTCTTTTCTATTTTTATGAAGTCCCCGGATATCCCGGAAGCAAAGAACCTGAAATTAAGGACTCTGAAATTCCCGTCTTCGCTGGCGGTCTTGACCATATCGACGTGAAAGAAAAAGGCGTCTATTTTCACGATATCGGTTCCAACGACCGTGATAATTCGTTTGTCATAAGAAAAAGAAGATAAAATGAGACAAGATTAATTGCAAAAATTAATTAAGGGAGAAAGAAATGAAACACAAGAAAGCAACATTGAAGAACAAAACAGAAAAGTCGCCCGTAAAGCCAAGGGGGCGCAGTAAATATGCTTTGAAAAAAAGCCAACAAAAAAAAGGTAAACGCTCTCCAAACTCGCCCATTCAGTTTGAAAGAGAGACAAAAACATGATTAAGCTGAAGAAATATTACGTCTATGTATGTCCCGGACACATTAGATACTTTGATGATTTGGACGAGGCTCAGGAATACGCTAAGTACTATGATGTTAAAGTAAGGGAAATATATTAATGGAAGATAATGAATATATAGGGAGGATGTAATCGTGTACATCAACGCACACAAAGCCGCTAGACTGCGCAAGAAAGACAAGTGTAAGCTTGTCATGTCTAAAACAAAGCACTTCGATGGCCTTACAATGAGCGTAGTGTCTAAAAAGGAATTTGAAAAACATGCCAAAGACTGGCTTAAACATGATAATGTTATGGCAATCTGGGAAGGTGAGAGCAACATAATTATCGCTTACAAATATCCTGGCAAGATGGGCCTACATCAGATCAAAAGGAGTGTATTGTGAATATTAACCAAGCAAGAGACAAATACGGGGAATTATTAATTATTATTTACTGGCACGGGAGAGGAACATCTATAAAAGAAAACATCAAAGAAATCGAACAAGAAAAAGCGGAAATTGAAAAAAAGTTAAACAATAAAGAATATTCGCCGGAAACAAACAGTCGAGGGAATATTGTTGATCGTGGTTTTTTAATGGATATTGACCGTTATCAATTCGATTTCAAATGGTGCTCTTTAAAAAAAGGCTGGATACAATATGACACTAAACTGACGTTAGTCTAAACTAAGGAGGAATAATATGTGTCAATTTAAATCAGCAATTGTGCTAAAAAACGGAGATGTACTACACCTAGATGGTGTAGATTCTCACGAAGACATAATGGAA
>SDBT01010230.1_pt1 | contig 15173 bp, 16 predicted proteins | sample 2277101 | NCBI WGS metagenome assembly SDBT01 (sample SAMN10404973, study PRJNA504765) | marine sediment metagenome | isolation source: marine sediment core GS10_PC15, 103 cmbsf | place: Arctic Ocean: Southern Knipovich Ridge | collected 2010 | reverse complement strand
GCTCCAGGTTGAGAAAGCGCTCAAAGACCAGCTTATTTTCAATAGGGTCAACCTCGGTGATACCCAGGCAGTGCAGGACAATGCTGGCAGCCGCACTACCTCTAACCCCGAAAAGGATATTTTTCTTCCTGGCGAAGGAAATGATATCCCAGACGACAAGGAAATAGTTAGCAAACTGGGTCTGCTTGATTACCTCCAGTTCATAGGCAAGTCGTTGCTCTATCTCTGAGGTAAGCTTGGGGTAGTATTGAGGCAGGCCCTGCTGACAGAGGTCAGCCAAGAACCGGTCGGCAGTTTTGCCTTCAGGTAGCTCTATCTCAGGGAGGTAAAGGCGCCCAAATTCAAGCTCCAGGTTACACATTTCAGCAATGCGCTCGGTGTTTTCCAACGCCTGAGGAATATCCTTAAACAGCTCAGCCATCTCCTCGGCGCTCTTGAGATAGAAGAAATCACCGGCCATCTTCATTCTCTTGTCATCATAGATAGTAGCGTTGGCCCCGATACATAGCAGCAGGTCATGGGCTGAGGCATCCTCCCGGTTGACATAGTGAGTATCATTAGTAGCTACCAGTGGAATACCCAGCTCACTGCTCATAGAGATAAGACCCCGGTTTATTTGCTCCAGCTCAGGCATGGGATGCCTTAGTATTTCCAGATAGAAATCAGTAAAGGTTTGCTGATACCATAAGGCAGCCTGTTTTGCTTCCTGGAGACGGCCTTCTAGAACAAGCCGGGGGACTTCCCCGCTAGGACAGGCGGAGAGAGCGATAAGACCATCGTGATACTGCTCAAGAAGCTCTTTATCCACCCTCGGCTTATAGTAGAAACCCTCAAGCTGTGCCTTGGTGGTAAGCTGGATTAGGTTGCGGTATCCTGTATAGTTTTTGGCTAGTAGCACAAGGTGATAGTTATTTTTATCGCTGGCATCGCGGCTGAAGCGGCTATTTTTCGCCAGATAAATTTCACAGCCGATAATGGGCTTTATCCCTGCCTCTTTAGCTGCTAGATAGAACTGAATAGCGCCATACATAACACCGTGGTCGGTTATCGCTAGGCTGTCCATCTCCAGCTCTTTGGCCCGTGCCACCAGTTGGGGGATACCACTCATGCCATCAAGCAGGCTATACTCGGTATGGATATGAAGATGAGTGAACATATGGCACCTTTCTAGTCGTGGAATTCGGTATTATTATAGCACAGGGTTTAGCACGGGGTTTACTGCAGCCATTTGGGCTCTCTATCCCACCGGTGCTTCTTAAGCTCGGCTAACAGGCTTTGAGATAAACCTTTGCCATCACCAGTACCTATATTCGCCCTCACATGTTCCCTCTTCCGCATACCTGGAATGGTAGTGCTGATACTCTTGTTACTGAGTACAAATCTTAAAGCCATCTCTGTGATACTCATTCCCTGGGGGACTAACGCTTGCAGGCGCTCAGCGTGTTCAACACTAGCTTTAAGATTTTTCGGCGCAAAGTAGAAACTTCTCCAGTCATCTTTGGGAAACTCGGTATCCTTGGTAATGACACCGGTCAAATTACCCTCATCAAAGGGCACCCTGGCGATAATCCCGATATTCAGTTTTTCACAGAGAGGGAATAGTTTGTCTTCAGGTGCCTGGTCGAAGATGTTATAAATAACTTGTACCGCATCGATAAGACCAGTCTCAAGAGTTTTAAGACTATTATTCGGTTCCCACCGGTTAATACTGATACCGATAGCCCGTATCTTCCCATCCCTTTTTAGCTTTTCCACTTCCTTCTGCCACCGCTCGTCAGAGACCCAATCGTCTTCCCAGGCGTGAAACTGCATTAAATCTATGGTTTCAACCCCCAGATTTGCCAAACTCTTTTCCGTGTACTCAACTATATGTGCCGGCGGGAAGCAGTCATCAAGAGTAGAGCCTTTTTTAGGTGGCCAGACAAAGTCTTTGGTTGGTATCTTGGTGGCGATATACAACTTTCCTTCAGGGTACCTTTTCAGAAGATTACCTAAAAGCTTTTCGCTCTTCCCTTTTCCGTAAATCCAGGCGGTATCAAAAAAATTGCAGCCCAGTTCTACCGCCAGGTCAAGGGAACGCTCAGATTCTCGGTCATCTGAGCCACTCCAGTCCCCCATCCCCCACATACCATAGCCTATCTCGGACACCTTCCATCCGGTACGACCGAATATTCTATACTCCATGCTGCCCTCCTTTTCCTGTATAGTTTAACACACTAGTCTCTCAGACGGAATCAAGTTTTTAGCCTCTAGCGGTAAATTAGAATACTATCTCTTTTCGCTCTGAGGGTGTAAAATCAGGATATTAATGATTGGGAAACAAAATTGAAAATTCTAGCTATTGTGGCTAAATGGTTATTTATCCTCTCTCTACCGGTTCTACTGCTGACAGCCAGTATCGGCTGGGCGGTAAGTAGCTCCTGGCTGTATAAATCTGGCTTCGAGAGATATGATGTCAGCCGGACTAGCGGCCTGGCTGAGTCAGAACTGGAGAAAGCAGCCAGCGGGCTGATTAGCTATTTTAACTCGGCTGAGGAGTATATTAGCCTGACGGTGGAGAAGGACGGTGAGCCATTTGAGCTATTCAAGCAGCGGGAGGTGGCTCACCTCAAGGATGTCAAGGGACTGATTCGGCTGGACTACCAAGTTCTGCTGGGGACTCTGGTTTATGTCCTGGCTTATGCCGGGGTTAGTCTCTTCTGGCGCAGGGACTGGCGAAGGCTGGCACGGGGGGTAGCTGCTGGCAGTGGCCTAACCCTTATCTTGATACTGGCTCTGGGATTAAGCGCACTGCTCAATTTCGACCAGCTATTCTTACAGTTTCACCTTATCAGCTTTGCCAATGAGCTATGGATGCTTGACCCGACCAGGGACTATCTAATTATGCTCTTCCCACAGGGCTTCTGGTATGACGCCGCTCTATTCTGTGCTGGCATCACCGCCGGGCTGGCGATAATTCTAGGTGGGGTAGCTGGGGGTTATCTGTGGATTAGCAGAAGTAGCGTTAAATCTTAATATATAAAGACCGCTAAGAAAGTCTCCGCAATGTAGCAGAGAATTCGAACTTTCGGGATGCGTGTTTGCTTGTGGCGCCGGGGTGAACTACGAAGTCAACCGGTCAACTAGTTCTGTAAAGAAGAGGCAGCAAGAGATACATGACCAGCCCGTAGACTGCACCAAAGAAAACTAGCATAGTCAAAGGCACGGTAATTTTCAATCGTTTATATTGTTTGTCATTGCAGCAGGAACGTCTTCGCCTGACGGAAAGCCAGGAGGCAAGGGCCACAATGACTAAGCCGAGGATGATACCATAAATCCTAAATCTGCCCAGGCTCACTAATGTGGCGGCCAGGCTCCCGGTCAGGCCAATGGCGATGGCCACTGCTGGCAACAGGCAGCATACAGTGCCAATCAACCCTCCTGTAGCTCCCTGGCCCGCAAATGCCAGCCTATTCTTTATTCCTAAATTACCGAGTGTCTGACCCTGGGGTGAATCCCCAACCGCTCGACTTTCGGATATTTTCATATGATACTCCCCTGTCAGAGTTCAGTTACCGTGGTAACCCTGTCGCCGCGCTTTTCAATAGCCTCAACGATGGCATCGGGGGTTGTCTGTACTGGGTCGTAGGTAACGATCACTCTCTTGATTCTCTGATTGTCGAACTTCACGTCCATCACACCAGGTACACTTTTGGCACTAGCCTCGACCCGAGGCCAACAACCTGTTCAGGTTATGGTAGAAACCTCTAAAGCAACCTTGCTGAGGGCGGAGTTACCCTCAATACTGCTCCCACTCTCCTGTTGAGCAGTTGAAGAACTGCTACAGGCTGTGAGTGTCAAACTCAGAAAGGCAATGGTAAGAAGGGTAAACATTGACTTCATTCGGAAACCTCCACACATTATTCCACGCAGCAGCTACTACTTATATAGCCTCCATAGTTTTTCGTTGCCCTCAGGCTAAAAAGGGCGCATTCCCAAGAGTCCCCCGAAGCGGAGCCCCCATACGACGGCCGCCAGAACCGTGGAGCCAACCAGCACGACTAGACTTCGCTGGCTCCAGAGGGTCCCTCCGTGGAGCCCGTGGCTACGCAATTGTAGATACCAACCCCGGCCTAGAAGAACGACTGTCAAAATTAGGAAGGGTAAGTTGAGCACCCGCAACGCGGGTGCTAAGGCCAGCCCCACCGGCTCCCAGGAGGCCAAGGAAGCCTGGCAACACTCAGCACCAAGGCAGAGATAGTAGCCCGCTAACAGGGAACAAAAATATTTTTTTATAAGGTAATCGTCGCATTAACCCTTCTCCTCTCTCGAAGTTACTCCACGCAGCAGCTCATCTTCGGCTTGCACACTATTGCCGCACCATCGACTGGGCATATCTTGTGACAATGGCAGTCTCCCATGCAATTATCGGGGTTAACGACGACAGCAATTTTCTTAACAGCCAGCGTTTTCTGCTTGCCATTTATGGTTACTGTTACCTCTTTTTCAGGCACCATCTTCATCTCGTAGCAGTCCCCCACACATACCTTGACACACAAGCCACAACCAATGCACCTCTTTTCATCGATATATTCTACGTAGGTAGGAACCCACTGCTTTCCGGATTTTGTCTTTGCTTGGTGCCACTCGCCGACACCTAACTCGTTGCCCAAAACGTCGCAACATGCTTCAACCATTCGCTCACCTCCATACCAGGAAGATTACTTTTTGCCTAGCAGCACCTTCATTTAATTGTTTTCCTAACATCCTTCAGGACTTTGCACCCTTCCAAATTCTTCCCGTATTGCTCGACATGGCTATCTATGATTTCCAATAACGGTAGCACCGTTTCTTTATTCAGGGAACAAACCTTGTTCTTACCATTTTGCTTAGCAATCACAAAACCGCAGTTGATTAAGCAAGCAAGATTATGAGAAACCATACTTTGCTCGATGTCGAGAGCTTTACCGATCTCCGTAGCATTTCTCGGGCCTTTCCTGAGGAGGTCTATGATCCGCAGCCGTGTGTCGTTGGATAGAGCTTTAAAGAAAAGTGTATATGAAATCTTCATCATATGATAACTATATCATATGACTACAAATATGTCAAGTTTTATATATTCTTATCCTGCGCCCTGACAACAGCGATTGGAGCAGTAATTCTGGGGGGAGTGAGTGGGGGGTATTTGTTATTTAGGAGAAGAAGATTAGTAGCCTAAACATATATTCGCAAAGACCATTTACTACAGCAAATCGTTTGTTCTCAGGAAAGCAATAAGCTCTGACCCTGCAACTGCTTCTCCTATCACAACTTGAGTCATCCCTCGAAAGTATTGGAGAACCTCCGCCACTACTTGTGCCTCGGAGAAGCCACGCTTATTCCCCTGTTCATCTGTAGCCGAATACACAAATCCTGATCGGTTTTTTGCTAACGCATCAATAGCGGAACGAACAAAAGGTGTTATTGGAGCGTGTTTACTTATCACGACACCAATTACATCTTTGTCGCCCGCAATAAATAGCGGACCACCAGAATTTCCTGGGTTAAATGCGCTATTTACGACTAAATGCTTCACAACTGAAGTTGTTTCTTCATAGGGTGGTGAATCGTTGAAGCCAGACAGATAGCCTATGGTCAGTAGAGGGGCAGGCCCATTGTAGCCGAGAGGATATCCCCAAGTGGCGACTTGAGTTCCTACTTGGATTTTACCCTCTTCTACAATGCTGAGGCCACCTGTCAGATCATCTTTAGGTATGAGTGCAACTAAATCCCTATGCTGATCTGAAATTAATTTGTTAAAATGGATTTGACGTCCTTCGCTTGATATTCCTATTATGTCACTGGCACTACACCTCTCAACAACGTGCCAATTCGAGATAAAGAGCCCCCTCTTCGTTAAGAATGCTGTCCCCTTTTGCTGTGTTTTAGGACAAACAAGCATATACACTGCTTTCACTGCCGACCGCCCAGTTTCGCCAACTGAGTCCAGCAGCCACCTTGTTGAAACTGGTATTGAATTCTTAGACATCTTATCTACCTCCTCACCCTATTTAGTCTCCCCACCGCCTCATTTTTCTCTCTAATGCCCAGTTTAGTCTTATTGATGGCTTGGCGTAAAAGCTCGATTGACCGGTCATAGGTCTCTCTATCCACCGGGTAGGGGATGCCGTCCTTACCGCCGTGGGCGAAACTGTAGCGGGCGGGGTCGCGGTAGCTGGGGGCAACCCCGTGCACCAGCTCGGAAATCAGGCTCAGGGCACGGATAGTTTTGGCACCAACCCCCGGTAGCCCCAGCAGCTGCTCAAAGTCCTGCGGCTGGCGCTCATAGGTGCTTAACAGAATCCGACTCAGGCTGTCCGGGTGAAGGTCATCGACGGTTAGCTGGTGACGTGAGGGCAGTTCCAGAGTCTTTAATCTTTTTAGCTCCGCCACGATATTCTCGGGCTTCTCACCGGTGGCTATCTCAACGATGGTGGTTCGGGCGGGGTCGGATTCACCAGCCACCAGGTTCAGTACCTGCCCCCTCGTCTCAGAGAGGATGGCAGCATGGGGCTCATTGACAAAGTCGGTTACTTTTTCACCCAGCCAGTGGTAGCGGCGGGCATAGCGAGTAGCCTCGTTCATCCCCTGCTGAATGACTGTCCATGAGCCACCAATAGTGAACAGGAAGGTATGATGGTAAAGCTGGTAGCCGTCCTGAATGGCAGCGCTATCTACCTTAGCTGACATGCGGCTGGCATATACCAGTGGCGCCGCATCGAGTGCCAGAGACTCCCCCCATCTTTCCAGTTCAGACGGAGTCTGCCGCGAGGTTCTGCCCTTGCCGCCAGCAATAAACAAGCCCAGGTCTTTTTCCAGCCCCTTTATCCCTTCTTTAAGGGCACCACACAGGGTAGTGGTAACGCCGCTGGAGTGCCAGTCAAAGCCCAGGATGCAGCCAAAAGCCTGAAACCAGAAGGGGTGTGACAGCCGCCGCAGCATCTCTTCAGCGCCAAAGTCAGCCACGATAACAATCGTGATTTCGCGAGCCAGCTTGACCATGCGGTCAAAAAGCCAGCGAGGCGCTTTACCATAGTGGAGGGGCAGATTAGCAACACCGGTTCTGGTGGGAGTAATAGCGGCTGACATGACACACCCCCTGTCTTATAGCTCCTCAGCTAGCTTATACATGTTTTCATAGGCCTTGCCAAAGTCAGGAGTACCTTCCTTAAGTCTATTTCTCAAGGCATTCATTCTCTCGACAAACTCATGCCGGTCTCTATTCTTTACTAAATCTCCCCATGTTTTTCCTGCCCTCTGGAACAGCTCTTCAATTTCAGTGATATTGGGTAGATTCATTTGTAAGGAGGCATAAAGCTCCGAGTCCTCAGCAAGAACACTCTCTACCAGCGTTAGTAACACTTTGTAGGTAATGCCGCCAATTGCTTTCATCTGTGCTAACTTATCAAGGCTGAGCAAGGTATCAGCGGAAACTATCGCGATGAAATGAGACAGCCCCAGAATAACCGCCATCATCTCATCATGTTCCCGGGGGGTCATTAAAGTAACTTTCGCGCCTCTGGTTTCCAGATACTCCCTGACCTTTTGAGCGAGAGTTTTCTCCTTTTCATCGGTAGGTGTCAGCACAAAGTTCTGATTGACGATACTTCTGGCACCGGGACCAAACACCGGGTGTGTACCCAGCACTAACCCTGTCTTTATATGCTGATGCATGGTCTCCACGGGAAACACCTTGACAGAGGTAATGTCGATAATAACCTGCTCAGGACGTGTATTGGGGCAAACCTGCTCCACAACCTCGGCAAAATTATCTATTGGCACCGAGAGCAAAATCACATCAGCACTCTTCACTGCCTCCACATTAGTGGCAATCTCGACACCCAGTTGCCGCTTGGCTTCCAGTAGTTTCCTCTCGTTTCTCCCCGTTATTATTACCTCGTTGCCCTCTTTTAACAGAAAGTTAGCAAACCACCGCCCCATCTTTCCTGAGCCACCAATTATGGCTACTTTCATGCGTTCTCCCTTATCAGTTTGGGACTATTTTAACCTCATTCGCTAGTTTTTTCCAGTAACCCCATCCCCCTGTGTCCCCCTTCCCCTTAATAAGGAGCAGGGGGAGAAATGTAAAAAGAGGGACTTACGCCCCTCTTAACACCCACTATTTCCTTTAAGATATTTTAATAGAGGTGGTTCTTCCCAATTTTCTTGGTAGAGCAACTGGAAGGGAGTTTAAGAGGGCTACTTTGCTTTAGGATACGAACCCAGCACCTTGACAAAGAGTGAAGTATTCTCCAGGTTCTCCAAAGCCTCCTGAAATACCTTGTCCTCACGATGGCCATCAAAGTCCAGATAGAAATTATATTCCCACGGCTTTTGCCTCGTTGGTCTCGACTCAATCTTGGTTAAATTAATATTTCTGACCGCAAGCTCTTTGAGGGATTGATATAATGCTCCCGGTTTATGCTTTACCGAAAAAACTATCGAGGTTTTATCGTTTCCTGATGGAGGAGAATCGTGCTTCGCCAGGATAAAAAACCTGGTAAAATTATTCGGATTGTCCTCGATTTCCCGGGTTAAAACCTTCATTTCATAGATTTCAGCCGCTCTGGCGCTGGCCACTGCCCCACTACCTGTTGTTCCCATCTCCTTGATTATCTTTACGCTACCAGCGGTATCATAAGTAGGAATCAACTCACAGCTCAACTGTCTGAGAAAGGTCTTACACTGTCCCAGAGCCTGCGGGTGGGAGTAAACTTTCTTGATTAAATCCAGTCGCGCCTGCGGGACACCGATAAGACAGTGGACAACCCGAAGCTCTATTTCACCACACACCTTAAGACTTGAATCCAAAAGCAGGTCATATACCCGACTGATACTTCCCTCCAGTGAATTCTCGGCAGGAACAACCCCGAACTGCACCTCGTCTTGCTCCACTACCTTAAAGACATTGTCCAGGCTTTCACAAGGTTTGAGATGGATAGCAGTCCCGAAGAACTGAAAGGCTGCTTCCTCACTGTAGGCGCCAATCTCACCTTGAAAAGCGACACTTATCCCCTGCACCCTTTTCGATACGGTCACTATCTGCTGATAAATGCTCGCTATATCCTCTTGGCTTATCTTCTCTTCTTGAGCAATGTTTCTCACATTTTCCAGAACTCTCTTTTCTCTTTCCCTGTCCCCAATTTGTTTTCTTTGCCCTATCTTCTCCCCACCTATTTCCTCAGCAATCCTCATCCGCTCAGCGATAAGCTTAACTATCTTGGTATCAACTTCGTCTATTTTCTTCCTTAAATCTTCCAGGCTCATTTTATCACCCTCGAAATTATGCCCGCCCTCATCGCAAAATCGCAGAGGGTTACTGCCATCATTGACTCGACGACAACCACCGCCCGCGGCACGATACAGGCATCGTGCCTTCCCTTAACTGACAGATTACTGCTCATCATCTCCTTGATATTTACCGTCTGCTGGCTCTTAGCAATAGAGGGTGTCGGTTTAATCGCCACCCGGATAACTATTGGCATACCACTACTTATTCCCCCTAAAATACCGCCAGCATTATTGGTCTCTGTAATTATCTTACCATTTTTCATGGTGAAGGGGTCATTATTCTCCGAACCTTTCCTACTGGCAACAGAGAAACCCAAGCCGAATTCAACACCCTTGACGGCGGGGATAGCCAAGATAGCTTTAGCTAGCTCACCATCCAGTGAGTCAAAGACTGGCTCTCCCCAGCCAACCGGTACATTAAGCGCGATTCCTTCTATGATTCCGCCGAGACTGTCACCCTCTTTTTTAACTTCCTCAATGGCTCTAGCCATCTCTTCGGCAGCCTTAAGGTCAGCACACTTTAAAGGATTTTTCTGGATGTTTTCTCTTATTTCCTCAAACCCTTTTGGCTCAGCCTTTATCCCGCCTATTTCAGCAGTATGAGCCAGAATCTCGACATCAATCAGGCTGAGTAGTTTTTTGGCGATAGCGCCACCCATGACAAAAGTCGCCGTGATTCTACCGGAAAATCTACCCCCGCCTCTAAAATCGTTAAATCCCCCGTACTTCATAAAGGCGGTATAGTCAGCCTGACCCGGTCTCGGTAGGAATCTAATTTTCTCATACTCCCTCGAATCTATATCCCGGTTCCATATCACCAGACAGATGGGAGCACCGCTGGTGGTTCCATTGTAGATACCGGAGAGAATCTCCACCTTATCCTCCTCTGCTCTCGCTGTTGCCGCCACACTTCCGCCTGGTTTTCTCTTATCCAGCTCTTTTTGGATATCATCCTCGGTAATAGCTAAACCAGCGGGACAGCCATCAATGATAGCACCCACGCACCTACCGTGACTTTCCCCAAAGCTGGTTATGGTAAACAGCTTGCCGAAACTATTCTCCACTTATCTTCACCTCCCCTCCTAGACCTTTTAATACCTCCCAGAATGCCGGGTATGTTTTGGAGACACACTCAGCATTACTGATTATCGTCTCTCCCACCGCCGAGCCGAGTATGCTGAAAGCCATCGCAATGCGGTGGTCGTCCCTAGAGTCGATAACCGACCCCTTCGGTCTTGAGCCGGTGATGGTTAACCTGTCTCTCTCCTCCCCAACTCTTATACCCATTCTTTCCAGCCCTTCCCTTAAAGTGGAAACCCTGTTTGATTCCTTTATCCGTGCCCGCTCTATGCCAACAAACCGGCTCACTCCGTTTGCCGTCGCGGCGAGAACCGCCACGGTCGGCAGCAGGTCTATGCAGTCGGATAAATCGGCTTGTATCGCTTTTAATGGCGACTTTTTCACGGCAACCGAATCTTTATTTATCTCGACCCAGGCACCCATCTTCCTCAAGAAGTTTAATATCATTTTATCGCCCTGCAAACTTTCTGGATTCAGGCCTTCCACCTCTGTCCCTCCAGACAAAGCCCCCAAAGCGAGGAGGTATGAAGCTGATGACCAATCCCCCTCCACACTGTATTTAGTCGCTTTATATCTTTGCTTCAATGCCTCATATTCGTCAAGCCCTTTAGAGCAGCTTACCGTTATCCCGAACCTCTCTAGGCAGTCCAAGGTCATCAGCACATAGGGTTTTGATTCCAAGGGTGTGGTCAATCTGATTCTCATCCCCTCTTCAGCAAAGGGAGTGATGAATAGTAAAGCTGAGACAAACTGAGAGCTTATGTCACCGGGCAATTCAGCGACTCCACCTTTTAGTTTCCCCCCCTCGACAACTACCGGCGCTACTTCACCCTGGCAAGAACAACTCACCCCCAATTGCCTCAGTGCCTGGACTAATGGTTTGATTGGCCTCTGGGATAAAGAAGGACCAGCAGTTAATCTGCATTTCCCCGGGATTAGTGAGCAGATAGCAGTCATAAATCTCAAGGTAGCGGCAGAATCACCACAGAACAGGTCTGCATCCGGCTCATGGAAATTTCCACCACTGACCCGCCACAAATCCTCTTCCTGACGGACAGCAACCCCAACCTTACTCAACACACTTATGGCAGCTTCGGTATCATCTGAGCTCAGGGGGTGTATTATTTCACTTTCTCCTCTAGCCAAGGCAGCACACATCAAGCCCCGAATGGTGTAGCTTTTCGAGGAGGGTACCCTCACCTTCCCTCTTACTTCACTTTTAGAAATTGAAACCTTCATCTTCTTTCAGTTTCATTATTATTTGCTCAGTCACAGCAGCGATGTCCAGTTTTGCAGTGTCTATCTTAATATCGGCTGCTCGCTCATAAAAAGGCTCCCTGAATCTTAACAGTTCCTCGATTTTTAAGTCTCTGTTGCCTGTCTTAAGAAGAGGCCTTTTACCGCCACCACCTGATACCCTCTCTAGAATCATCTTTGGAGATGCAGTCAGGTAAACTATCGTAGATTCGTTACTCAACCGGTCAATGTTTATTTTATTGAGAACTATCCCTCCCCCACAAGCGATCACCAGGTTTTTCTTCCTTGAGACCTCTTTGGTCACCTCAATCTCCAGCTCTCGAAAAGCTACTTCACTATCATGCTGGAATATCTCCGCTATAGACTTCCCTGCCTTCTGCTCAATCAAGGCATCCAGCTCAATGAACTCCCTGCCCAGCTTTTTCGCTAGAGCCTTACCCACCGCAGTTTTGCCCACCCCCATGAAACCTATTAGCGCGATACTAGTTTTCATGCCTTTAGAGGACCTTAATTACTTCTTCCCGCATCAACTCAACCGGTGCCTTCAAACCAGTCCACTTCTCAAAAACTAAGGCTCCCTGCCAGATAAACATATCAAGTCCGCTTATCGTTTTCGCCCCAACTGCCTCGGCTTCTACCAGCAACCTCGTTTTGACGGGGTTATAGACAGTATCAAAGACAACCAGGCCAGAGCTAAGCAAGTCGGCGGTAAGCGGAGTCTCATCAATATCGGGATACATACCGACACTGGTAGCGTTAACTAAAATATCGGCTTTGCTTAGCGCTCTTGCCAGATTTTCCCTATCCAGTTTCAGGGCTTCAGTTTCTCTTTGGAAAATCTGGGAAATTCTATCCGCCAACTCCCTTGCCTTATTCAATGTCCTATTAAGTATCACCAAATTGGAGCCCCTCTCGGCTAAAATAAACGAGATTGCTCTCGAGGCGCCACCGGCTCCCAGTATGACCACCTTTTTCTCCGTTGGCTCAATACCCCTTTCCAGTAGCGCCTGTAAAAATCCGCTAGCATCAGTATTATAACCGGTTAAAACACCATCATCATTGACTACGGTGTTAACCGCCCCTATCCGCTCAGCGAAACGGTCTAACTTATCCAGAAAGGGAATGACGGTCACTTTATGCGGTATGGTAACGTTCAGTCCCTTGATATTCAGGGCTCTCATACCATCAATAGCCTTACCCAGTGCTTCTTTTTTCACCCTGAAGGGAAGATACCAATAAGCTACCCCCATCTTTTCAAAGGCAGCGTTATGCATTAGCGGCGACATGGTATGCTCGATAGGGTCACCGATGATACCGCAAATCCTTATTTTACCTGATATCACCCGGCTCAGCATCTGGTCACCATTTCATAGATTTTTCTTAAGTCCCTTATCGTTATCTGACCGGAGGCAGATTCCTTACCTTCTTCAATCGAGGCATAGGTGAAGTAGCCGCCAATCAGCGTACTTAAAATCCTGCTGACGGAACCTAAAGGGCCCATAGCGAACGAAATTATTTTCGCCTGGGGGAAGTCCGTGATGAGCTGTAAAACGGTCAGGTTGTCCTCCAACCTTTGTGCCGTAGTAACCACTTTACATACATCGGCATTTACTGCTAATTGGCTTTTCACTATTTCCTTCATTTCACTAAGAGGCGGCGTTCCCTCCAGTTCATGAAATGATAGCAGGCATTTGGCCCGCTTCTTGACCAGAGCCACCACCTGCTCTAAGTTTCTTGTGCCAAGTTCAATGTCAATTATCTCTGCCCCCAGGTCGATTGCTTTAAGCAGTTCTTCTATTCTTCCCGCTTCACTTTCCTTCCAGTTGCCGCCCTCGTCTGCACTCCGATTACAAGCTATCCAGGGCTGGCTAAGTTGCCTGGCTAATTCCTGCCAGCCAGCACCGATGAGGTCTATTCGAACCTCCAACAGGTCAGCGAACGACTCGACTTTCTTTACTGCTTCGAAATCGTTATTTACTATGACTGCGCAGATTCTAGGTTTCTTCATGCCAATTCACCAAAATTTCCTCGACTAAGGACAGGCTTACTTCATCAGTGATAAATACGCTGCCTATCGCTTTGGGTAAAACAAATCTTATCTTACCCTGCAAAATCTTTTTGTCATGTTCTATCGCCTGAATTATCTTCTCTAGCTTAAGGTCTGGAACCTCTGTCGGCAGACCAGCTCTTGTAATGATGCCCTTCAGTCTGATTAGCTCCTTTTTGTCAAAAATACCCAGCTTGTCTGAGATTCTCGCTGCAGCCAGCATGCCGATAGCGACTGCCTCGCCGTGCTGCATTTTGAAATCTGAAGCTGATTCGAGGGCATGTCCTATCGTATGGCCGTAGTTCAAAATATTTCTCAAACCCAAATCTTTTTCATCTTTTTCCACCACGTCGGCTTTGATTTGAGCTGCTCGAGAAACAACCTCTTCAAGCACGCTATCACCCAGCGATTTTACCCCCGCCAACTTCCCCTCGAGGTAGCTGAAGAGTCCGTTATTCCTAATCACGGCACATTTTATAACTTCGGCTAGTCCATTAGCGAGCTCTTTTGGGGGAAGGGTTCTCAGCGTGCTGATATCAGCAATTACCAACCTTGGTTGATAGAATACCCCGATTTTGTTCTTCATCTGGCCATGGTTCACGGCCACCTTACCGCCGATACTGCTATCCACCTGCGCCAGCAGGGTTGTTGGTATTTGTATCAGGGGCACTCCCCTCAGATATGTAGCCGCCACGAATCCGGCCAGGTCTCCGATAACCCCACCACCCAAGGCTAAAATCGGCGTTGTCCTTTCCGCATAGGAGTTACTCAATTCGTAGTAAAGCTTACCGGCGCTCTCCAGCGATTTTTGCTCTTCGCCATCAGCAACCTGTAAAACGACTACCTTAAAGCCCTCGCCAATAAGATTTTGCTCCAGAGCATCGCCATATAGCTTTTTCACTATGGGGTTAGTGATAATTATTAGCTTGCCAGTAAAGCCGTTTTCCTTCAACTGGCGTCCAGCATGCCCAAGCATACCTGGCCCAATGTGGACTTCATAGCTATTGCTGCCAAGCCTTACCTTAACTTTTTTCATCTGATATCGCCTTAGCTTTCATGTCTCCCAGATGTAATTAGTTTATTAATTTTTCGGCAGGTATCGATGACATCTTTAAGTTCATCGGGCGTAATCATCTGTTGCCCATCGACCATGGCCTCTGCCGGGTTGTAGTGTGACTCAACCATCAGTCCGCTGGCTCCGGCAGCGATGGCGGCACAACTCATATTAAAGATGAGGTCTCGACGGCCTGTGGCATGACTGGGGTCAACGATGACCGGCAGATAGGTTTCCTTCTGAATAGCAGGAACGGCACCCAAATCAAGGGTATAGCGGGTATACTCTTTGCCTTTACCGATGGGTATGATTCCTCTTTCACACAAGATGATATCCTTGTTGCCCTCAGCAGCAATATACTCGGCAAAAGAGAGGAATTCTTCAATACTGGCACCGAAATGCCTCTTAAACAAAATAGGTTTCTTT